>OVEP011218260.1_pt1 | contig 147483 bp, 233 predicted proteins | sample 1779801 | NCBI WGS metagenome assembly OVEP01 (sample SAMEA3914791, study PRJEB12502) | metagenome | biome: forest; material: soil | place: Canada | collected 2011-07-03 | depth 0.1 m
TCCAGCGGCAGGTCGGCGGGTAGACGAGCGTGAGGCTCATGTCGGCCGTCACGCTGCCTCCCGCTGCCGGGATCGTGCGAGGCGCTGCTCGGTGCGCTGCCGCCCGGTGAGGCCACCGAAGATCCCGTGGGCCTCGGAGCCGTCCATGGCCACAGCCATGGCCAGGCAGTCGGTGACGACTGGGCACGCGTCGCAGAACGCGAGGGCCTGCTTCGCTTCCCGGATCGCGTCGGCGAAGAACAAGCTGAGGCTCGCGCCGCGGCACGCGGCCCGGGTCGTCCAGTCGCCTTCCATCAGCTGGCCTCCCGTCCGCACCAGACCCAGCCGTTGGCTGTGCGCCAGCGGACGATGGTGCGGGCGGTCACGCCGAACAGGGCGGCGATCTGCTCGGCGGTGTCGCCGCGCTCCGTCATCACCTGGGCCGCGTACAACAGCTCCGCTTGGGTGAGCTTCACCGGCTTGCCTTCAAGTGCCCGCTGCACGGCTTCGCTGTCGATCGCGCCGCCGTCGGGCTGCCTGGGGTCTACCTGCGGGTCGTCGATGTCGGAGTCCCATGCCGTCGGTGGGAACCAGCCGCACCGTTCGGCGTTGCGGCGTGTCCGCAGCACGTACGTGGGCGTGACGCCGTGCTCGACCGGGTCCAGGGCAACGAGGTCCGCATAGAGTTCGGCGACGGTGCGCGCGGTGCGGACGTAGACGGAGCCTGTGCGGCGCTGCAATGCGGAGACGTAGGTGATGTTGACGTTGAGGTGCGCGGCGAGGACGACGCCAGGCCAGCCGGCCGCTCCGAGGGCCTGGAGGCGTCGGCGGGTGCCAGTGGCGTTGGTGCGGGCGTCGTCGGCGAGGAGTCCGCGGGAGGGACGTACGGCGAGGATCTTCTCGGCGGTTCCGGGGCGGATCTTCCTGCTGGGGGGCTGGCCGTCGACGGGGCGCCCGTACAGGAGGCGGGCCATGGTGGAGCGCGGCACGCCTGCGAGGTCGGCGATTCGGTCGCGGCCGACGCCTGCGGCGCGCAGGGCTTGGACGTGTGCGCGGACGGGTTCGGCGTCGACCCAGGGCTGCCAGCGGCCGTATGCCTGCTGCCGGGCGAAGTTCCGCTTCCACTCCCGGCGGCGCTTCCGCTCGGCGTCGGTGCGGCACCCCACCGCGATGGCTGTGCTCACTGGGTCACCGCCTCAGCGAGCTGCCACACGCGGATGACGGCGCCGGGGGAGTCGAGGGCGAACTCGTGCTGTCCCGGGTGGACCTTGCGGGTGGTCGCGTCCACGATCCGGGAGTCATCGGCGATGACCTGGGCGTCGGTTGCGAGGGCGTCGAAGCTGGCACGGAGGAGCTTGTCGAGGTCGCCGGAGTGCCGGGTCAGCGGATAGTCGGGGCGCCCTTTCGGCATGCGCTGGGGGCGCTGGCAGGTGAACGTGATGTCGACGGCAAGGGGTCCGTCCAGTGGCGGCGGGCAGCACGTCCGCAGGGCGCCGGTGGGCAGTAGCTCGTGGGTGATGCCGTACTGGAGGGCGTAGCGGCAGCCGACTTCCTTGAGGGCGGCGAGTGCTATGGCGGCGCGCCAGGGCTTGGTCCTCGGGTTGTCGTCGATGATGTTGCCGAAGCGGCCCTTCTTCTTGCTGCCCTGGGTGGCGGGGCGGTGCTCGTGGATGGTGATCGTGAGCACGCTCATGCCGCACCCCGTCCGGCGCGGTAGCGGGCGCGGTAGACGTTGAAGCGTTCGCTGGGGGTGAGGCCGCCGTAGATGCCGTCGCGGCTTTCGGCTTTCATGGTGCCTTCGCGCTGGAGTGCGTCTTCCAGGCAGGCCAGTTGCACGAGGCAGCTGTGGCAGATCCGCTTGGCGTCTTCGACCTGGTCGCGGCCAGCGGCGGTTTGGAAGCTGACGGGGAACCACAGGTCCCCGTCGTGGCCGGAGCAGGCCGCGGCGATGCGCCAGTACGGGCTGGTGGCTGCTGCGGGCCGGTGGGCGACGGTGGTCATCGGGGGTCCTTCCTGAGATGGTGGGTGGGGTCGTGCCGCCCGGTTCGAGCGGGCGGCACGACCGTCTACTGGCTGGCGTGGTCGCGGACGATGTCGCGGCCCTTGGCGTCGAGTTCCCGCCGGACGGGCTGGACGGTGGTGGTGAAGGCCCGCAGGATGCTGACCGGGTCGGCATGGAGCCACACCTCGCGCATGTCGATCCGGGCGTGCTCGGGTTCGTCCCAGGCCCACTCGACATGGGGTTCGGTGGCGCGGGCGGCGTCGAGAGCAGCTGCCTGCCAGCGGCGGCGGTCTTGCCGGGCGTTCCAGGCGTCGCGGGGCCACAGCAGCAGCGCGGCGAGGACCATTCGGGTCTCGTTCACGGTCGGGGCTCCAGTTCGCGCTGGGCGCGTTCGGCGTCGCGGCGGTCACGGCGCTCGGTGGCGTCACGCCTGACCTCGACCGCGTGCCGCCAGGCGGTCCAGCAGGCGAGGACCGCGACGGTCAGGACGGCGTAGTAGTAGGGGTGGCTCACTGGTCGTCTCCGTCGCGGTCGGGGCGGAGGCTATAGGCGAGGGCGGCGAGGAGCACGACGACGAGCAGGCCGTCGCCGGTATAGAAGGCGACGGGGTGGTTCAGCAGGTACATGAAGGCGCTCAGCACGGTGGCTCCGATCAGTCGGGAGTGGCTGCCGCCGCCGGGGGGAAGGAGCGGCGGCGGCAGCCGGTCAGGATGGTGGACGGTCACTCGAACTCTGTGCCGCCCTTGCGGGTCAGGTAGCCGGGGCTGATGAACTTGGCGATGGCCCGGCCACCCAGCAACTCGCTGCGGCGCTCCACAGCCGGGCGCACGACGAGCCCTTCGCGGATCGTGCCGGGGTCCAGCAGGCTGCGACCCTCGGCGAGCGCGGCCAGCACCTCGTAGTCGTAGGGGCCCTGGTAGAGCAGCGGGGCACGGGGGATGCCGATCTGAGGGCCTGCCCCATTGAGAGCCACGGCCCGCAGGAGTTCGTCTATCTCGGACCCGGGGAGCCAGCGGACTTCGCCGCTCTTGTCCATGACGGAGATGTCGAACAGGGCGTAGCCGATGGTCTCGTCGCGGGTGGCGTCGCAGCCGTAGTGCAGGTCTTGGACGCCCTTGCCGTACACCTCGCCGAACAGGCCTACGCGGCGGGCGCTCAGGAGCCCGCACAGCCAAGCAGCAGCAGCGGCCACGCCGTGCTGGTGGACGGCCCGCCAGTACAAGTTGGTCGGGTCTTCAACGAGGGACAGGGAGCGGGAGCCGACACCCTTCGACGAGACGTAGGTGGCCCCGGTGTCCGCGTCGGCAGTCAGCATCAGGCAGGACCCGTGAAGCTTCTCGGAGGCCTCGACCGGCTCGCCCGTGATGAAGACATCGGGGTACCGCTTGATGTTCTCGATGTCGATCCACGGCATGAGACCGGGCGCCGCCTCGACGGTGCCGGACATGCCGACCGGGACCGGCGGGACCCACTTGGTGATGCCCAGTAGCTCGGCGAAGTCCAGTTCCTCGGCGTGGGCGTACTTCAGGTCGACGTCGGCCATGACGGTGGGCAGGCACACGATGCCCTGCGAGAGTTCGCCGCGCAGCCGGACCGCCTTCACGCGGTCCTTCCCGGGTCCGGCGAGGCGGCCGGTCAGACCCAGCTCCTCGATCAGCTCCGGCGGCAGGACGGCCTGCTCAGGGATGTACACGGCGTAGTCACCGGTCTCGAACTGGCCCTTGCCGACGATGGCGCGGTAGAGGCCGACCTGGGCGAGTTCGAGCCGGTCGGCGTTCGGGTGCTCCAGGATCGTCAACGGCTCGGCCGTGACACGAAGAGTGGACATGGGGGCGATCTCCTTGATGAGGGTTGAGGGGTGGCCGCGCGGGTCGCTGGCCGCGCGGACGGAGGATGGTCAGCCGGTCTTGCTGAGAGACACCCGCGCGGACTGCCAGCCGGGAGAGACGAGTACTGCGGCGGCGCTGACGGTGGCCTTCAGATCCTCGGCGGCAAGCGGATCGGCCTTCGCGAACGTCGGCTTCCACGTGACGAGCTGCTGCTCGACCAGGTGCACCGGCGGCATCTTCGGCTTCGGCGGAACCGGGACGCGGGCACGCTCCAGGTGCTCGGCGGACGACGGCTCCGTGACGACCGGCGCCGCAGGCTGCGGGTCAACGATCGCTGGGAGCTGAGCCGTCTCGCCCTCCCCGATCGCCTCCCACAGCGCGGACACGGCAACCGCCTGCGTATCGGCGTTCACATCCGCCGCCTCCGACTCAGCCGGAGCCATCGGGGTGTCGGCGACGATCCGCAGACGCGGGTCGGCGACAACAGGCGGCTCGGGCTCGGCGAAAACGGAGCCCGGCACGTCCGCAGCGGCCCGAACCAGGACCGGCGACGGCGGGGCAACCGGGGCCGTCAGGACCGCCATCTGCGCCCGGTGCTGCGCCTGGAGCCGGTCGAGTTCGCACGCCGGGCAACGAGGCGGAACCGCCGGAGCCGGAAGACCCTCCGGGCGCCGGACCAGGAACGCGACGTGCTGCTGCGGGCGACGGCACTCGCAGGGATCCAGCCGCGACACCTCACCGCGCAGGGAGCGGTTCTCCCGCTCCAGCACGATCACCGAGTCCGTAGAGCGTCGACGGGAACCCGGGCCGACGAACAGGCTGGTCAGCTTCATGCCGACACCTGCTCGGCGAGCTGCTTCGCGGCGACCACGGTCTGCTCGACCGCAGCGGTGAACTCCCGCACCGGCAGCTCCTGCTGCCGGGCGGGCATCGCCGCGACCTTCCGCCCTTCGGCCAACGCCGCGTCGCGCTCCCAGCAGTACGCGACGTCCTTCGACACGACGAACAGTGGCGGCGTCCAGCCGTCCGCCGTCCAGGCGCGCATCCCGAGGACCGAGTCGAACCGGATCGCCCAGCGCTTGCCGTCCAGGGTGTGCACCGAGACACCCACCTGGTCTCCGGCCGGATGGCCGGGCTGCGGGATCCAGTACTCTCGGACCTGCTCCAGCAGCGCCACGGCCTCGCGCAGCGACTCTGACAGGTACTGCATCTCCTCGGCGATCGTCGGCTCGACGCCGACGTAGGCCGCCAGCTGCTTCGCCAGCCGGTCGATCTCTGCCCGGTACGCGTCACGGTCAGCCTCGGTCAGTGCGGCGCGGCTCATCTGCTCCCTCCGATCTGGTGGCTGGTGCGGGAGTCATCGATGGCCTGCTGCCACTGGGCGCGCTCGGTCTCGTACTGGCCGGCCAGGTGGAGGCTCGCCCGGACGCTCGGGACCTTGAGTAGCTGCGTGAGGCGGCGGATGTGACGCTCGGCGATCGCCTCGGTCGCGGCGTCGGTCACACGGAACGTGGCCGCGGGGCTCATCGGGCACTCCCGGTCAGCGAGCCCTTCGGGGCCTTCGTCGCGATCGTCACGTTGAGCGGCGCGGCCTTCCCATTGAGGAGGTCCAGCAGGCGCTGGCCCGGGATCCAGCGGGCCACGTCCCGCTCGGCCACGGCCACCGGCTCGCCGGTCTGCGGGTTCCGGGCGGTTCGCTCCGCCTGGTGGACGACCTTGAACGTTCCGAAGCCGGTGACTGACACCGAGTTGCCGAGCAGTAGTTCCCGGCCGATCACGTCCAGGACCGCGTCGACGTGCCTGGCACCGTGGGAAAGGGGAATGCCGAGTTCGCGGGCCACGGCCTCGGACAGCTGAGCCTTGTTCATGGATTGCTCCTGTGAGGGTGATGGGGGTGGTGGGGCCTGTCGGAGAGCGCACGAATCCGCAAGCCAGGGAAGTGCATGGTCAGGGGGAGTTGGGTGTGCAGCCGCAGCCGCGCTCCAGCACGTTGACGACCTGGTGGCCGTGCGCCTCGCATACCAGCCACGACTGCGGCAGGACGTGCGCGGTAAATGGGTCCACTGGGCGCGGGCGGCGAAGCAGCAGGTCGAGGAGATCGACCGTGGCGACGAAGGCCAGCAGGCGGCCGGTCACGATGCACCGCCGAACGGGATCAGCGGCCACGCGCGCTCAACAACGGCTTCCGGCTTCGTCTGCCGCAGCCACTCCTCCAGCGAAGCTGCCTGCTCGGCCGCCCACTGCTGCTGACGGATGAACAACTCGGCCATGTCGATGCCAGCGACGTCGTCGAAGAACGCGTAGCTGTGCTTCTGCACCCAGCCGGGCCGGGCCGCTGGTGCCGTGTGCGCGATCTGCCCGATCTTGTAGGCGATCCGGGCGGCCTGCATCGCGTCGTACTCCGCGCCGTGGGCTGCCTGCTCGTCCCAGCCGAGGCCGTACACCCCAGCCGTCGTTCTCAGGGTTCGCGCGCCGTCCTGCTCGGTCTGACCCTCGCGTAGCGGCGGCTTACGGCGGCGCTGGATGACGTGCTGGTCCAGGACCCGCGTGCAGATCACTGGGCCCTGCCGGTTGGACCGCTCGACCAGCGTTGGCAGGCCCTTGCGGCGCAGCTCTCGATCCAGCAGCGTCAGGTCGTAGACCACGTTGTGGCCGACGATCGGGGTGGCCTCGCGCAGGGACGCGGATAGCAGGTCCGCGACCTCGTTCAGTACCTCTGTGGCCGACTGGCCGTTCTTCTGAGCCTCTGCGGTGCTGATGCCGTGGACCTTCTCGGCGCCCTCGGGGATGTCGATCTCAACAGCGGCGAGCCAGGTTCGGGCGAACGGCTCCGCGAAGCCGTTCAGGCTGATCACGGCGGCGGTGACGACGTGGTCCTGCTCGACGTCGATGCCCGTCGTCTCCAAGTCGAACGCCGTCATCGGGGCGGCGAACCAAGGGGTCTCGGTCACGACGCCACCTGCTTCCGCCAGGTCTCCATGGACTCGTTCGCGGCCTGCGACTCGGCCAGACGCTGCTCCAGCTCCCGGTTCTGCCGTTGGACAACCCGCAGCTCGTCCTCGACCGACCAGCCCTCCGCGTCCGGCTCGAAGCGGGCCTCGACGACGCCCAGCGCGGCCTCCAGGTCCGAGGCGAGCTTCACGTTCTCGCCATGCAGCGCGTCGACCCGCTTCCGCAAGGCCATCGTCGTGATCGTCTCCGCCAGGTCCGCGGCACGCGCCGCCGACGTGACCTGCTGACGCAGGCCCTCCGTGTCCCGCAGGTGACGCTTGCACTCGACCGTCAAGGCACGCTCACGCCGAGACAGGATTTCGCTCTCCCTGTGCAGGTCTCGGATCTCTCGGCGCAGCGCACGGCGGGACTTGAAAATGCCCATTACGTCTCCTCCTCGGGAGTCTCGGTGCCGCGGTAGTTGACGATCACGCCATGCAGCTCGGCCAGACCGACCGACCGGTGCAGCAGCTCCAGCAACGTCGGGGGCTCCGGCTCCGCCGGTGTCAGGTTGATCGGGGCGTTCATCCGGTCACCGCGCCGATGATTTGCCAGCCCACGGCGAGAATGACCAGCCACATCAGCACGCCCACCAGTGCCACAGTTGCGAGAGTGCGGCCGGTCATCGGTCACCCCTGTGGCGCCAGCCGTTGATCGTCAACCGCAGCCAACCGAAGACCAAGAAGACGACAACCAAAGCGATGAAGACCGCCCCCAGGGCGCTCATGCGAGCTCACCGCGGCTCTGCTGCGGCAGCTGCACCACGTTCTTGTCCGCGCCCCGGGCCAGCGTCGGATGGTCCTCACGCAGTTCGGCCTGCAACCAGCGCAGACCCTTCGCGGTTACCACCGTCGCCGGCCGCGCCTTGCCGTTCACCACATCGGTGCGGACCGCGAAGTAGCCACGGTCGACCAGGTGCTGGTACGGCAGCGTCGAATCCTGAATGATCACCTTCATGCCGCGCAGCTGGTTCAGGAACCTGGTGCGACCCATGCGGCCCGTCACCGGGGCCAGGATCTTCGCGGCCGTGTTCATGTCGAACAGGCCCTCGGCCTCGATCAGATCGTCGTAGCCCTCGGCCTTCGGTGTCAGATCAGCCAGACGGACCGCGAGGTCGTCCTTCACCACGGTCAGCGTCAGCAGCTGGTCCTGCAAGGCGATGACGCGCTTCGCCATCTCTAGCTCAGCGGCGCCGCCAGAGTGCTCTTCCTCGGAGTCGAGGAGCCGGGTCCGAACGGCCTTCGCGACCTCGGAGCCGGTGAGGAGTTGCCCCAGGTTGAGCATGGTGCGCTTCGAGAACAGGGCGACCGCGCGGCGCTTTGAGAGGGACGGATTGTCACTCTCAAACTCGCGGAGCTGCTGGCCGCGCAGGACGGTGTAGCCGTTCTCGGCGAGTTCGGACCGGTTACGCTCGACGACTTTCTTGATGGCGTCGACGGTGACCTCGTAGTAGCTGGCGGCTGTCTCGGTCGTGACGTGCATGCCGTCGGGGAGCATGGCGAGTGCCTTGACCTTGTCCAGAACGTTGGTCCGGTCGACCGTTGCGGCCCGCATGGTGCGGGACTCGGTGAGCGCCAGTTCGTTGGGTACGGTGAGCATGTGTCCGCCTTCGTGGCAGTGGGTGGATCGATGTACGGGCGGGGCGGCCTCGGCGGGCCGCCCCGCAGTGCGTCTAGAACGGGCAGTCATCAGCGCGTCTGGCAGAGCCGCGAGACGACGGCGGCCTGCGCATGGCTTCCAGGACCAATCGATTGACCTGGCTGTCGACGTTCAGGCCAGCTCCATCCAGCGCGGTCTCCAGCTCCCTCGCGCGACGGACCTGGTCGTCGTCGCCGGAGACGTACGCGCCCGCGATGTGCATGGCTACTTCGGACCGCACGGTGTCCATACGGACGGTCGGCGACTTCGGGGAACCCCAGCCAGGCGGCTCGACCCACACCTGCTCGTAGTCGGCGCCAAGCTCCTTCAGCCCGTGCCGGATCGGGTACTCAACCTCGCACCCTTCACCGTCAAGGGCCGCAGCCAAGGCCCAGGCCATCGACTGGCCGAACTGGTCGCCGCTGACCATCGCACGGGCGATCGCCCGACCCACGATCCGACGCGTCGTCGTCAAGTCTCTGCGGTTCTGCTCAAGGATCTCGACGGACACCTCGGCACTCACGCCGCACCGCCCATGTGCGCCAGGAAGCTCTCCAATTGCGCGGTCGGCGCCGGGCCCATCGCCTCGCCACCGGACCACCCGGCGAACTCCTGCTCCGTGCGGGCCTGGTCCCAGCCGCAGGCGCCGGCGGCGTTCGCGATCCGAACCCAGATGTCCTCGTCCTCGGCCAGGTCGGACCGCTGCTCAATCTCGCCCGCGATGTACGACGGCTCGACGTCGATGGCCTCCGGTGCGGCATCGACGCGCACTGTCCCGTCCTGGGCGACGGCCTGCGCCAGCTCCACCGACACCGGCAGGAGCTTGAACAACTCCCGGACGCAGGTCTTCTTCGCCATCTGGTCGTAGTGGTCCTTCCACGGGCCCGACCCGGACTGCTTGGAGAACTTGCGGTGCTTCTCCACGTCCTGCGGCGACAGGACCACGAACGCCGAACCACCCGACACGGTCGTGGCGACCGCGTAATAGGCGACAGCCTTCCCTCGATCCCCCAGGACCGGCTTGTGCCGCAGATGCGGGGTCAGGCCGTACTCGTAGTCGAACTGGTCGTTCTCGTACACGACCTGCGCGTCCAGGGACTTCGCCATCGGCGACTGCCAGAACAGCTTCGCCATGCCCTTGTAGCCCAGCACGAACGTGCACTCGCGGCCGAACGGCACCAGGTACGCCTCGCCCGTCGCCCCCGGCTCCACGCCCAGCTGCGAGCAGGTCATCAGCGCGCCTAGGAACGACTCGGGGGAGCAGTTCGCGAGCTTCGGGGTCTTCCGCAGAGTCGTCAGCGCGATCCGGGCCATGCGGTCCGCGTCCATGTGCTTCGGCAGGGCGCGGGCGATCTCCGGGCGCATCCGCTCGATCTGCTGCGCGAGGGTCGGCGGCCCGGCCTGCACCTGGCCGGTGTTCTCGGCGCGGCGGGCGACAGCGGCGCGGGTGTCGGTGATGGTCACAGGTTCTCCAGGTGCACGTTGAGGGTTCGCGAGGGCTTGCCGCGGAACGGCTCCGGATCAAGGTCCGGGTCGGCGTCCAGGGCGGCTTTCTTCCAGCTGACCTGGCCGCGCTTGGGCCGCCAGGAGTAGGCGAGTTCGCCACGGATGTGGACCTCGGCGTGAGGTCCGGCAATGTCCTTGAGGTGGTTCTCGGCTTCAGTGGCCACGGCATCCGCAGCTTCGGCCTGCTCTTTCGCGGAGCGGCGGATCCGAAGCCACTTCTCGACCTCAGCCGCATCGGCGACCAGCGGCTCGGGGTCCAGCTTCATCTCCGCGTACAGGCGGTCCAGGAGCTTGCCGGTGGCCACGGAGCCATCGACCGGCGGGGGAGTGTCGGCGTGGACGTACCGCATGAAGTCCTCACCGATCCTGATCAGGTCGGCGATCAACTCGTCATCCCGCTCCACGCGGTGCACGATCGTCCGCTGGCCACCGATCAGCGCCGCCACATACCCGAACTGCCAGCCCGTGACCGCAAAGTAGTGCTGGACCTGGATCGTCGGCCCGGTGGGCACTCCGTCCAGCCACTCCGCCAGGGCATAGCTCGACCGGGTCTTCAGCTCCACCACGCCCGGCACGCCACGGTCCAGGGTGAACCGGTCCAGGTTCGCGATCATCCACTCGTGCTCAAGTGACTGAAGCGTCCCTGGGCCCTCCCAACACGGCAGGCCAGTGATGTCGGTGAACCTGCGTGCCACGATCGGCTCCTGCAAGTGCCCCATCAGCGCGGCCTCGTCCAGGATCGGGTCCTCGCGGCGCGGCACTGGAGCGCCGGTCTTCTCGTACCAGACCTCCAGTGGCGACTGGAACTTGTCCAAGCCGCACACCGCAGCCATGTCCGAGCCACCCAAACCCAAAGCCCGGGCACCGTGCCAGGCGGAAGAGTCCTGCTCGAAGCGGCCCAGAACCCGAGCCGGCATCGTCGTCAGGTCCACCATTGGAAGCGTCGGCGTGCTCACATCGCACCTCCGAACTTCTCGATCAACTTGCTGACCCACGCGAGCGCCTGGGCCTCGGTGCCGAAGTTCCTCTTGGTCTTGCGCTCGCCGTCCTGCTGGTAGCGGACATGCCAGGCGCCATTGCTGCCCCGCTTGACCGTGACCTTGCTGATCGGGCCCAGCGGCGCGGCAGCCGACGCGGGCGAGTCCGCGTTGATGGGGGCGGTCACAGGGCACCGCCTTCGACCACGTCGACGTGCGCCAGGCCGATGCCGCCCGCGTAGCCCACGACCGACACCACCGCCTCGCCGTGACCCAACTCCCACGCCGGGGTGCGGGTTACCGACTTCACGCGCCTGCACAAGTCGGCGGCCAGCGGATCCTCCGGACGCACGCCCGGATACGCCATCACGTGAGCGCCGACCGGAACGATCGTGTTCCACTCCTGCGCGGTCATGCCCACCCGGCGCCGCACCACCACCGTCCGGTCCTCGCACCACGTCACCGTGTCGCCGAACAGCGCGACGACGTGTTTCGGCTTCACGCCGATCCGCAGACCGACGGTCGTCACCCGGCCCTCGATGCAGCGCGTGAACGCCTTCGCGAACACGCCCTTCTGGTCAAGCTCGGCGTCAATGCGGGCAAGGTTCTCGCAGGTCAAAGGCTCGTTCACGACCCACCACCAGCCTGCGCGACGCGCACCGCGATCTCCGCGACCGCGACCGGCATCAGCAGGCGACGTGGGGTGTAGAACGCATCCGGCGACACCGGCACGATCACCGACACCGGGTCGGCAGCCCGGCGGGCCAGCACGTTCGCCTCCCGCCACACCCTGGCCATCGACACACCCAGGTCAGCAGCAACAACCCGAACACTCACGGGCTCAGTGAGCGTCAACATCGTCAGCCCCCGTAGCGGTAGTCGAAGAAAGCGCGGCGGTCGTCCGCGTCCAGCAGCTCGCCCGCCACGTCGTCCAGACACAGCCACTCCTGGCGGGGCTCGTAGAACTCGGCCTCGCGCGGCGGGAAGTCCTCGCCGCAGTCCTCACAGCGGATCCGCTCATCGGCTGGCGCAGAGGGCGCCCCGGGCTCGACCACAGCAGGCTGTTCCAGCAGGTCGACAGTCACCTGGCCACCCCCGCCAGGCCGATGTTCGGGCAGGACTCCAAGCGGGTCGCCAACGCGGCGACCAGGTACGGCTGGTCCCGCAAGCGAGCCAGCGCCAACTCCGCCCTCGCGGCGATCTCCGCATCGATGCCGACCGCATGATTGATCGCGCCGCAGTGGCAAACCAAGCCCACCCGGACACGCTGGGCTGGGGCCGGCGGGAACTTCGGGCGACGGTGCAGCGGCAGGTGCGCGGTGAGGCTCATGCGGCCACCCGCCCGGCCAGGTCCAGCAGCGTCTCGATGACCGCGCCATCCGGGACCAGTTCCTCCCAGACGTCCAGCTGGCCGTACGCGTCGAACTCGTCGTCCATCCGGACCTTGACGTCCGAGACGTGATCCGCCAGCAAGCACAAGGCCCGGCGCGACAAGAAGCAGCCATCGAGCGGGTGACCCGTCGCCGCCATCTGAATCGCAGCAGCCACACTCAGCGGCCGCTCGACCATCGGAGACTGGGAGTCCGGGACCGACAAGGCACCCGGCATGAAGTCGCCCACGTGGTGACCGTTCAGGATCAGCCGGTCAGCGGCGGCCGCGAACACGGCGGCCACGGTTGCGGGCATCGTCATCGTGCTCATGCCGCCATCACCTGCTCCGGCAACTCGCCGCGCAGCACCATCACCGGGCACCCGCACACCACGGCCTCAGCGGTTGCGACGTGGATCCCGGCCTGGGCACAGACGTGGTCCCCGGTGAGCTCCTGCACGGCCACGACCCACGCGGCCCACGCCTCGGCCGAGTCCAGCAGGACCACAACGATGTTCGGGCGGTCGAACAAGGCGACCGCGTGGCACGGCTCCGGCATCCCGTCGTCGGCAGCGAATAGGGCCGCCAAAGCTCTCGATGCGGGGGATTGGGTACTCTGGGCCTGCATGGCCCCTCCTTCGGTTGAACCTGTGGGGTTGTGCTGGGCCGTCGGCACTGCGGGGTCAGCTCCCGCAGGGATGTCGATGGCCCGCTTTGCTGTCAGGCGGCAGTGCGTCTCCGCCGGTGCCTTGCCGGGGCGGTCGCTGCGGCCTTCTCGTCGGCGATCTGCTTGACGGCAGGAGCGAAGATCTGCCGGATCAGCTCGACGATTTGGGGTGTCGGCGGCGGTACCTCGGCAACCATGTGGTGGATTTCAGCCACGCACTCCGGGCCGAGGAGGCGGAGGCGTTCCTCGCGGGTCATGCGACGTCTTCGGAGTCGTCAGAGCTGATCAGGGACTCCATGTCGGCGTCGTAGGCCCTGGCGATGTGTAGAAGTCGGGCAGGGTCCGGCTGGCGCTTGCCGGCCAGGTATCGGGAGATGGATCCCTCGTCGATACCGAGGTGTGCTGCGATCGCGGCGTTGTTGTTATGGCCGCGGGCGGCGGCGAGCTCCAGGAGTCGCTTGGTGCGAAAGGCGGTGGTCATGGCTCACCTCCCTTTGGTTGCTTGGAAGCACCTTGCTTCTGAGCATGACTCTAAACCCTAAGGTGCCCTAAGGCAAGATAGGTTCGCGATGCAGTTCTAGGGGGAGGGGTCGTGCAGGTCTCGTGAATGGCTTGACCTGTAGGCTTGCTTACGAGCAACCATGGGGACATGTGGATTGCCCGCTAGCTAGCATCTTGTATATGGACGGTATCGGCGTGGACACGTCACTGCTTCGGCTACTTGCCGACTACGTACGACAGGCGGCACTCACCGCCGGCTATGACATCGACGCGCCCCGCAGCGGCGACAAGACACGACTCGCTGAAGACGCAGGCATGTCCCTGACCACCCTCAGCAGGCTCCTGTCGGCTGAACGAATGCCCGATGCTCGATACTTTGCCGGACTCGCGAAGGCGCTAAAAGTCGACTTGACAGAGCTACTTGTTCAATCCGGCATCATTCCTGCTGAAAGCCTGACACTGAAGCCACAGGAGTCAGTAAGCTCACGCCCACTCACTCCTGACGAGGTTGCCGACTCCTGGCAGGTCGACAGGGATGCCGTGCGGGCGATGTACCAGTTCCTCCGCAAGACACCCACGCCCGTGATCGAAGCCGACCGCAACGGGAGCAAAGAAGCACAAGGCTGACCTCTGGGGGCGTAATGGGACCACGGCATTGGCGACAGTCGACCATCCCCGCGATCATCGGGCTGACCGCCGGAGCAGTGGTCATCGTCACAGTCGGTAGCCCCCAGCTCATCGGAGTCGCCCTCTTTACGGCGGCCCTCGCAGCCCTATGCCTCGCCAAGGTCAAGAAGTGGGCCACCGACACCAGCTTCGAGAAAGAGCGCCTGCGGATCACCATCCTCAACACCGAAGACGTCGGCCGCCAGGCGCAGGTAGGCCATGCCCTCCAACTCGCCGAACGCGAACGCGACCGCCGACTCATGGACGAGGCCCGGCAAGACGCCGAACGGAAAGTCAGGGCGGCAGAGGAACGAGCCGAGCAATCCGAGATCAACACCAGCATGAGGGCGCACGCCTTCGAGGCCGGATGCGAGAAGCGCACCGCCGCAGCAATCGCCGAGGCCGAACAACGCGCCGACGACAGGATCGCCGCCGAGTTGGCCGCACTCGCCAAGGAGCGCAGCCAACTGATGATCAATCAGTATATGCAAGGCGTCCTCGACCAGCGCAATGGGCTGCTCGATGCAATGCTTGGCGACTCCGAAGGCCCCAAACTGATCCACCTCGACGACCACCGCCGTCAGCCGCCCAACACCAAGGCGGCCGACAGCGGCGGCCCCCGCTAGCCGAGCACAAGATTCAACCCGCGCGTCCGCCTTCCCCGCGACTCGAATCCCTCCTGGCCAATGAAAACCATGCGCACACGCTGGCCATCAAGACGGCTGTCGCCCATTCGTGCGGCTCGGCACAACGTCACCCGCACCAGCGAGCGAATCGCATGCCGCCGCTGCTCGATAAGCAACCTGTCCCAAGCGCCCTGCACCTCGCCGGGGGATGCCTGCAGCAGACTGTCAACCACCGGATCGCCCACGGCACTCAGTCGCCGCACCTGAGCCTCCGTCTCGGCGATCAACGGCAGCATGCGGGCCTCCAGATCCGCCAAAGATCCAGCGCTCAGGCGTGGGACGTACGTCACCGGATCAAACGTGGCGGCCAGGTCGCGCGCCTCCCGAAGCTGGCCGCGCAAGGCGCTCAGCTTCGACCGCTGCCCCTGGAGCTCGCCGTCATTCGGCGGCTCGAACGCCGCAGCGGCTTCCGGTGTGGCCAGCCACGTCAGAAGCCCCTCCTCCACGTAGGCGTCCAGCCGTGCCGCGACAACCCCTACGTGGCCGAAGCGCTTGCAGCCATAGCGAACGTGATCGTGGTAGCCGGGCTGAATGCCTCGAATACCCTCGCGGGCGTCCACTTCAGTGCACAGGTCGCACTCGGCGATCCCCGACAAGAGGTGCACCGCGCGAGTGTCACGGCTGACGCGCCGCTCCGGATCCGCCAGAACCTCCTGAACCCTCCAGAACAACCCCTCGTCAACGATGGCATCCCACGTCGCCGTGACCTCCTCGCCCTTGTGGGAGCGGAGTCCGATGTAGGCACGATTCCTCAGCAGGTACCGGACTCCAGCCGGCGTCGTGTCGGGAACGTATGCGCGCAGGAGGCGCGTCAGGGCCGAAAGGGACTCGCGGACCGCCGCACGCGCGAACAGGTCACGGACGATCTCGGCGCGTTCCGGGTGGGGGAACTGGCCGAGGAGATGCCCGTCGTCCTCGTCGTACTTGCGGAGGTACCCGAAGGGGATTTTTCCGTGGGGAGTGCCGCGCTCGGCCGCCAGACGTGTCGTCCGGGCGTTCCGACGCTGAATGTCGTCGGCTTCCTTCTCTGCGATCGCAGCCATGATGATGCTGGTGACCCGGTCGGAGCCGTTGCTCATGTCCAGGACGGTGCCGTTGCAGCACCAGAGGACTCCGGCCTCCACGCATTCATCCCGGAGCCTCATGTACGCGCTGGTGTCGCGCTGGAGGCGGGACGCCTCCCAGGCGACGACTACGTCGATCTTTCGGGCTTGAATGTCGCGGATGAGGCGCTCGTAGTCCTCTCGGACCTTCCTTGCGTGTCGGGAAGCGGAACGGTCAAGGTCGATGTACTCGTCGACGATCTGCCATCCGCGTTCAGTGCAGAGCCGTCGATTGTCGGTCATCTGGTCGGCGACGGAGCGGCCGCGTTTCTTCGGGTCGCTCGATGCGCGCCCGTACAGGCCTGCTCGCAGGGTTGGCGTCTCGCCTGGGTCCAATCGGTTGCTTCCCATGGCATCTGACGATAGGGCAGCAGGTGCCTAAGGGTGTACCCCTTGGGATAATTTACGTTCTCGCCTTATCCTTAGGGGCTCAGTTCGTCTATGTAATCACCCCTGTTGGAGAGGCCTCTGGCTTACGGGTGGTGCTCCCGCTCCATGCGAATGAGGTCAGCGAGGCCTCCGCGCATTCGCTCGATGGCGAGGGCCATGGTGGCTCGGTCGGCGGTGGCGAGGTCCAGGTCTTTGGTGGCGTTGAGGTCTTCCTGTGCAGCGGTCAGACGACTGCGGTGCGAGCGGTCTTGGCCTGAGGAGGATTGGCAGGCCCCAGATCGGTGGTCGTTGGCGCGGTCGTCGCTCATGTTGCTCTCCGTGCTCGGTGCTGGCTGGGCGAATGGGGCGTTGTAGTGCTCGACGTGCCCTTCGGCTTCTCGCGTGTGGGGCATCAAGGGCGCGTTAAGTTTTGGCATATGCCGAGACTGTAGGCATGCAGATGGTTGACCGCTGGACAATCCAGCGAGGGGGCCAGACATGGAGAGGGGTGCTCGGATTGATGGCGCGCGGGCGGTCAGCGCGGTCCGTGGGCAAGTAACCCGTTCATGCGTTCGAATGTATCCGTGGTGGAGCCACGGATCAAGGTTTCTGACTATCGATACTGGTCAGTTAAGTGTACTGACAATTGGATCTTGCTCCTTCAGCGTATGAGCGTGCCCTATCGATCCACCCGACCAGTCACCATCCGGCGTCGCGCCGAGGTCGGGGACCGGATCCGCAGTCTCCGCCGCTGGCGCGACCTCTCGCAAGAGGACCTTGGCCTGACAGCCGGGGTCGGGCGCCGATCCATCATCAACATCGAGAACGGCCGGCAGGGCATCACGATCGACGCCGCCCTTGACATCGCCTACGCCCTCGACGTGCCTCCAGCATGGCTATTCAGTGACGATTGGACGCGGCCAGGGAGTGGTGGCGGAGGAGACGGACCGTCACCCAACGTCCCACCGGACCGCCAAGGGCGCACTACTGACGAATAGTCGCGCGGGGCACGCAAGCGCGACGTGCACGCCCCCCATCGTGCGCCCCCTCATACCCGGCGCGTCTGACTGCGGTCGGCCCGCCGGAGCCCCGCGTGCTTGTCCTTCAGGGCCTGGTCGCACTCGTCGCACAGGATGACGGCCTGTCCGGGCCCCGATCCCTGGTCCACGCTGCCGCACACGCGACCCCGTGGCGCGTACCGGCCGCAGTCGCTGCAGTAGCCCGGGGCGCGCTGCTGGTCGCCCGTCATCTCGGCCTCCCTGGGTGCGCCTCGGCTGCCAGCTGCGGGTACTGCGCCCGCAGCGCCCTGAGCTCCTGGAAGTGCCGCGGCTCCATCGCGCCGAGCGGGGCCCGACTCAGTAGCCACAGGTACTGGCGCCAGTCCTTGATGGGAACGCCGTCAGGGCGTCTGGCACCGTCGGGCCCGCTCACAGCTGCACCTTCAGGCCGTCGGTGAGGTCGCTCCGGCGCATGTGAGACTCGATCCGGATGACGGTGCCGCCGGGGAGCCGCAGCGTCATGTCGCGAAGAGCACGGTGGATCAGCTCCTCCACCATGTCGCCGTGCTGGTCGAGGTCGAAGGGAGGTCCCTCCAGATGTACGACCTCCAGAGTCAGCGTCCACGGCCGGCACGGCACCCGGTCTACGGCGTCGCTCATCAGTGGGCCTCCAGGGCATAGTCGTTGAGGGCGGTGGCGAGCCACGCGGCCGGGGTGAAAGCATCAGTGTTGGGCAGGTGCAGCCATGCCAGGGACCGGGCACTTCGCTGCGGATGCGGCAGTGGAAGCCACGTGCCGGGCGCGAGGAGCCGACAGTCGTCGGGGTAGTCGGCGCTGGATCCGGGCTGCAGCAGCCAGTACACGGTGCGGGCGTCGGCGTCGTGCAGCACCGGGCCGAGGAGGCTGTGGTCACGGTCCTCGGCCGAAAGGCGTACCAGCGCGGGCAGTGCCAGCGTCTCCGGCGTGCACAGCGCATCCCAAGCGCGGCCCGCCTTGGCGATCACGACCGGCCGGTCCGGGCCTGCCTGGACGCCAGGGGGCAAGAGCCACGTCCACGGCGGAAGTGCGGCGGTCAGCACCGGGCACCGTCCTGATGGTCGGGGCACGCGACGACCGCCCAGACGAGGTGCTGGCCCGGGCGCACCTCAGTGCGCACATGCCCGGCGCCCAGCAGCTCGCCATCGCCTCGGCCACAGTGAATGCAGGCGTCCGCGTGGAGTTGAGCGTCGCCGACCCGCAGGCGTAGGCCGTCACCGGCACCAGGGAGCACTCGAACCGCTTCGATGGGGGCGCACTCAGGCATACACGGTTGCATCAACACGTTCCGCGCCTTTCGCTCAACCGCTGACCGAAATACAGCGGTACGAGTAGCGTCGTCATCACGGAGGGCCCACGGCAGTACTGGGCTGTCCGCAGCCGTCCGCAAGCCTGCGGACACCCCGGACATCGCACAGAGGCCACCATGACCGAGACCTTCGCGCAGGCGTTATCCCGCTACCAGGGCACCCTCTCCCTGCGGGCCGTGGCCGCTCTCGCGCGCTGCGGGAAAACCGTTGTAGGCGACCTCCTGAGTGGCAAACGCCAGCCCACCCCGGCCATGGCTGCAGCCCTGGACCATGGCCTTGGTGCCGACGGATACCTCATCCACGTCGCCGCGAACCCGCCAGGAACGCCCACGCTGCAACTCGCCGCGGCCCTCCAGCAGAACCTTGCGGACACCCTCGCGGCCGGGCCGATGACCGACGCGAGCCTCGATGAATGGGACTTCGCCGTCGAACGCCACGGTCGGGCCACCCGCTACCGGGCCGATGTCGAACTCCTACCCGACCTGGTGTCCGACTTCGGCGACCTACACCGCATCGTCGGCCACCGCCATCCGCCAGTCATCCGCAAGCGCCTCCTGCGTAACGTCGCCCGCCTATCCGGGCTCATGGCGCTCACGCTGCTCAAACTGGATGACAGCGGTGCAGCCGACTGGTGGCGCACCGGACGTGCCGCCGCAGCGGCGGCCGACGACCGGCCAGTCCTCGCCTGGATCTACGCCCAGGAGTCGTACCAGCACTACTACAGCGGCGACCTGCGCGGCGCCGTTGAACTCGCCGTTCGGGCCCAGCAACTCGCCGGCGGCTTGCCCTGTGTTGCAGATGCTCTCGCCGCCCCCCTGGAGGCCCGCGCGCATGCGCGACTCGGCCACCGACAGGATGCCGCCGACGCGCTCCGGCGCGGCCAGGCGGCTCTCGGGCGGCTCGCGGTAGCCGACCAGCAGCAGTCGGCGCTCGGCTATGACCCGGCTCAGTACCGATTCCACGCTGGCAACGCCTGGACGCACCTTCACGACACGGACCGAGCCTGGGAGGAGCAGCAGCAAGCCCTCGCCTTGTATCCCGCAGAGAACCGACTCGACCGCACCTTGATCATGCTCGATCGGGCAGCGTGCGTCGCCTGGGATGGTGACCCGGCTGCAGCGGCGCAGATAGCGTCCACGGCTGTGCTGGAGCTGCCGCCAGAGCATCGAGGGTCGCTGATCATCTATCGGGCTCGTGATCTTGCCGCTACAGTCCCTGCGTCGGCACACCAACTGCCGGAGGTCAGGGTCCTACGTGAAATCCTCGCCCTGCCCGCTGGCGCGAGTACATAGGGAGCAGCAGTGGGCATCACGATCCGTCCGGCAGTCGAGCGCGACGTACCCGCGATCAGCCGTATCCTCGGCGAGACGGAGGCCTACTACGGCGGGGACAACGTTCCGGCGGACGAGCAGCAGATCCGTGCTGCCCTGTTCTCGGCAGTCCCAGCGGCGAGCGTGCTCCTCGCCGAGCTGGACGGCGAGGTGCTCGGTCTTGCCTCGGTCTCCCGCCTGTGGCCTGCAGCCGGGGCCGACACGTCGATGTACCTGAAGGAGCTGTTCGTCGCCGAGGCGGCACGCCGCCATGGCGTCGGCCAGCAGCTGTTGGACGCAGTGAAGGCGGCCGCCGTCGAGGCAGGGTGCAGCCGCCTGGAATGGACCGGCGACACTGACAACCCAACCGCGCTCGGTTTCTACAAGAAGTTGGGGGTGCCGATCAACGACGGCAAGGTCTTCTACCGGCTCCCGCTGTAGCTCAAGACCCTCGCCCGCGTCTCGCGGCAGGCCAGGGACGCGGGCAGCCGCCTGCGAGAATGATCAGGTGTCCAACTACCCCGCAGCTCCGGACCCGCAGCGTGCCGTTGAGCGCGCCAACGCGGCGATCCGGGCATACCTGCGTGGGCTGCCCGGGCGCTCACCCGCCACCGCGGAGCAGCGGGGCGCCTACCACCAGCTGGTGGGCGCCTACCTTGCGGCCGTCGCCGAGCGGGACGGGGCACGGCGGCGGGAAGCAGCCGAGGGCGGGGAGCCCGTCGCGGCGTGAGCAGCATCGCGCCCCGCTGCCGGTGGCGAGCGGGGCGCGATGGGGTTCTACTTCGGTGACTTCCAGGTTCCAGCCACCCAGGCGTCTACGTCGGCAGGCGACCACAAGCCCTCCCGCCCGACGCGCCGGACGGGCTTCGGGGCCTGGTCCCGAGAGGCGTAGGCGCGCCAGGTCCCCGGGCCGATGTGGCGGCCGTGATGTGAGGCCAGGTACTCGGTCACCCCGCGAGCGGTGAGGCCGTCGTCCGCCGCCCCTGCCTCAGTAGATGGCACGGGCTGGAACACCGCGCCCATGCTCCAGGCAGACACGATCCGCCACTCCGGCGGGATCTTCCTGGCCTGCCGCTCCAGGTACTCGGCGGCACCCATCTCGGCGTTCGCCGGATACCTGTCCCACGCTGACCAGGTCTGCCGGGCGGACTCGTCCATCTGCTCTGGGGACAGCCACACCTCGGGATTGCGGATCATGTCGGCGCGGGTCTTTTCGCGGTGTACGCACAGGATCTCCCCGGCGTCCTTTCGGGCCCCGAGGAGCTGGGCGACCGCCTCGGCGAGGGCGCGGGCGCGGGGTGTCAGGGCATCCAGGTCGATGGTGTCGGGCAGCGCGCCGATCAGGGCGATGCTGCCGTCGTCGGCGACGGTCTTGGCGTCGGTGCGAAGCATGAGGGTGACGAGGGTGGGCATCTGGGCTCTCCGGGGGGAAGGGGCGGGCGGCTGGGCTGGTCAGATGCGTTCGACGGTGGCGCGGGTGCCGTAGACGATGTCGCCGATGATCCAGCGGCGTCCGGCGGACCGCTGCCAGCCGTTCTCGGCGAGGACGCGGTCGGCGGCGTCGAAGGGCTCGTCCGGCTGGGAGCCCATGACGTGCCAGACGTCGGTGTCGCTGTCGGGGTAGGCGAAGGTGGTGGTGAGAATCGTCTCGCCGTCGGCCTTGATGGTGAGCTGGAGTTCCTCGCCGATGATGTCGAGGAATGCGTTGCCGGTGGTGGGCTGGGCGGTCACGGTTTGCTCCTTGCGGATTTTGAGGGCTCCGAGGGCGATGCGTCGGGCGAGGGATGCCTGCGCGATGACCCAGCGGCCGGCCTCCTTGGTGGCGGCGATGACGCCGTTGCGGCACCAGCTGGCGATGGTTCCGGGGGTAACTCCGGCGGTGCGGGCGGCGGCGGTGGTGTTCATCGGTGTTTCCTCCCCTTGGCGATGACTCCACTTTACAGCGCAGCGCTGTACAGCGCAAGGCTGTAGAAGATTCCACGGGCACCTGCCCGACATGCCCTAGCGCAAAGAATCTTGATGAAGTGTCGGCAATCCCATGGCGATCAAGACCTTAAGGACCTTAAGGTATGCCCATGGCTACAGACCTCGGCATCGAAGAAGCCCGCGCCCAACTCGGCGACCTCGCCATCAATGCCGAACGCACCCGCACCAGCACCTACATCACCCGCTACGGCCGCCGCGTCGCACTCATCACCCCCGTCCCCGACGACGACTACGACGGGTGGATCGGCCCCGAAACCATCCCCGCCCTCATCCGCCGCGTCGGACCCTCCGGCTTCCCAGTACCCCAGGAACTGCGATCCGCGATCCTCGGCGCCTCCAGAGACGGCACCCTCAAATGCGGCCCCATCGAACAGCAGACGATGACCTACACCACACAGGGCATGCGATCCGTGAGCACCTTCACCGAACGCCACCTCAGCCTGGGAAGCACCGACCTGACCATCTACGACGTGCGCTGGCAGTCCACGACCGTCGACATCCACGAGGCCGTCGACACCGAGATCCGCCGCCTCTTCGCCGACCGCGACGCAGCCGTCTCCATGTACCAGGAACACGCGACCAGCAACCTGGCCAAGCACCCCGTCCACGGATACGACCCCAATGCTTGACCACTGGATCGCCATGCGCCCCGACGAGCGGAACTGGGCACTCGACGCGATGGAGTTCGATCGGGAGCAGCTAGAGGCCGACGAGGAGGAGCACGCCAACCGCCTCGCACCGCTCCCCGGCGAGGTTGGCGCCCCGAGCTGGGACTGTCCCGACTGCGGCTCCTACGAGTGCTGCTGCTGACCGGCCGCACGAAAAGCCCCCGCTCACCGAGGTGGCGGGGGCAACATCCCCGCCGGAGCGGGGAGCAATGCCTCGAATGCACATGATCCGGGGCCATCCCCGCGCGAGGCGGGGAGCAAGTGGGCGTTCCCGCAGGACCCATCACTGCCTACGGGCCATCCCCGCTAGAGCGGGGCCAACGGGAACCACCGTAGCGCGGCATCCAGTGTCCGCAGCCGGATCGGCAAGACGCAGCCGTGCCGCCGTCCTCCCGCCGCCTACCGTCGGGTAGCCTCCCGTCGTGCCCGATGACCTGCCTGACCTCCCCGCCGACCTGATCCAGCTCCAGTGCGCCTACGAGACGGCCCACGCCGCCGTCACCGCGTACGTCACCGCTCGCGAGACCGAGTACGCCGAGCGCTACCCCGACCCCGGCGGACGCTGGGACGAGGAACAGGCTGCGCTCCGCAACGCCTGGACGCCTGAGGAGAACGGGGAGCTCCGGCGGCTCCGGGGTGCACGGGAGACCGCGCGGAAGAAGCTCTGGGCACACCCCGACCACGCCGAGGCCTGGAAGCGGCTGGGCGAGCTGAAGCACTCGGCCGGGGCCGCTGGATGGCCCGAGCCCAAGAAGAAGTAGCCGGAACGCAAACAAGCCCCCGCCGCCTGCCATGAGGCAGGCAGTGGGGGCACCATGAGGGCATGACGACCGTGCGCAGCTATGTGCTGAACCCCGTGAAGCGGATCACCGACCATCGCACCGGCCGGGAGGAGCACGACCCGCAGGCCGTCCTCAACGGCGAACTCGACGGATTCATCGGCGACGCGATCAGGACGCGGGCCAAGCAGCGCAAGCAGGGCCTGGGCGGGCCCGGCGGCGCGCTGCGACGCTGACGTCAATCGGCAGGTCAGTCGGCGATGGTCTCGCCGAATGCCTTCGGCCAGTGCACCCGCACTGCCTTCTCATCCCACCCAGTCTGCAGCCGGTTGCGGGCCCGGGATGCCAGCGTCTCCAGGGATCGCACTACTTCGTCCGGGAGGTCATCGCCTCGCCCGGCGAGGTAACTGACCAGGATGTTCACGGAATTGGCCTCTTCGGGCGTCATGCGTGCCATGGATGCGAGCGTAGCGGAAGGCATTGCTCCGGAAGCTTGAAACAGCAGAACGGCCCCCGCCGAAGCGGGGGCCGAACGCGCATCCCCGGGTGCCACAACCGCCACGACGGCGGCGGATCCAGTCGCCTGGTCCCGACGATCCCGGCAGACCACGTCCGGCGTTCGCGCGCCGAGGTGATCAACCCCGTCCCGCCGGACTCAGCCAGGATAGACCGGCCATGACTCGGCATCGGCCCCGAACGTAGCCTGCGCCCACTCCAGCGACTCGGCCGCGAACGGGGCGAACTCGGCGGCAAGGTCAGCTTCCCGCCGCCACGCCCGCTTCTCCCGCGCCCGCCACTCGCTATGCCCCAGCGGGCAATCCTCCAGCGACTGGCCACGCCACACCCGGTTGCCCATCATCGCAGCCACGTCAGACCGACCCGCCGACGTCGTTCAACTCCAGGGTCTCGCCCTCCGTCACGCCTACCTCGGACAGCGTCGCCGACCGGTCCAGGACTACGCCGTCCGCACGCTGGAACGACGGCCGATTCCCCGGCCGCTCGAACGCCACAGTGACCTTCCCGGCCGCCGAACCCACTGACTCCTCCGGCGGGAACGAGAACCGGCGCGGAGTCGGCTCCCACGGCGTCGACACGTAGAAGGTGGTCACGACGCCGCGACGACGTGCCCGGCCGCAGCCAGTGCCGCAGTGACCGCCGCCTGCACCTCCGCTGCCGTCACCTCACCCTTCGCCACCACCGCCAGCGCCGCGCTCAACGCCGTCACCTGCGCCGACAGCGCACTGATCTGCGCCTTCATCGCCGTCAGATCCGTATCCGCCACCTCCGCGCCATTCAGCATGTCCGCGACCGTCGGAATGTAGCCATCGGCCAGCTTCCCCTCCGGCACGCGGGTCTCCAGCAAGGTCTTCACCACGAGCTGCGCATCGGCAGAAGTCAAGGGCACATCATCCTCCGGAGGAGTCGGGACCGGATCCACGCCCGGCCAATAGGCGGACACCGAGGAGGTGTCGTAGAAGTCGTTGCTCGCGTACTGCTTCGCCACCGCGCCCGCCGGGATCGCCGGATCGTTGTCGTACGCGGCAATCCAGTAATTGGGCTCCGTCACCCCAGCCGCCTGGAAGGCGGAGCGCACCGACGGCCACGTACTCGCGTTGCAGTACACCGTGAGATCCGAGTTCGGGCCCGCGTACGCGCGACACCACGCCACCGCCTCAGCAGATGTGGCGTCGCCCGTCTCCACATCCAGAACTCGGCCGCAGGCAGCCGGAGTCGCCGCGGAGACCGCGACCTCCACCACCTGGGCGCGCGGGAAGCGGGCCCGCATCTCCGGGAGGTTCGCGTAGAAGCCATCCAGGTAGCCCGCGATCATCAGCGAACCCGACGGAAGACTCGGGACCGTGATGGCGTCATACATCAAACGCATGATCAGACACCCGCCTTCGCATCGGCCGCGACCAGCATGTGGTGGTGGATCGCGTCGACCCGGGCCCGGGCCCACGCAGCCTCGTACGGATCCCGGATCACAGTCAGCTGGTTGTCCTGCAAGGACTCGCCCGACCGGGACCAGTTGGTCGAGCCGTTCGCCACGTCCACGCCGTCCACGATCAGCAGCTTCATGTGCATGATCGCCCCGTGCTCACTGCGGCCGGTCGCCACCGAGTTCGCCGGGAACGAGTCCTTCGCCAGCAGCGCCCGCTCGTGAACCCCGCCAGCCTGCGACGAGTCCAGCGTCAGCTGCACGTAGCAGTGCTCGTCGTCCAGCTTCTCGTGCAGGGCCGCAGCCAACTCATCATCGTCGAAGCCGTACATCGCGCAGACCAGGCTCGTCGTCGCCGATTTCACCAGGTCGAGGAGCACGTCGTGGACCTGGTCGACGGGCGAGTAGAACGTCTTCACGTTCGGGAGGGCGCCCGGCGGGAAGCCACCCAGCTTGTGCTCGTCCAGGACGGACAGGTCAGGAAGAGCCATCAGAGCCCCATCTCCTCAAGCCACTTCCGGATCTCATCCGCGAGGGACTGCTTCGGGTGCGGAGGCGTGCCCGGCGCCGGGATCGGGTTAGTGCCGCCGGTCAACGCGGCGAAGTCGGCACCGAGCTGGTACAGCGACAAGCCCTGGATGTTCTCGGCGGTCCGGGAGTTGATGAAGTCCTTGCCGATCACGACCCAGGCCTCGGCGAAGTAAGCCTCGAAGAAGGCCCAGGTCATCGGCTGGACGGCACCCCAGGTCACGGCCGAGAGTCCGTCCGGCGAGTACGCGCCGACCGTGACGCAGTGCCCACCGACCAGCGGCGATCCCTCGACGACTGTCCACGGCTGGCCGGCGTTGAACTGCGCCTCGGCGGACTGCGGCACCTCCAGGCCGCAGTACAGCTGCCCAAAGAACGCTATCGCCTGCTGCAGCTCAGCCCGGTCCGAGATGTCGACCTTCGCGAACGCCACCGGAGACTCGCCCAGGAAGCCATGCTGGTGCCAGTACTCCAACACCGACTGGCACGTCGAGCCCCGGTCCGTCGGGTTATCCCCGGGCGGCCCCGCGGCCGGATTGAAGCCGGTGACCGCCGAGTACAGGCCCAGGGTCTCCGTGTCCGTGACCGCCAGTACCGTGCCCTGGTTGACGTACACGTCGCCGATCCGCTTGTGGCCGACGCCAGCGCAGGTGCAATCTCCCCAAAGGGAGTTGGCCAGCATGCCCCAGGCGTCCGCCGGGACCTGCGAAAGCCAGTCCGCCGACGCCGGGGCCGCGGGCAGCTTCGCGTGATTGAGATACGAGCCCAGCTTGAGGTGCGGGCGGGCAGGCTGCGCGGGCAGCCTGCCACCCTTGAACTGGATTTGGGGACGGGGCATCAGGGCCTCCGAAGTGAGGGTGGGCATGACGAAGCCCCCGGGCCAAAGGCGGCGGGGGCAGAAGTTCAGGGGCACCTGAACACGGGCGGCGCTATTCAGGTCGAAGGCGGATCGCCTGAATAAGGCCGGTAGCGCCTCGGGGAGCGCGGAGCTTGCCCTCCCACGTGAAGCGCATGGAGTTCACCGACCCTGCGGTGCGTCTCCGCCATCGCCTCGTCCTGGGCATCCAGACGGGCATGCACCTCTGCCCTATCGCGGCGCGCGCGGCGCACATCCGACCAGTGCTTCAGCAGGAACATCGGCGTGATGATGATGAACTGGGCCTCGACATTGCCCTGCACATCACTTAGGCGATATCGCAGCAGGTAGAAGTCGTACGCCACCAGCAGCACGCCGACCAACGGCCAGTACAGACGCCTCACGGGCCACCAGCCTCACGGTGCGCGGCATGGGCAGCCTCGACCGTCAGCGGGCCATCGGGATGGTGCCGCCAGCAAAGATGATGACCCGCCGCAGTGACATGCCGCCCCAGGCGCAGGCAGCCCCGGATCTCGCAACCGTGGCACCAGTACAAGCCGCCCACGATCGCCAAATAGCCCAGGTCAGCGCCGATTCCGCTCCACCAGAGATACCAGCGGCCCGAGGCGTCATCGAGACCAAAGATGTGCAGCACCAGATGCACCGCCACCACCCCTACTCCGGGCCGGTCGCGACGACCGTGCCGTTGCGTTTCGCTGCCTGCGCTGCCGGTGTCGTTGCGCTCGGCGACGGCGACGGCGACGGCGACGGCGGCGGGGTGGGCGTCGGACTCGGCGTCGACGTACCCGTCTCCGTGCACGTGTACGACGTTGAGCCGGCGGAGTCCTCGGTGCACGTGTACGTGTGCGTGATCCCAGCCGAATCCGTCCACTGCCACGTCCACGACGACGGAGGCGGACCCGCCGGCCCCTGAGCCCCGGCCTGACCAGCCGGTCCCTGGATGCCCGCCGGGCCAGCAGCGCCAGCCGGACCCGCAGGCCCCGCCGGACCAGTGGCGCCCGCAGAGCCAGTCGCGCCGGTCACGCCCGTCAGCCCGACCGGCCCCGCCGCGCCCGACTTCCCCGGGCTCCCAGAAGGCCCAACTGCCCCCGGGGGACCCGAGGGGCCAGCAGACCCAGGACTACCAGCCGGCCCCGTACTCCCCGCCGCACCCTGCGCACCCGGGATGCCCTGCACGATGTCAGTCGCCGGCGGAGCAGACGGCGTCACCCCATGCGCCTGCAACTGGGCACGGGTCTGCTCCAGGGCCGACGACAGCTGCGTGATCGCCGTGGCGTCTGCCGACGTCGACGCGTGGGCCTGCCGCTCGGAATCCGCCGCAGTCCGCAGCGCAAGCACCGACACGCCCACCACGAAGAAGATCAAAGCCCAGCCCGCAGCCATCAGCAGCGTCGCCCGTCTGGGTCTCCGCGGCTTCACCACATCGGGGATCGTCACTTCGCCCCCCGAAGAGTCCCGTACGCGTCCACGAGCAGCGCCAGCAGCATCAGCACGACCGTCGCCACCCCCAGCCAACGCCCCAACGACATCGCTGGCCGGTCCTCCAACTTCCCGAACCGGACCCCGGCCTGCTCCTCGCCCTGCTCCCGCTCCCGATCCAGCCGGGCCACATCCGCCGCGTGCTCCCGATCAAGGCGCTTCGTCTCCGCGTCACGGGCCCGCTGGTCAGCCTGATACGCGACCATCGGCACCGACTCCGACGCCACCCGCGTGATCCGCTCATCCAAAGCCCGATGCTCCAGAGCGGTACGCGTCTCGTGATCCTGCAGGCGCCGATAGACCTCGCCAGGGGTTGGCTCATCAGGCACTTCGCCTCCAATCGGCGCGGTGAGGCGGCATGGTGGAGCCAAGTTGATCTATGCGTGGATCCAGACCACGTACATCGAGCTGTTTGCGGGCACAGTGGTCAGGCTGCCGCCGGAGGTCTGCACGGTGTAGGCCTCGACATAGTCGGTGGTCCCGTTGAGCTGGACAATTCCCGCCGCCTGCACGGTGCCGCTGTTCGACGTTGTAGGCGACTGGAAGACCTGCTGCGCGCCGATGGCAGCGCCGTTTTTCTCGATCTGAATGAGCCGGTTGCCGGTGGCATTGGCGGTGTAGCAGACCGAGCCGATGACGAGGTAGTAGCCGGGTACCTGACCAACATACCGCGACGTGTTGGTGGTGACGGAGTGACCGCCGTACGTGTCCAGGCTCTCGGTGTCGTAGGTGACTGGAACGAGGGTGAGGCCGGTGGCGATGGACTGCGCTGTTGCCTGCTGGAGGATCGCGCACGGGGGGTTGAGCGCGAATCCCAAGCCGTTGAGGCCGACCGTGTTGAAAACGGCGCTCGCGATGTAGTTGCCGGGGATTTCGTTCGGCAATGTCGGGACAGGGAGATTCGTCACTGCGGCCCTCCTTCGGGCATGCAGAAGGCCCCGCACCTGATGATGTGCGGGGCCTTGCGGGAGGGATCGTCAGTAGCTGAAGCGGGCGTTGTCGAACTGACCACTCGCATCCCAGGTGGCCGGGTTCGTCACCCCGGACGGGAGCGGTTCGCAGACGATGTCGCCTGCGGCGTGGCTGTTCACGGTGTTGCTGACGAGCTGGATGACGCACGTTGACCAGCCGGACGACGTCGCGGCCACGGCTTTGACCGTCACGGTCTCCTGTGTCCCCAGGTTCTGGCTCAGCACCAGCTGCTGGCCGACGCTCAACTGGGCTGCGGCTGGGTTGGTGTTGTCGGCACCAGCGTTGATCGTGATGCTGCCGGCGTTCGCTGCGATCGTGGAGTGGAGCGTGGTATGGAAGCTCGTGAACAGCCCGTACGGGGTCAAGTCCACTGGCGAGCACTGGAGGACGAGCGTGGCTTCGCCGCCGTCATCCCACTGCCAAGCCAGGTTTTCAACGAAGCACGGAATGCTGATCATCGGGGCGAACGGCGGCCGCCGGTTCACAGTGATCCGCATGCCGAGTTCCAGCGCCAGGCACACCGGCCAGATCGCCGGATTCGCTGACGGGTGCAGCGTCAGCTCGCTTATGCGCTGAGCGGGCTGCTTGTATCGGCTGAGCAGGTAGTACGCCGCTGCCTGGCACTCCAGAGTTGAGGCAGAGTTGATCGTCCTGGTCAGGGTGCGTGGAAAGTAATCGCCCTGGCTGATCGTGTCCTGCGCAGTGAAGATCTGGTTCGAGCTGGTCTGGGTGACCTGCACGATGTTGCCGATGTGGGTCGGGTCCAGCGGCATTACGCAGGTCTCGTATGGAATTTCGCCCGCCGCCGTGTTTTCCCCGAACGTGTAGGTCGGCACGAGTGCGTTGTACCGTGCGGAACGGGCCTGAAACGTCACCGTCCCATTCGCCGCCACGAAATGTTGGCCGTTTTCGGTATCAGCGACAGACTGCAATGCCGAGAGGCCGTCTGTCCCCGCCAAGTCGGTTGCCGGACCCATGTTCGTGGTCAGGCCAGACTGCAGATTCGTGTTCCCGGTGTACCCGCTGTACCGCAAGATGCGGGCATAACGCTGGTCCGACGACTCCCCGGCACACGCCGACCGCCACGCCTCGTAGATATTGGCCATCTGCGTTGAGGACAGGGCAGTTGGGAATTCGGCGACATACGAGAAGTCACCCTTCCAGTTGAACGCCGTCCCCCCGACGACGGAGTTGCAGAGCGCCCCGAAGTTGTCTGACACCAGGCCCGTCGGCATGTCTGATGTCGTTACCGTATAGGACGCCGCAGTGCCGTCCACCGAGACTGTCAGCGAGCTGGCCACCGGGTTGCAAGCCAGTATCACCAGGTGCCAATTACCGTCCGCTACCGCGATCCCAGAGACCGGCACGAAGCCGAACCCGGCGCCGCTCGGGCCCTGGATTTGAAGGTAAAAGAAGCCACTGCTATTGACAAACCAGTGCAGAACCGAGCCTACGCCATTCGCCTGATCAAAGCCGGACCACATGCATGCAAAGGAGGTGGGATTCGCCCCGGCGGTATACCGAAACGCACACATGCGGCTCCAGGCGACCGTGGGGTTAGCTGGCCCGTTGATCCCGGCGCTACTCAGCGACAGGAAGCTGCTAGCGACAGCGAGGGTGCCGGTCCCTGGGCTCGGATTGCTGATGGTCATAACGGTGCCGTCGCTGCCGATGTACTCACCCGACGCACCCGAGGCTGCCGTGATCGCCGTTCCGAAAACCAAGCTACCCGGGCCGTATTTGCCATAGGAGGAGTAGATCGGGGGGTAGTTGCCCGTGGAGTCGGCTGCCGATCCGGATCCCGCCGGATCTGCCAGCGTGTACAGAAAACGGGGGTTGTTGCTGGTGATCTCCTGGGTGAGTGGGTCCGTCAGCTGCACCTGGCTGATCAGCGCCAGCGCATCCACTCCGGTGGCGGAGATCGTTCCGTAGGTGCCGCCCATGTCCCAGTCGGACTCCCACGTCTCAGTGTTGCCGCTGAGCAGGAAGTTCCAGACGCCCGGGCACGTCCACGCGGATGCCGCGCCCGCCGCCTCCAGCTGCCAGCCATCGGCCTGCATCGAACATGTCGCGGACACCGCCGCAGCCGTTTGTACGCCATGGTGGATCGTCGCAGCCGTTGACGGCGCGGCACCGGTGACCGTCAGCTGTGCCCAAGCGCCCCCGCCCGCCAGGGTGACAGTAGGGCTGTAGGTGTATGTTTTGGTCCCGCTGGCAGTGGTCCAAGCGAGATAGCCGCACACCTGCACGCTCGTCGACGCGGTGATGTTCCGTACCCAGATTGACCCCGTGTACGTCACGCCCGGAATGACTCCCGGCTGAAGCGTGTAGACCACGGCCTCACCGCTGGCGGTACCGTCCGGCACGGAGCACTGGATGGCCGTTCCGCCCTGCCATGCTGAGGCCGTGGCTACGAACGCCCCGCCCGTCGAGTCGGTGCCGCTGAAAATATCGGGGCCGTTCTCGCCCGAGTTGATCGTGCCAAGCGGGTATCCGCCCAGGTCGCCGCCAGTGGCCATGACCTGCGACAGGATGTTCCGGCTTGGTGGCCACATCATGCGCCGACGCCAAGGCTGGTACGGCTGGATGTAGCCCGCATAAGGGCCTGCAGTATTCGTCGGGTCGAGGGCCCCGTCCAGGTTCTCGAAGGTCGCTGACGCCTCAGCGCTGCGTACCTGGTCGAGCTCGTACTGCTTGCCGCGGTTGATGCTCGACTGCTGCCGCAGGCGCGGCGTCAGGTTGACGTAGCGGTCCAGCGGGCTGTCGCCGCCGTTGCAGGTCCACTGGGCGCCCCAGCCTTCCTCCAGGCGCGGCCAGTTCAAGTTGAGGGGACCGCCGAGCATCGTGTTGACGTGCGCGATCGTGGCCACGTTGCCAGTGATCTCGGTGGCGGACGCGCTCGTCTGGAAGGCGAACGTGACCGCCGTCGCCGACCATGTGTAGGCACTCGACCACAAGGTCGCCCAGTTGAAGCCGTCCTGGCTGAAGTCCGCGTACATGGTGCCGCTGGACTCCCGCAGCCGCCACCAGCGGTGCGCATCGGGACTGTAGGCGGCCAGCGTGGTGGTCACCGTGGTGCCCGCAGTTTGCAGCGTCACCTCGAAGGCGCCGGCGGCGACTCGGATCGCCACGCTGTCGTTGGCATCCAGGGCCAGCGAGAAGATCGTGTTGGTCTGGCCGCTGCCGTTCGCAGCAGGGACGATCTGCGCGTAGATCTGACTGGAGGTCGCGTCGTAGAGGGCAGTCGAGCCGAACGTGTTCGTGGTGCCGCTCACGGTCGGCTGGGCGAGAACCACCAGGTCGTTGACTGTGTCCAGCGTGGCCGTGGTCGCAGTGACGTTGTTCCACAGTGAGGTGTTGATCGTCCCGCTGTTGAAGGGGTCTATCAGGGTTGCGAGCTTGGGGTTGACCACCGGGCACCACCGATCTGGTGCCCGGTGGCACCTTCATGTAGATGGACTGAGTTGGCTGGTCAGCGCCTGTACGGCTGCCAGGTGCCGGAGTTGCGGGTGCCCATCTGGAGGAAGGCCTTCTGGATCTGGTCCCGCAGGTTCTTCTCCGAGACGACGGTCCCGGCGATGTTGATCGTCACGTTCACGATCTGGCCTGATCCCGTCGAGGCAGAGGTGGGGCGCAGGCCCGCGATCGCCGCGCCCGTGCCTACGCTGGCCAGGGCGCGGGAACTGCCCGTGATCACGCTGGTGGCCATACCGCCCGATGCGGCGGCCACTTGCGGGGCGCCGGAGACAATGCCGTTGACCAGGCCCTTGGTGACGTTCACGCCGATGTCGTGGAAGACCCGTGACGGGGAGAAGATCCCCAGAACCTTCCTGACCGGCCCCGGGATGATGTCGTCGATCAAGGAGCTGATCGACGACTCGGCCCAGGAGCCCATCGACGCGATGCCGTTCCACAAGCCGATGAGGATGTTCTGGCCTGCGCTGTACAGCAGATTGCCAAGGTTCCCCAGGGCGCTGAGGATCATCCCTGGGATCGACGTCACAAAGTGGACCCCGTCGGTCGCGTACTGCTTCACCGCCGACCAGCATGCGGAGAAACTGCTGGAGATCTGCGACCAGTAGTGCATGATCAATCCGACGGCGATGCCGATCGGCCCGGTCAGGATCTCCAGCAGCAGCGGCCAGTGGCCCTTCACCCAGTTCACGACCGTCGACGCCGCCGAAACGATCGCGCTGAAGCACGTCTTCAGCAGGCCCCAAGCAACCTGCGCCGCATCAGAAATCGCCGACCAGGCCGCCAGCAGCCCGTCACGGAACCAGGCGAATTTTTCCCAGCAAACGACCGCAATTCCGATCAGCGCCACGATCGCGATGATGATCAGCGTGATGGGGTTGGCGTCCATCGCCGCATCCAGCAGCCACTGTGCAGCCGCCATCGCCTGCGCCGCGACCGCCGACGCCAACTCCGTCGTCTTGTCCCAGACGAAAGCCGCCGCCTCCTTGATCGCCATACCCGTTGCCACCAGGGCTCGCTGCGAGAACTCCAGCGAAGCCGCAGCCGCAGTCCTCATGGCAGTGGCGGCACCCGTCGCGCCCTCCGTGATCGCAGTCCAGCTCGTCGACGCTGCTGACGAGACGACCGACGCAGCCTTCGACCCGAAGTCCGCCACCGCGTCGGTCGCCGTGCTCACCGCACCCTGGATGCCACGCCAGGCATTCCCCGCACTCTCCGCGCCTTTGACCATCAGATCCTGGGCGCCCCGCCAGGCGTTTCCCGCCTTGCCTGCCAGGCTCACCAGGCCGTCCTGCGCACCCTGCCAGGCCTTTTGAGCCAGCGCAGAGGCCTTCTGGGCACCCTTCGCCATCAGATCCTGGGCGCTACTCCACGCGGCCTCTTCCTTGCCAGCGAGCTTCGCAAGGCCGTCCTGCGCGGCACCCCACACCCGCTGAGTCGCCGACGCAGCCGCAGACGCACCCTTACTGATGCCCGACCAGGCAGCCTGGAAGGGCTTGGCAATGCCGCTGCCGATCGAACCCCAAGGGATCTTCGAGAAGACCGAGCCGATCTTGGTGGCCGCCGCACCCAGCTTGCCGACGGACGTCTGTAGATCCTCGAACGCGGTCTTGATCCCACCCACAGCCGATACCGGGAAGGAAAGGACCTTCGTGGCCAGGTTCACCACGCCAGTCGCAGCCTTGATGCCGCCGATCGCTGTCAACTTCACCGCAAGCAGGGCGAGAGCGACCTCGGCAAAGTCCTTGACCAGCCCTTTGTTGCGGTCCAAGAACCCGGCGAACGCCACCAGTGCAGGGCCGACAACGTTCGCCAGAATCGAACCGATCGCCTTCAGCGCCCCGAGCCCAACGGTGCCCAACATCACCAGTGTGGGGCCTGCCGCCTGCTCGACTTCTCGGAACGCCTTCACACAGTCGCTGCTGAACGTCCCGATGTCCCCGGCGACTTGCTTGAGTACCTCCCCGACCTTCTGCCAGCCCGTCAACGGCGCTGCCGCAGCCGGGGCAGGCATCGGAACCGCAGTCTGGCCGCCGAGCATCGTGTTCGCCTGGCTGGCCGACGTCGTAAGCCCCGGCGCAGGCATCGGATTGGTCGAACTGCCCAGCATCTGATTCGCGAGAGACGAAGGCGACAATGCGCCCGTGAGCGACTTCGCAACGCTCGCCGGGAACACGTTCTGGAAACCCTGCGCGATTCCACTGATCGCCGACGAGAACGCGTGGACAATCGGCGTACCCTTGGACTCGATCAGCGAGATGAACGCCGAGACCTGCGGGATCAGACCCTCGCCGATGCGGATCATCACGGCCTCGAAGCCGTCCTTGATCTGCGCGAACTGCATGGACAGGGTGTGAGTCGTCGTCGTCCACGCCGAAGCGAAACCATTCGCGCCAGCGGCGATCGCCGGGTACTTCGACTTCAGGCGGTCCATCTGGTCCATCAAGATGTTCAGGCCCGACCCGGCCTTCTTCCCGAAGATGTCGGTGATGACCTGACCCTGCTCCTGGGCCGTCACGCCCGTGGCCTTGAAGTGGTTCTGCAGGTCCTCCAGGGCCGGGAGCAGGCCGCCGTTCTGCATGTCCTTCGCGAGCTGCGTGCCGCTCATGCCGAGCTGCGCGAGCTCGGGCCCAGCCGTCGCCACTGGCTCAGCGAGGGCCTGCACCGACATCCGCAACATCGTTGCCGCGTTCGCCCCCCGCACGTTGTTGTCGCCGAACACATCTAGAGCTGCACCAACGTCAGCCAGACTCAAGCCGTAGCCCTTGACGGTGGCGACCATGCCGCTGCCGAAGGCGTCGGCGAGGTCCTGCATCTGCATGTCGCCGGCACCGACGATGGCGTTGAGGGCGCCCATCGCCTGCGACATGTTCTGCACGCCGGGGATCCCGGACGCGACCGCTGCGGTGAGGGCGTTGGTGACGTCCACCAGGTCGGCGTGGCCGACGGTGGCGCCCTCGGCGGCGACCTTCACCAGGTTCAGGGCTTTCGTGCCGGTGATGCCCATCGACGAGAAGTTCGACTCGACGTGGTACAGCGCCTCGGCCAGCGAATCCGGGCTCTGCCCGACCTCACCCGCGAGGTTGAGAACCCCGTCACTCAGGGACTTGATCTGGGCTAGTGGCACCCCGGCCTGCGTGTTGATCTGCGTCATCGCGGCCTGGAAGGCCGTCGCCGACTTGATCGACTCGTAGCCGATCGCGGCGATACTCAGCGGCAGGGCCGCTTTGATCATGCCGCTCATCTCGCCGAGCCCGAGGAACTTCTCGCCCAGGCCCTCCGTGGCCTCGCCTGCCTCCACCGTCGATGCTGTGACGGACTCGGCCATCTCCTCGGCGGCGGCCTTCACCTCAGCGGCGGCTTCCGAGATCGCCACGGCGGCCTCGCGCATCGACGCGATGATCTCGTCGCCCATCGCGGACATTCCGACGCCCGCGGCCTTGGCCTCATCGCCCATCGCCGCAAGGCCCTCGGACGCCGACGCGGTCGACTCCCGCAGGGAAGCGGTCATCTCCGCCGCACCATCGCCGATCGCGGACAGCGCCAGATCGCACGCCTCAGCTGCCTCCTTGGCGGCGTCCGCCAGCGTCGACAGGGCTTCCACAGCTGACGAGATGGCCTTGAGGAAGCTCGCGGCACTGCCGCCGAGGACGACCCGGATCGGGGGGATGTCGGCCACCGGCCACCCCCGATCGGAACGCTGGGGCGGTGGAATCACGGATGGTCAGGCGAGGATCGCCCGTTCCCAGTACCGGATGTAGGTGTCGCGGATCACGCCACTGGCAGCCGCATCGTCCACTGCGGGCCGCAGATACGGCCGAGGCGGCAAGTGCGAGCGGTGGCCACGCCCGGCCCAGCCGCCGACTTCCTGGATCAGGGAATAGACGAGACCGGACGACAGCTCGCACTCCCAGCCACCATCGCCGTCCGGGATTGGAATCGTGTCGTGGAAGGAGTTCTGCAGCGCGCCGCCGATCTTCGCGGGCGGCTGGCCCGGTGGTGACGGCGTTGGGGTGCGCCGCGAGTGCGAGTAGCGGGCAAGGTTCGCCCGGGCGCGGCCCTCGACCAGGGCGGAGGTCATCTCCGTCGCCTCGGCCGTCGCCTTGTCGACTGCTACTGCCATGGCCTTTAGGGCCGCAACTGCCTCGTCGAGCCCCGTGACCGTCACCCAACTGGCCACAGCCACCCCCGATCAGGGCTTGGACTGCTTCCGCTTCTGCTTCTTGCGGTCCTTCTCCTCGGCGTCTGCAATCAGCCCAAGGAAGTCCATGCAGTAGCGGCGCACATACAGCGGTGTGGCCTGCAGCTCATCCCAGGACCAGCGCATCCGCTTCATTACGAGGAAGTCCACCCATTCCTCGGGGGGAGGCTCGGAGTTGCCCCAGGTGCCGTTGAGGATGCTCTCCACAGTCAGGAGTACGTCCTCCTCGTACTCACCTAGGGCTGAGTGGGGTCCGCAGTGGCCGTGTCGTCGTCGCTGAACTTGAACGACTCGGCGAGCTTCGTGACGACCGCCATCGGCAGCCGGGCGATGTTCTCGGCGGTGATCGCCTTCAGCGGCTCCTGCTCGCGGGCTTCGAGCTTCGCCATGAGGTCGGCCAGGTCCTCGTCGCTTTCCAGGTCCATGCCCTCCAGTGCGCCGTCGGCGGGGTAGAGGTTCCGCCAGGCGACGATGAGGTCCACCAGGAGCGGTGTCATCGCCGTCAGGATCTGGCCGGTGTCGGCCCCCTCGGATGCGGTGACGATCTGCTGCAGCTTCGCGGGCGGCATGAGGCGCGGGTTGCGGATCAGGACCGAGGCACCGTCGGCGAGGTCGTCGAAGGGGATCAGGATGAACGGGTTCTTGTAGCCCTGGCGGCTCGACATGGGTGTACTCCTTGGCTGCGGGAGGGCGTTGGAGGGCGTTGACCCCGGCCGCGCCTGACGCCCTCCGAGGTGGGCACGGCCGGGGAGTTGGGGCAGGCATGCAGGCCGCGCGGGCTCAGTACGCGGCAGTGGTCCAGTTCTTCAAGATCGCCTGGACGCTGCCGCCGTCGGTTCCGTTGTAGATGCCGTTGACGGTGAAATCCGCCTTCGCGTACGTGCCGGAGATGTCAGGCTTGCCTTTGGACCAGCCGGGGACGGTCGTCGTGAGCGTCAGCGAGCAACCGCCCGCATCGACGCTCGCGCCGACGGGCTGCGTCATCGTCATCGATGTCGGGTTGCCCTGCAGCGCCTGCAGGTAGAGGTTGTAGTCGGTGTCGCTCTCGTAGATCGCCGAGTACGTCACGTCCGCGTCCAGGACGCCAGAGAACACCTCGCGGGGCTGCTGGCTGCCGTTGCTCGCGTGGATGGCCTCAGTGGGTCGCTTGAGGTCCATCGTGTAGGTCAGGCCGCGAGTGGAACTGGCTCCAGCGTTGGTCATGCCGAACTGCCAGCCGAGCAGCGGCGCTGGCTCCGAGAACGTGGCGGTGATGCCGGTCTGTACGGTCGGAATCCAGCCCGTGAACTTCGCGTCTACCGTGCAGATCGCCTTCGGGTCCACCTTGATGCTGACATCGCTCAGCATGCAGCCCGGGTAGCCCCAGTCCTCGAATGCGTTGAACTCCGTGAGGCTGTAGGTGGGCTTCGCGGTCGAGGCCGACTGCTTGAACGTGTGCGTGGTCTGGGTGACTACCGCGACACCCGAGGTGTGGCCGTAGGTGAGGCCGCCCGAGGTAGGCGTCGCAACTGGGATGGTGTAAGGGCCCGAGCCGGACGGAGCGCCGGACACGAACGTCTCGACTGTCGCACCCGTGCCGATCATGACGGTGGTTCCGGAGGCGATCGACACGGGCACCGAGATCGACGTCGCGCCGGCCGTGATCGTCGTCGACAGGGTTGTGGTGATGCCTGCGGTGACCGTATCCGGGCCGATGATCCGCAGCGCGTAGCCGAGGCTATCCGGGTACGCCGGGTACTCGAGGTCAACGGTGGAACTGCCGGGCCCCTGGTACAGGCCCTGCAAGTTGCTGTCGTTGCCCCGGTAGCTGAGATCCTGGAGCTGGTCGTACACCGTCTCGAAGTCGATCTTCGTGCAGGGGAGGAAGTACACGGGCGTCACCCACGTCCCCTGCGTAACTTCCTTCGCCAAGCCCACATATCCGGACCGCCCGAGAAGAGTCATCGCGGCCCACCTCCTTCGGGGGTGTCCGCAGCGGCAGCCCGCTTGCTCTTGATGGCGGTCTTCGCGACCTCGGGTTCAGGCACCGGCGCCTCGTCCTCGACGGCCGTCCAGCCGTGAAGGAGCACCGGATAGTCGGCCGTCTCGCCGGGCTGCACCGTGTGCGGCGCATTCCCGGACCAGGTCCACCGATAGGGGGTGTCGTTTCGCTGCAGCACGGTGTCTCCCGGGGCAGTCAGGGCAAGGAAAAGCCCCCAGCAAAACCGCAGGGGGCTGAAGAAGTGCAGGCGGGAGGGCTAGGAGAGGTAGTCCTTGTCGTCCGCCGTGTACGTGATCGTGGCCTTGAACTCGCCCATCGCGATGGCCTGCTCCGGGTCCGGGACGTCCACGTTGATGCCGCTCGGATCCTCGGCGACCGACAGGAAGCGGGCCCCGTGGGTCTTGTCCAGCGGCACTACCACGGGCCCGGAGATCCGCTGGACCACCAGGTCCAGAGCATCATCCAGAGCCTGCTGAACCAACTCGGCAGCACCCGAGTTCGACGAGAGCGGCCAGACGACCTTCAGCACGAACGGGTAGTGGGCGATCATCCGGCTGAAGCCGAACCGCTCCACCCGAATCGCCCGCCGAGTCACGAACAAGGAGTTCTTCCTCGCCGCCGGCGTGCGCGGGTAGTACGCCTGCACCACGTCGAAGGGCCCCCCGAAGCCAGTCAGCAGCCCCGGCAGCCCGTCGGCCTGGCTGTACGCGGCAAGCCACGCCGCCTCCCGGGCCACCGCATCCGCTGTCGACATCGCATCACCCGAACTTCCTGCGGCGCCGATTCAACGAAGCCAGTCGGTGATGGCGGGAGATCCGCTGCGGATGGGGCCTATGCAGGTGCGACAGGCGCACGTGACGGCCGGTAGTGCGACGGTGCCGGATGTAGTGCGGGGGCCTTTTGCGCAGCCGACGCCGGTGCGGGCCGAACGTCGTGCCCCGGTGGCGGCTGACACGGACCTTCCTCGCCTTGCGGGTCTTTGCCTTCGCAGCAGTCCGAGACATCCGCGCCGTTCGCCGCCGCGCGGCATCCGCCCGCAGTCTCGCGGCGATCTTCGCCCTCGTAGCGGCCGACTCCCGGTGGCCCTTGTGGTGCTTGCCCTTCAAGGCCGCCGAGATCTTCGCGCGAGCAGCCGCCGACATCGGATGGCCCTTGTGGGGATGCTTCTTGCCGCGCAGAGCCCGGGAGATCTTCGCTTTCGTGGCCGCTGACATCGGCTTGCGCGTCGCGGCCACGACTAGGACCGCATGTAGGCGGTGACGATCTCGGTGGCCCGGGCCCACAGCTCGTCGGGGTCATGGGACTGCGAGGCGGGATCGAGTTCCGCCATTGCCAGCGACGCCGTGGCGAATTTGCAGGCCCGCACCAGCGACGAAGGCACGGTCGAGTAGCCGCCGCTGTAGGTGGTCACGATCGTTGTCCCCGGCGGGACGAACGTGCCCAGCTGAAACCTCACGTGGCCCGTGTCCGGCTCGTACTGCAACTCCGAAGTGTCCACGGTCTGCTCGCCGGAGAAGGACCGCAACAACACCACGCTGTCGATCGAACCCGACCAGTACTCCGGGGTGCGCGGCGGAAACTCCCGCAACCAGAAGTGCCGCACCAGCATCGTCGATCCGAGCGACTGCGCCCGCGAAAACCCCAGCTGAGAGGTGGGATCGAGGGGGATATAGGCGTCGAGTGCGTCCTCGATGTCCAGGGAGTCCGCCCGCTGGGTCTCCACCAAGCCAGTGAACGGGGCCAGCCTGCGGTCGGCGTGGTCCTCCAGCATGCGGGTGGCTTCCATCATGAGGTCTGTCAACGCGGTGGAGGAGTAGTCGCGGACCAGGTCTGCCAGCGGGCCCTCCGCGAATTGGGCGGGTGTGGCCAGCGGGGTTACGGTGTCGGCCACGACCGCCTCCTCCTGCTACTCGGCGACCGGGGTCTTGCGGGGACGGCCGACGCGCCTGGCCGGAGTCGGCGTGTCGGATTCCTCGCCGCTGTCGTCATCGGCCGGCTCCGGCACGGGAGTCGGTGCAGCCGCCGGCGGGGCGACCTCGGAGAATCCGGCGTCGCGGATCTCCAGCAGCTGTACGGCGAGATCGTTGGGGACCTCGACTGCGTCCTCGGCAGTCGTCCAGCTGTAGCCGCCCGGCGCCGATCCGGGCGCACGGCTCTTGCGCAGCCACATGGCTGCCTCCTTCATGAGTGCACGGGGAACGGGCTGGCCCCGGCCGGGGAGTAGCCGGCCGGGGCCCGGCGCGGGATCAGACCGCGCTCACCAGGCGCGAGTACCGGCCGGCGTACTTCGGCGCCCTCAGGGCGGCCACGCAGTCGGTAACACAGGCGAACGGCAGTACGTCCGGGCTGGTGGTGGTGGGTGCCAGCGGGATGATCTGCATGTCGCGGGTGTACGGCCGCAGGAAGAAGTTCGGGTCCTTCGGCACCAGGTAGATGTCTTCCATGGACGCGCCGCGGGCCTTCGCCCCGGCGTTCCCGCCCTGGTACAGGGTCGGGCCGGTGTTGCCGGACGAGTTGGTCTGCAGGTTGGTGCCGGTGTCGATGATGCTGGTGACCGCGACGCCGGTGGTGTCGAAAGCGTCGACCACACCGACGAGGACCTCGTTGCCCGAGCTGGTGGACCGGTAGACCTTGTACAGAATGGGGCTGGCCCCGTCCGGCATGTTGGTCGGCGTGCTGAAGGACAGCGTCACCGTGGAGGTGGAGCCGGTGGTCGCCTGGGAAACCTCGGTGGAGCACTGGATCTCGCCGAAGCGGGCGATCACGGCGCTGACCTGGTAGTAGTAGGTGTTCGCCCCCAGGGTGCCGCCGGAGGTGGCGGTCGCGGTGGTGACCGTACCCATTTGGTTGGAGCGCGGCGACAGGAACGAGGACTCGACCAGCGGCACGCCGCGGTACGTCGGGACGATCAGTCCGGCGGCGACCTCGATCTCGCCCATGAATCGCTGCTGGCTGCTGAGGAGCTGGGCGACGGAGCCGAGGATGGCGGGGCTCATGATGAACATGTAGCTGCCGCCGTTGACCGGCAGGCCCGCATTCGCGGAGACCAGGGCCATCAGCGAGTCGAGGGTCTTGGTAGTGAACGTCGCGCCGGCGCCGTCGATGGCGTTGGTGTAGGCGTTGGATCCGGTTCCGTTGGTGAAGTTGGAGACCAGGTAGTCCAGGCCGGAGCAGATCGGGTACAGGCCGTTCGCGGTCGCCGGGTCATTGCCCCAGATGAACGCGTTCTCGATGCTCCAGAGCATCGACTGGACGGTTCCGTCGATTTCCAGCTGACGCAGGTCACCGACGAGGTCGCGGGTGACGGTCTGCGCGAAGCCGGTGACGGCGCCGACGGCCTGGAACAGGCGGATGTTGTAGCTCGCCTGCTCGTAGGTGCTGTTGCCGATCGGCCGGGCGCCGCCGTCGACGACGCCACCGGCGTCCGGGCGCTGGGTGCGGCGGTTGAAGAAGTACTGCGTGGAGCCCCACTGGCGGCTCGGGATCGCCGCGAGGAGCGGCGCGAACCGGCGCTGGTACTCCAGCAGCAGCGGGTCGATCTGCTTTTGCACGAGGCCCGGCACGGACGTTGCGGCCGTCAGGGCTTCCTCAAGTTCGGTGGGCATGGGTGCCTCGTCTTTCTCTGGGCATGGCAAAGCCCCGCGCAGCTCGGCTGGGCGGGGCTCGAAAGGTCTGGGGGAAATGCGAAAGGCCCCGCTCGGGGGCCTTCAGGTGGTGCGGTGCTGTGCCTGGATCAGACGGGGAGCTTTCCGAAGCTGCCGAGGAGCAGGTCGGCGCGGTCGTCCCACATCTCGGCCCCGGTCTGCGGCTTGGCGTCGGGGGTGTCGGACTCGGTGGTGCGGTGTCCGGTGCGCGGCGGCAGCCCGTAGGCGGCGAGGAGCTGCGGGATGGCGTCCTTCATCGCCGCGTTGATGGCCTCGTCGACCTGTGCCTTGGTGTAGGTCTCCTCGACCGGAGCCGCCGCAGCAACGGGTGCGGCCTCCTGGGCGACCGGGGCCCCGGGGGCGACCGGCGCAACAGGCCCGGCCGCTGCGGCCGGTGCGGCTTCGGCGACGGGCGCGGCCGGCACAGAGCGCTGCAGGAACTGGGCGAACTGCTCGTCGGTCAGGGTGACCATGAGCGGTCCGACCGCCTGCGCGGTGGTCGGGGTGGGGGTGACGGGTGCCGCCGTCTCGGCGGCCGGGGTGACGACGTCGGTCACGGCGGACTCCTTCACTGTGGGGACGGGTTCGACGACCGGGTCCGGCGTCGAAAGCTGGGGGGTGGGCGTGGGTGCGGTCTCGTTTGCCGGCGTCTGCGTGGAGTTGCACACGTCGCAGTCGTTGCACGGGCATGGGCAGCCGGGGCCGCCTGCCATCTGGTGCGGGACGGAGCAGCCGCAGCCGCACGGGCATCCGGAGCCGGGCTGGGGGTCGTCGGCCATGTCGGGGTCCTCCTCGTCGCCGGGCTCGGCGGGGTCGATGTCGCGGTCGGTGTCTTCCGCCGGTGCGCCGGGGACGTCGATGTCGGCGTCCATGTCCGGGTCGAGGGCCTGGAGTGCGTCGCAGGCGGCGATGACGGCGGCGGTGGCGATGGCGCGCAGGTCGGCGGGGGAGAGGCTGGGCGCCCGCATCGTGATCGACAGGGGGCCGTTGTAGGCGTCGATGGCGAACCCGGCGCCGGACGGCTCGGTGTAGCACTCGCGGATCTCGCCGAAGCGCACGGCGGATTCCTTGAGCGAGCCGTCGGCGTTCCAGGTGTCGGGGATCAGGGAGGTCAGGCCGAGGGCCTTGGCCCGGTCCATGACGTGCTTCCGGATCTTGTCGTGGTCCGCCCCGCCGCGTCCGACGGCCTTGATGGCCTTCCGCAGGTCGGCCTTCGTCTTGATCGGATAGGACGGGTCGCCCTTGTCGTTGAGCATCGCCTGGCCCTTGTCGGCCATGTCGTCCATCTGCTTGCTGCTGTACGCCTCGTCGGCCCCGGGTGCTTCGGCCGGGACCTCCTCGGTCACGACGGTGGCCACGGGGACCTCCCATGTCTCGGCGATAGGGGTGCGCCCGGCTGTGGCCGGTGCGGATTCAGTGGGCGGCCGCTGACTGCCGGGCGCATCGATGAGCGCCTGGACGACACCGGGCGTGGCCGTGAAGTCGATCGAGTCAATCTCCAGGTCTTGGCCTGTCATCGCAGGCTTGCCGTCGACGTCGACCATGCTGGTCTCGCCGAGGAAGTAGCCGTGGATGCTCACGCTTTTCAGTCCGGGAGGTCCGCCGTCGGGCGGCTGGACGAGCGCGGCGATATCGCGAGCTGGCGCGGTGTCGTACCAGCGGGCTTCGTAACGGGCAGACCCGTCCGGCTCCTGGGTGGCGCGAAGCACGGTGGCAACGATCAGATGCGAGTTGTCCCCTGCCGCATGGTGCGTCCGCATGGTGATCGGCAGGCCGTCGGGGTCGGCGATGCGCGCCTGCATGCGCTCCACGGCCCTGCCGATCAGCTCCTTGGTGTACAAGCAGTTGTTGAGTGAGACGCCCGGGTACAAGAAGGTGCCCGTGAACGGCTTGCGTGCGGTCGCGGTGCCCATCAGGTTCCCCCTCGGCGTGCTCGGGCGCTGGGCGCCGGGACTGCTTTCTTCCGGGCCCGATCCGTGGCGAAGAGCCGCAGGACGGCCTCCCGCACACGGGAGTCCTCGTTGATTGCGGTGATCAGCTGATCGCGGAATGCAGCAGTTTCGGCTGCGTCGTCGTGGTGTCGCCCAGGTGGGCGCTGCGGACGGATGTACACGCTCACCTTCCGAACAGCGACAGGGTGACGCCCGAGAACTCCGGGCTGGTGCCGCCGAGCGTCCACGTGACCTGGCACTGCATCGGCAGCACGAGATTGGAGGTGTGCAGGCCACATGACCCCGACTGGTGACCTGCCGCGGTGAGCGCGGTCAGCGCCAGGGCGGCCGGGTAGACGTTGTCGTCCTGGTCGATGAGGTCGACCTGCACGGTCAGGGTCGGAGACGTGCCCGCTGGAGCGCTCGCGACGAACGCGGCGAGCCACAGGTCGGTGACGTCGTGGATGTCCAGGACCACGGACGAGGTGCTGCCTGCCCCCACGAAGGATGCGCCGTCCAGGGACCAGACCTTGCGGCCATAGGGGTAGATCGCCACAGCTACTGCTCCTCGGCATCGGCGGATGAACTGGACGGCGGCGCGGCGCCGGGGACCGCAGCGTCGACAGGGACCACGACGCAGCGGCAGTTGGGGTGCTGATCTGGGGACGGTGCGGTGTCGACCGCGTACGGGCTTCCGTCTTCGAGGTCCTGGCATGTGGTGCAGACGCGGACATCCCCGGCGGTCCAAAAGTTCACCTGCGTCACACCGTCCGCGACGTAGACGCCCATAGCGCCCTGCGCGTATGCCGTGCTCATCGCTACATCTAGCGGGGCGGCGACGACTCGCGCGTTCTGGCCGATGAGTGCCGCGCGCGCGGCGGCCAGCAGGGCTATGAGCGTGAGCTTCGCCGCGAAGCCCTTGGTGAGGATCCGGGCGAGCGTGGATGCGGCGCCGGACATGATCCGGGCGGCGACGGGTGGCGCCAAGCCCCATGTGGTGAGGCTGCTGATGCCGTTGCGGGCATCGTCGTAGGTGCTTGCCATGTTGCTTGCACGGCCGCTGATGGCGTGCCCGGCGGCAACGCCTTCTGCTTGGGCGTCGGCGAGGGCGGTGGTGATGCTGTCGAGGAGATGCTGGTAGGCGGGGTCAGCCATGTTCGCGCCGATGAATGCCTGCCTTGCGATAGCGAGGGCCTGCATGCGGATGGCCTGCGGGGACTGGTCCGGTAGGTTCGGCGCTTGGGCATGGAAGCTGCCGACGAGTTCGTCTAGGGCGACGAGCTCAAGGAACTTCGCCCATGCAGCCAGGACTGCGGCTTGGTGCTGCTGCTCGCGCTTCTCGCGTCGCCGGTAGATCAGGGCCCAGGTGCCTTCGAGCTGCCCGATCTTGATTGTGGCTTCGAGGACTTCCGGATGGTCGGCGTGCTCGCAGGCCCAGTTGAGGGCCGCAAGGGAGGCTACGCGGACTTCGTCGGTCATCGGCGCATCGCGAATGCTGGCCCAGCCGTCAGCGAAGGCCTCGCGGGCCTCTGAGGCCATGGCGCGCGCTGACTCGGCGGCGAGGGTGTAGCCGAGGCGGTCATCGGCATGGACGGCGTTAACGGCGCCGAAGAGGACGGGCCTGCAGGGAATCCGCTCGATGGGGGAGACGGCGTCCGGGCTGATGTACTGCAGGGTCATGTGGGCCGTGTAGCCGTGCTCGCGCGGCACGTCGACGCCGCTGGCGGCGAGCGCATCGAGGGCGTCGCGGCGCAGCTCTTCGATGCCGGGCCCGTCAACTAGGGCCACGATGACGTCCAGGTCGCCGCCGGTGAACCTGCCGTGACCGGAGATGTTCGCCTGTATCGGCGGCCGGTCGGCGAGGCTCGCGGCGACCTTGCGCAGTGTGTCCCGGTCGATGTCGACCGCTGGCCCCGTGTAGGCGATCGTGCAGTGGATCTCTTGCGGGGGTAGGCCGCCGGGGACAGCAAGCTGCTCTGCAAGATCGCGCGGCGGGTAGAGGGCGATCATGCTGCCGTTCAAGTGCCCACCCCCGCCCCACAGGTCACTGTTCGGCAACACGCTGACGGTTGATCATGTGGGCCTGGGAGGCTGGCCGCCCACCAAGAGAAGAGGGCGACCATGGGGTTGTTCAGCAAGTCCGAGCCAGCTGATGCGGGACCGCAGCCGCTGGTCGAGTACAAGGTCACGTACAAGGGCGGCCTGCCCGAGCTCCCCAAGGCCAAGATCGGGGGCATCTCACTGCAGTTCTGGCCAGACCGGTTCCACTTCGAGCCGACCACGGGCAGCAAGAAGTTCTGGCGGCCCCTGACGATTCCTTACGTCACCGTCAGCGACCTGGAGATCGTCACCCGACAGGTCGGCAACGCCGAGACGCTCCTGTCGGCCGGCTCCCGGGGTGGCTCCCGCAACCTGGCTACCGACAACAACATCCACATCAGCTACGTCTCCGCCACCGGCCAGAAACTGGTGCTGCGCGTGGAGATGCTGACTGGCGTCACGGTCGGCGGCCAGGCCAAGAAGTGCGTTGAGATGCTCGACTTCATGCAGGTCAACAGCATCCGCAGCCACTTCGGGAGCGGGACGCGGGTTCCCAGCTGGGGCAGCCCGAGCCCGCAGGGCACAGCGCCAACGGGAGTTGCTCAGGAGATCGAGCGGCTCGCGGGACTCCATGCCCAGGGCTACCTCTCGGACGGGGAGTTCACCGCAGCGAAGGCCCAGGCCCTCGGATTCCAGTAGATCAGCCGATCTCCTTCTTGATCAGCGGAAGGACGTCCTGCGCCCTGGTGGGATGGCCGGTAGGCATGCCGTCACCTCCCCGCACTGACGAGTTCGCGAACAGGAGGGAGTTCAGCGAGCGCCTGGGCGCGGCGGGCGCGGCAGGTGCGCTGCCATTCCTCGTCGAGGCTTTCGCGCGGGCCGGTTCCCTGGGGGGCGTCGCTGGCCAGCCCCGGCTTGTCCTCGGGGCTGAGCGGCGGCGGCTCGGGCTTGTCCAGGGTGACCGGCTCGCCCGGGACTGGTGGGTTCGGGGTGAGCGCGGTGCCCTTGGTTTTGGCGGCGATCCCGGCCTTGCTCATGGCGTCCATGTCGGACCACAAGACAATGTTCTGGCGGTCGACCAGCACCGCGTCGTCGCCGCCGACGATGGGCGGCTCGCCGATCTCGTCACGGTAGCGGTTCTGGGTGTAGGTGCCGTTCCGCAGGCGGGTGTCGCGGATGTTCTCGACGACGGTCGAGTCGCGGTAGTCGATCTCGGGGAATTCGAGGTGCCAGCCTTCGATGCCGAAGCCGAGCTGCAGCAGATGGAAGTTGATCTTCTCTAGGATCAGGGACTGCACCGGAATGATCGTGTTGATTCGCAGAGTCTTGTCCTGGCTTTCGCCCGTGCCGCCACCCAGATTCCCGGACTCGATGATTCCCAGCTTGCCCGGAGGGACGCCGAAAGTGGCGATGATCTCGTCGCGAAGCTGCTTGCTGGCCGCGAGGTAGTCGCTGACCTTGCGCGGGTCCAGGACCTCGACCTTGCCATCGCCGGTCGTGATCGTCGGATTTCCGACCGCTTTCGGCCCCAAGTTGAAGACCATGTACTTCTCGCGCCACCGCTGAACCTCCGGATCGGAGGCGTTCCCGAGGTCGACGTGGATCCGCGGCGGGTCGCCCCGCCGGAAACACTCCTTGATCGTCGCCTCGGTAAACAGCCACGCCGTGACCGGCAGCAACGCCTTCTGCGTCGGCCCCACCCCGTAACTGCCGCCCCGCGGCGCATCCAGAGAGATGTGAATGACCTGGTCCGTCGTGAACTCTGCGGTCCTGGTGCCACCGAGGCCGTCCACGACCTGGATGTAGCCAGTGACCTCACCATGGTCGTCCGCCACGACCGTCATCGTCGTCGAGTCCAGCGTGTACAGGGCCACCGGCTCGCCCAGCAGCGTCACGATCTCGATGTACGCGTCACCGAACAGGTTCAGGTCGATCACGGCCGAGCGAAGCAACTGCACCATGTCCTGGCGCGGGTTGACGTACCGCATCAGGCGCCGCAGGCGCGTCACCTCAGGCGAGTCCGGCGGCACGTTGCCGTCAGCAGCCATCGCGTCCGCCACCACCTGCAGTCCGCCGGCCGTGACCGTGCGCGCGATCAAGTCGATGGGAGCGGCCACCCAGGGGCACGTCAGGTATGCCTGGTACAGCTGCGTCATGATCTGCTGACGCTCTTGGCTGTACGCCGCCGCAGTGCGCGACGTTGCCGGCATCAGCGCGGAGCCGTACTCGTACCCGATCCGCTGAGCGCCGACAGCAGCGTCCGCCGTCGGCGCACTGGCGGTAGCCTCGACGAGCGGCGTCCGGCGGAATGCTTCCCGGATGCGCGTCCCTAGCCCCACGGTCCACCGCCCCCCGCCGCGACGGGAAACCCGCCGAAAGTGGTCGGCAGCTGCGCCGGAGGAAGCGGAACGGACACTGCGGGCTGGGCCTGCGGATCGACCCTTGTCGTCTCCGGCTCCTCACCAGGGAAGTGCCAGCGGGACTCGCCACCGATCGACATGATCAGGTAGCGCCCGGCGTCGTACCAGTGGTCCGGGCCGTCGGTGTCGACGTCCTCAGGCCGGTGCGGGTCGCGGGGGAGTTCACCCATCGTCTTCGTGAACTGGGGGCAGGCGCCGTCCAGCGTGTGCAGCAGCGGGCACGTGTCCCAGCCGAGTTCTCGGTGGTAGGCGCAGGCCGGGGCCTCGGCAAGGTAGGAGTGCATGCGGGCCTTGCCCCCCAGTCGGTCATTGTCGGCCTTGGACAGGTGCAGTCCCTCGGTGGCCATTTGGTCGGCGGGAGGCAGGGATGATCCTGTCTTGCCCCACATGGCCGGGTCCGCCGCGACGGCGACCATGTGCCGCCCGGCATTCGCCTCCAGGATCTTGCGGGCCTGCTCGCGCTCCGGGGTCTGCACCATCGTCAGCTCGCGGTAGAACCAAAGGCGCCCGTCGTTGTCCTTCGCGGCCGCGAGGTAGACCGAGGGTGCGGCCCAGCCGTAGTCCATGCCGCCGCGGCGCTGCCACGACTCGGGGATTTCGAACGGCGGCACGACGATCCGGTCGCGCTTCCAGTCAGGGAAGGCGGCGTCGGGCATGGCGGACCAGTCCCCGTCCTTGATCCGGGCGCGAAGGTCGGGGTCGGCGATGCCTTCGAGGCTTTTCTCGTAGTCGCCGACGTACGGGTTGTCGCTGGCCTTGGCGGGAATGAAGATCCGCCTGCGTCCGGCTTTGTCGATGATTTCCTTGGTGCCGTAGTCGGTGGCGTCGACGTAGTCGTCCTTGACGACGCCGTGCCCGATGTGACCCGGATTGCTGGCCGACCGGGCCCCAAGGCAGGGGACACCCTCGACGCCGCTGCGGATGCGGGTGTACAGGAAGTCGACGACCTCGGGCGGCATCGTGGTGCGCTCGTCGATGACGAGCATGTTGATCTCGGCACTGCTGAGCGCCGCCGCCTCTTCCATGTTCTTCGCGTGAGCGAACGTCAGGATCGAGTTGCCGGGGAACCGCAGCTCGTACTTCGAACCGTTCCACTGGCCGCCGACGGCCTTCGCATGGTTGTAGCGCGCCAGGTTCCGCAACACGGACTGGTTGAGCTGCGGGAACGTCTTGCGGAACCAGAAGATCTGGATGCCGGGATAGCGGACGCACGTGCGGATGACCAGGGCAAGAAGCGACTGCGACTTCCCCCCGCCGCCGGCCCCGCCATAGAGCACGTCCAGGTCCTCGTCGGGCAGTGCAAGGAACCGCTCCTGCGGGCAGGCGCCGCACATCGGTGGCAGATCGGCCTCGGCGACACCGGACAGCCGGGCGAGGACCCGCGGCTTGCACACGGGCTCGAAGCCGAGGGTCGTCAGCGTGTCGGGTTTCTCGAAGTCCCGGGCCGCGTACTCCGCCCAGTCCATGGTGGCGGTCATCTGCCGCCCCCTCGGCTCAGGAGATCAAGGCGCGCAGGTGACGCGGCACGATGTCGGGAACGCGCGCGAGCTGGTCCGAGTTCAGGTTCAGGTCGTTGAGGATGCCGCGGATGGCCTGCGCGACCTGCTCGCCCTGGCTCTCGGCGAGCTTGACTCTGCGCTCCTCAATGCCCGCCTTGATTGCCTCGGTGCAGACCCTGACCAGGTGCGTCCGTTCCTGCTGGTAGAGGCGTAGCCAGATGCTCGGGGCGGCTTCGTGGGTCTCGCCCCAGTCTTCGCCGCCTTCCTTGCGCTTCGTGCGACCCCAGACGAGGGGGTTCTCCTCGTCGGTGCCGGACGCCTCGGCTTCGATCTCTTGGACGCGCCCACGGAGCCACGCGACGTGACCGGCGGTCCACTGGACTTCGTCGAGGAGCGCCTCGGTGGCGGTCGTCTCGATCTTCAGTCCGTAGGTGGCCACGAGTTGCCTCGCTTTCTCCTCAGTCTGGCGCCGGACGGCCGCAGCTTTGGCCTGGCGGGTGTGGCCGCCGTGGAATCCGCAGACCCGCTGGCCCTTCAAGGAACGGCAGGGGCAGCGACCACCCGGGTCCTTGGGGTGGTTCTTCGAGAGGTGGGCGGTGCAGCGCTGTTCGTCAGTCAGTTCCCGGTGGGCCGGGCAGTACTCCTGGTCGGGGGTGATCCAGACTTCGCACGGCTTCCCGACCATGCCTGGCCTCTTGTTGTACTTCTCCCCGTACACGCCGGCGCACAGATGATCGTCTGGCGTCGGGATGCGCGCTGGCATCAGCCGCTCCCTACCGCGGTGGTCCAGTGCGCAGGCAGCTCCTGGGTGGGAGTGGGCGCCGGCTCGGGTGTGGCCTCGGGGCTGCATCCGCACTGCGGCAGTGTCGGGGAGTTGGGGCCGGCGCAGGTGGCCTCGTGGACGAGGGCAGCGGAGTCGATCGTGATCGCATGGGTCCCGCAGGCGTAGACCGCGTGGACGTAGTCGTGGCCGGTCGGCATGGGGCCTTCGATCGGCGGGGGCTTCCGCACGTCTCGGAGCGCGTACCTGGCGTCGCGCCGTCCCTGCTCGATCGCGAGCTCGACATCCAGCTCCGCCGCGGTGAGCCGCCGCCGCCACTGGACGAGGGGGCGCTCCCGGCAAGCGGCGCCGTGGCAGGTCGGACCCGGGGCCTGGGGGAGCGTGCCGAGCAGCGGGGACTGGGGTGTTGCGGTGTCCATGGGGCGCCCCTTTCTCAGGACAGTGCTGCCCAGAAGGCGTTGCTGGAGCCGGACAGGGTGCCGTAGGTGCCGGGCATCGCGGTGGTGAGGCTGCCCGTACCGGTGGCGTAGCGGCTGTTGGAGGCCATGAGACCTGTGTTGACGATACTGAAGCCACTGACGGACTTGGCGAACGTCGGCAGAGTGCTGCCGTTCACGAAGAACCCGAGGTAGTAGTCGCCCGCAGCGCAGGCCTGGGGTGTCACCAGTGCCATCGGCTTGGTGCCGGTGGTGGTCCAGTCGGTGGATTGGTCAGCGGTGGCCGACAGGAGCGTCCCAGAGGAGGTGTACAGGCCCGCGAAGTTCTCGCCGGACGTGAGCGAGACGCCAGTCACGGACTGCACGAACAGGACGAGGTTGGTGACGGTCGCGGCCACCGGCAAGTGGAGCCGGACGAGCTGGAGCTGCTGCGCGCTGGGCGCCGTGCCGGTGGAGTTGCAGGCGGTGGGCTTGTCCGACCAGGTGAGGTAGCCGTGGTCCTGGGCAGTGAACTCGACCCATGGGTGGGCATGGTCGCAGGGCGACGCGAGCGGGCTGGAGCCCGGGGTGCCTGGGCTGGCGGGGCGTTTGGGCAGGTCCGTGGTGTCGACCGTGGAGCAGCCGAGCCTCCAACTGCCCGTCGGCGACGGGCTGAGCGTCACGCTGCCCCACTCGGCAGCGATGATGATGCTGCTGGCACCGTCGATGGTCTGCCCGGACTGCGGTGTGATCGTGATCGCGTTGGTGGTGGAGTCGACTTTGACGATGGTCACGCGGCGGGACCGGCCCACCGCGGTCGGCAGCGTCACCGCATAGGCACCGCTGGTGGCGTCCGCCTCGATGACCTCATCCAGGGCGGTGACCGTGTAGGCGCTCGTCACCACGGTGGCCGGGAAAGAGATTTGGTCGTTGACGATCTCGTAGCCGACCGGCCAGTCCAGGGAGATCGGGAGGGTGACCTCGCCGGTCAAGACGACCTGGCCCCGCGCGGAGATCGACGGGGTACCGGAGCCGTTGTCCCCGAAGAGGACGCTGCCCTCGGAGTCAAGGAGCAGATGCAGGTACGGTCCGACGCCCCCGGAGCCGGCGCCGATCAGGTACAGCTGGTAGTGGCAGGCCTCCACGGACACGAAGCCGCGGATGGCGTGTGTGGATCCGACTGATCCGTCGTACAGGCCGACGGGGCACAGGCCGGCCCAGCAGTAGAGGATCCGCACGCCGAGCATGTCGGTGTGCTCGGTCGCGAAGAGGCCGTAGGTGTAGCCGCCGAAGCAGGTGACGTTGTCGAGGACGACGAGGTCGTTGTTGCCGCTGATCGGCAGGAGCAGGCCGATATCGAGGCCGGTGCCGAACAGCGACGGGTTCCCGAAGTCGCCGTTGCCGACGGTGCCGAGCGTGCCATAGCCGAAGTCCCGCAGCGCGGCGTTCGCGCAGCCGTCCAGGTCAGCGGCGGTGTAGCCCAGGCCCCAGGCGGTGTGCACGGTGCGCAGCGACAGGCCCTGGAGAACGACGTGGACGTTGGTGAACACGCCAGGCGAGACGCCGTACCCGCCGGGCTCGGAAGGGCCGCCGAGGAGCGACGGGTTGCCGTGAGCATTGATGCTCGCGGTCTGCGCCGACGTCGACGCGAACACGCCGAAGCTGACCAGGGTACTGCCGGACATCTGCGGCGGGACCTGCTGCCAGTGCTGCTGAGCAGCGCCATCACCCGCACCCTGGAACGTGATGACCAACTTGTTGCCGATCGTCGCGACAACGGGGATCGTCAACTGGGCGTTGCCGGAGGCTGAGGTGTTGAGGGCCCCGGCGATGCCGTAGAACTCTTTGGCCGCAGCCGGGAACAGGACGGTTGCCGCGCCGCCGTGGCCCTGGGCGTAGCCGACGGCCGCATTGATCGCGGACTGGATCGCCGCGGTGTCGTCCGACGCCCAGAGCACGGTCAGCCCGGTCTGCGCCGAGCCGGACGCGTTCGCTGCGGCCAGGGTCACGCTGGTCGGACTGTTGTAGGCCGAGATCGTGGTGACAAGCGTCGTCACACCGGTCGAGCCCGCGCCCTTGACCTGGATGGCTTTGCCGATGTCGCCGACTGCGAACAGGCCGCTGGTGGAGGTGAGGGTCGTACTGGCGAGGCTCATGGCCCCGTCGGTGACGATCTGCCCGTTGCCCTTGGCGTTGTATGGGCTCGCCGTCACATCGAAGATCCACGGGCGCAGCGGCTGGAAGAACGCCGCAGTGTACGACTCGGCGGCCGACTGCGCCGTCGAGGCTGCTCCCACCGCATCATAGGCCGCATTTGCCCGTTCGACCTCGGCGCTGATCTGAGCCGCCGTGTAGGTCTCCGACGCGGTCTGGGCGGCAGCTGCGGCCCCGGAGGCGTCGTACGCGGCATTGGCCCGTGTGACCTCGGCGGCGATCTGTGCGGTGGTGTACGTCTCGGCGTTGGACTGGGCGGTACTCGCAGAGCCTGCTGCGTCGAACGCGCTGCTCGCCTGGGTTGCCGCAGTGCCGAGGCCAAGGTTCGTTCGGGCAGTCGGGGCGCTTTCAACGTCCGAGAGGTTGTTCGCGGCGACCAGGTCGCCCGCACCACCCGTCGGCGTCTGCCAGTCTGCGTTGCTCGGCCCGGTCGCGGTCGGGACCTGCCCGGCCGTCGGCGTCCCGGTGATCGTCACACCGACCGGGCTGATCGACTGCGACGGGGTGAGGGCCGACAGGTCGACGGTCGGCGCGAGATCGCTGGGCAGGGAGATGCTGTAGACGCGCGACTGTGCGCCCGTCAGTTTCTCTAGGACCCGGTACGTGAACGGCTCCGGATACAGGTGCGTGTCGTTCGTTGCCGGAAGCTCGATCGAGAAGTGCCCGTTGATGTCCAAGGTCGCGACCGTGGCCGACGGGTACAGGATGACCGAGCCCGTGGCGTCAGCGATCACCGCATCCAGGTAGAACGTGACACTGCCCGAACACGGCGTGCCGACAGCAGTGACGTAGGTGCCGGTCAGCGTGACTGCGGTCAGGTTTCCGGGGAGCGGCACGACGGCCTCCCCTCAGCAGGTGATCGTCAGCAGGGACGCGGGGATGACCGGAATCTCGGGGTCGTCGGTGACCTGCACCCACACCTGGTAGCTGCCGGGGGCGAGTTGGGTGGTGCCGCCTGGCCCGATGAGGCACTGCGCGATGTAGCCGCCGCTGCCGCTGCTCTCGGTGCTGGCCCAAGACCCGGTCCACCACTGCGCGCCGAGTGCCGAGGTGCCCGGTTCGGTGAACGCGAACGCGACGGTGTCGGTGGTCGGGTTGTAGGGCGCGCCCGCGACGATCGCCGTCACGAGCGCCCGCACGTACTGCTTTGATGCCTGGGACTGGGAGTACGCCACAGGTCCCCCCTCGTTCGGGTTGCGCGCGCTCCAGTCGGCGGGCACCTCTGCCGCATGCCAGGTGCTGGCGTCGTCGCTGGCGGACCAGGCAGCGCCAGGATCTGCGGCGGCCCAGTCGGTGCCCGTGGCCATCAGCGCTCCTCCCGACAAAGGCGGGCGGGGCTACTCGGCGGCCGGGGCGGCAGGCTCGGCCGTGGCGGCCGGAGTCTGGCTGATCGCGGCCTGGAGTGCGGCGATCTCGGCCTTCACGTCGGCGACGGCCTCGGCAACGAGGGTCTTCACGTCGCTGGTGCCCTGCGCGACGAGTTCCTGCACGTCGGCGGTGATCGCGGTCCGGGCCTGGTCGAAGAGCGGGACGGCGTGCTCGACCAGGGCCTCAATCTCGGCCTCGGAGACGGAGGTGAAGTGGGAGAAGAAGTTACGGAGCGCGGCGGGGAAGGACATGGTGACTCCTTGGGTGAGGGTGGTTCAGCGGCGGTACAGGGTCCAGGAAGTATCGGAGGTGGCCTGTCGGAGTGCGCGGTCGACGGACTCGCGTAGCCAGCGCTCGTTGAGCACGGGGGTGTCGAAGTTGAACGTCACGCTGATCGGCGCGGGCGCGTCCGGCTCGGGTTCGGCGTCCTGGTCGTCCCCTTCGCAGGGCCAGTGCCAGGAGGCATGCTCGGTGCGCGTCTCGTCATGGACGCTGGTCAGAAGCTGCTCGAACTCGGGTGACCAGGGCAGCGGGCCCGCCAGGGCGAGTGCGACTCCCGAATCGGTGGCGCAGCGCCCGGCCACTCGCATCGGGCAGCAGCCAGTGATCTTGCCGCTCTTCCGCCAGACGTGCACCGTCTCCCCGACCTCGGGCAGTGCCTCGGCCTTGACCGGCGACTCGGCGCAGCAGTCGGGTACAGCGAGACCGAGTCGCCTGCGGAACTCGTTGATGCTGATGGCTCCGGTCGCCAGCAGTTCCTCGGCTTCGGCCTCGTCGGCCAGTTCCAGCTCGTAGCTGGACCAGTGGCCGTGCTGGAACCGGGAGACCGTCAGCAGGTCGCTGCTGCGCTGCTCGCGGTTGACGTGCAGATCGCCGCCGTCGTCCACGTAGACGCTGTCGCAGGGGAGTTCGCGCGGGGCGTCACCATCCCGGTGGACGCGGATGCTGTAGCGGCTCACGCCGTCGCCTCCGTGCACCGCTTGCACGGCAGCTGGCGGTGGTGCAGCGAGCAGGACAGGTCGCGGGCCGGTTCGTAGCGGGGTGCCGGGCCGTTGTAGTGAGCGAACTCGCGGGCTTCGACGCGGGACATGGCACGGCGCTGGGCGCGCGGCCACGGGAAGGCGAGGGTGGGCATGAGGGTGCTCCGAGGGTGAGCGGTGAGGGTGGGGTGGATCAGCCGAGCGGGAACGAGACGACCTCGGGCCCCCTGTGCACGCTCAGGTGCATGAAGGCGATCCGAGTCGGCGGCACGGGAGCAGGCAGCGGATCGCCCGCATTGAGGTAGGCGAGGGTGACGTGCGGCCGGTAGTCCTGGTGCTCACTGCCGGAAAGGGCCGCCAGGGCGGCGCGCAGGGCCTCAACGCCGGGAAGGATGACCGGGGCGAACGCTGGGGTCTTGCCGTCGCTGCCAGCAGACGCCGGGAACGAGTCGACGCCGGAGACGAGGCCGACCAGCGGTCCAGCCGCCCGGGCCGCTGCGTCCCGGGCTCGGGCGCAGACGGACCCGTACGCCTCGTCGCCGATGCGGCCGACGTAGACGACGGTGATGTGATGGTCTGTCGGACCGCCCGGGACTGCCGAGATAGTGCCGTCGGGCAGGTCGAGGGAGACCCAGACGGACCGCTGCCGAACATCAGGCATCGAGCGCGGCCCGGACGAACGCGTCCTTGGCGAGGAGTAGCTGCCGCAGCCCGAACGTCAGCTCGGGGCCGTCCGGCAGCGCCCTGAGCATGTCCTCGGCGAGGTCGTGGCAGGGCTTGCTGATCGCCTGCAAATGCTCGGGCAGGTGCGCGTACGCGAAGTGCTTGGCGACGGCGACAGTGCCAGGTTGGCGACCGGTGAGGTCCATGCGGGTCCTTCGGGGGTGAGGGTTGCTCAGGCGTGCGAGAACAGGCCGCTGCTGCTGGGTGGCTCGATGGCGGCTGTCTCCGGGGCGTCCGGCGCGTCTGGCTGCTGTTCGGCGATCTCCGAGAGCGCGATCCGCAGGCACGCCGTGTACGGCTGCCCGGTCTCCCGCTGGATCTCGCGGGCGCGCCGCTTGCCGGGAGTCCACTTGGTCATGCTGGCCTCCGAGACGAGGGCTACGTCGGGTCGGGCAGGAACTCGGCGGTCGGCCCGTTGGCGCGGCAACTCGGACCGTCGTGCCACCAGCGCCCCTCGTCGCACCAGGCATCGCCGCCGCAGCGGGAACAGGTGCCGGGGATCGGGTCGAAGTCGTCGGGGATCTTGAACGGAGCCACCAAGGCGCGGTGCGGGTCGTCGTACGGGGAGGTCAAGCGTTGATCCACTTTCCGTCTCGCGCCCAGCCGTGTACCCCGCAGCAGGACCACAGCAGCGACGGCTCCAGGTGCAGCGGATCGCGGGCCACCAGGGTGTGCGCGCTGGTCCCGGCCGCAACCCAACGCCCGGACACCAACCGGTCGTCCGGCACGTCGGCGAGGGCGGCGCACCAGTGCCAGAACATCGGGTTGGGCTCGTGGTCGAGCCAGCCGAAGTAGATGTCGTCCGTCAGACGGGTGATGCCGACCATCTCCAGGCCGGGCCAGTCGATCGGTGGTAGGTCGTGGGAGTAGCCCATCACTCGCTCCCGTCGCTCATCGGCCTTGTCCAGGCGTGATCGCAGCCGCCGTGGTCGTGCTTGCAGCAGCGGCAGACAGCGCAGCGGCAGTCTCCGACCTTGACGGTGGCGGGCGACGCGGACGGTTCCTCGTCGGCCATCACGCCTCCCGCTCAACAGTGGGTCGTCAGCGAGAGACGATGCGCCAGTCGCAGGCCAGTAGATCCGACTGCGAAGCGACCCACGGCACGAACTCGCCCTGCGCGGTCAGCATCATCAGGTACGGCCGGAACCGGCACACCGTGCCCTCCGGGATGCCCGTCGCCTTCGCCGTGTTGGCGTTGATCGGGATGCCGTCCGGGTAGCCGGCCTGCAGCACGATGAACATGCCCGTGCCGTTCCAGCCGTCACGGGCGAGCCGCTTCCCGTCGTTGAGAGCGTCGAGAGCCAAGCCGAAGTTCAGGTCGCGGTCGGCGAAGGAACGTCCGACGATGCCGTCAGTGTCCTCGTCGTGCATCGGCTCAATCCGCTTCACGGACACGAGCAGGTCGTCGCGGACGGAGAACACCGCCTTGTTGTCGGCGTCCTTGAACGTCGTGAAGTTGCCCTCGGCCTTGTAGTAGACCGCCTCGATCACGCGGAGCATCGGCGGCCCGGAGGTGGCTGCGACCTCGACCTCATACTGGCGGGTGACATTGACGCTGGTGTCGCTGCTGGACATGCTGGTTCTCCTGGTGGTGATGGTGGTTGTGGTGGTTCAGCTCTCGGCGGTTTCGCGGCCGTCGAGGGCGTGGTGCACGTACAGCCAGCCCATCGACCCGTCATCGCGGTGGACAGGCCGGGCGGTCGGGCCGCAGGGGCAGTCAGCGGCGAAGTCGTGGACGATCGCGTCGTCGAGCGGAACGGCGTGCGCGGTGTCGTCACCAGCCAAGGTCGAGAGCCACTGGCCGAGCATCAGTCGGCCCCGTCGTCGGTGTCGAGCGACTGGCAGTCGCACGGCCACTGATCAGGAGACAGACCACGGCAGCGACCATCCGGGCCGTGCTCGGGGACAATGTGACCGCAGGAGCAGTAGATCCACGCGCCGGAGGGAGGCATGGTCACCGCCCTCCGAGTCGGGCCAGCCAGCCGCAGTCGACGTCTCCGTGCGCGGGGCAGGCGCGGCAGGGTACGCCGGCGCCGCATCCGCAGGCCCCGTGCTCGCAGGGCTCACTGCCGAACTCCGCTGCGTCGCAGCAAAGCGGGCCCCACATCCGGTCGGGGTGGTTCTCGCAGACATGGCCAGTGTCGGCGCAGGACAGGCACGCGGCCATCGCCACCGCCTCACGTTGGACTCGCGGCCCCGACTGGTGGGATGGCCAGGGCCGCGAGCACGCCCGACACCCTCGGATCGGGCGCGGGCCCCCAGCCGGCCGGGATGGGCACAGCGGCGGGGAGTAGGTGGGTGGTCAGGCGGCGGCGAGCAGCGCCCCGTGCTCGGCTCGCTTGGCGACCTCGGCCAGGATCTCGGGCCGGGCGTACATCGTGCCCTCGCAGCGGCGCCGGCCCGGGAACCGGTGGATCTTCCCTCGGGTTGCCCACTGCCGGATGGTGGCCTCGGAGACGTCGGCGATCCTGGCGGCTTCGGCAGCCGGAATGAGGTCGGTGCCGTATAGGTCGAGGAGGTTCACGACATCACCCCCGAACACGACGAAACCCCCGCCACAAGGTGGCGGGGGTTCGAAAGCATGAGTATCGCTCGCGTTTGGATTGTGACACCAGTGGATCGGCTAGCGCAAGTCCCTCACTACGGCATCTCGGGGAGCGCGCCGGGGATCACCTCGCCGTTGGGGCCGATGGTCTTCGGGGGCAGCTCGCGAACGTCATAGCGCACCATCCCGCGACCAACGCCGTACTTGGCGATCCGCCCCCGGAAGGACCAGCCGCGTATGGTCGAGTTCGTTCGCCCGGTCCAGATCATGGCCTCCTCCGGAGTGATCAGGTAGCGCGGTTCAGCCATGGATCGGGAGCTCCTTGTTCGCAGCGCGGATCTCGTTGATGTACCCGATTAGGGCGTCGCCTGGATGGAACCACTCGCCGTGATCTCGCAGATCCCGGAAGGTGTCGTGCATCCTGGCCTCTGTTGCCGGTCCACCAGGGATGGTGGCCAGCACGTAGGCGCCCAGGGCGTTCGACCGGCGGCGCAGGTTGTTGGTGTAGCCGATCTTTATCAGCCGCTCACGGCGCATGAAGTACACGTGCGAGCCGGTCTCTGTGTGCGCAGTGGAGTTGATGTCGTAGCTGCCGAGCGGCTTGTAGTAGACGCTCGCGTCGAGCCACAGGTTCCGGTCGGCAACCAGATGGGCGACGCGCATGGCGGTCTCCAGTTCGTGGTCCCGGCAGAGGATCAGTGGCTCGTCGGTCACGGCCACGGTTGAGCAGTCCGTGAACCAGCACTTCTTGCTGCTGGCCGGTGGGATCGTGACGTCGATCCTGACGCCGCAGCCGCAGCGGTACGCTCCCGTGCCGCGCCTGTACTCGGGGGCCATTGAACGTCCACAGCCACACCGGATGGTAAGTTCCTGCACGTCGATCTCCTAGAGGATCGGCCGCCCCGGGGGTGTTCACAGCACCCGCCGGGGACTGTCGTTCTGAGCCTCAATTGTCTCACGAGGCAACGCCGTTCGGGAACGTTTGAGCTGGTCAGGCGGCGTTTTCGCGGGTTGCTTCGTACAGGGCAACCCACTCTTCGCGGCCCCATCGCGTGCCGCACGTCCGGCAGCGGGCAACGTTCCGGTTGATGTCGATGCGGAGACGTTCGCCGCACTCGCTGCCGTCGTCGTAGAGGTAGCGGCAGACCACCGGGATCAGGCGCGGCCGGGTGCCGTCGACGGTGTTCTTGGCCTGCGAGTGCAGGCGGCTGATCGTATCCAGGTCGTCGGGTACGGACTCGTACTTGTCGCAGGCCCAGCCGACGTTGTTCGTCAGGAACTTGATCACATGGGGAAGCGTCTGCTCGGCGCTGCCCCGGAACGGCGCGATCGTGAACCGCAGCTCCTTCCGCCACGCGTCCTCGATGACCTGCAGTTCACCGACGATCCCGCCGGGCCCGCGCAGGCTGAGCGGCTGGAGCGCGACGGGCAGCGGAGCGGTCTTCGAGGCGGTGACGCGCCCACCGCCGGAGGGTGCCGCACCGGGGGCGAGGACCGAGGCGAGCCGGCCGTACAGGGTGCCGAGTTCGCGGATCTGTTCGCCGGCGCGGGTCTCGCACACGCGGCAGGCGTAGCGGGCGAGTTCGTCTTGGTAGAGGAGGCGCGCGCAGTGGGCGCACCGGTACTCGGGTTCCTGGTCGTCGGCGTAGGGCGAGGGCATGGCGCAGCTCCCGGGGATGCAGGAGTGACAGGACTGACGCCCAGTATGCGCCGTTGATCGCCCGCCTGCGGTCCCACCTGCGCCCGCACACACCCCGACCCCCAGCAATCGGGGGAGGCTGCTGAGGGCCGAGGGCTTGGCGAGGTGCCCCGCCGTGGATCCAGGATGCACCTTGGAGGCGCGTTCTGGTGGGAGGTCAGGCCTACTGGAGCCAGGGCCAGGCGGCGTTCCGGCCGCTGTCGAGCAGCGGGATCATCTTGAACGCACTGTCCGTCAGGCCGCCCATGGCGTGCCGGTTTCCACTACCGGACGGCATCGCCCCGGCCTTGTACCCGGCCATGTTCCACATGTAGACCGGCACGTGCTTGGGGATGAGATCGTCAATCTGGGTCTCCTGCATGCCGCCCCAGCCGTGAGCGTTGGACGGGAGCCAGCCGGGCCGGGTCTGCTCGTCGGTGACGATGACGACTCGGTCGTGGCCGGCGTAGTGGGCCTTGACGGCGGAGGGGATGTCGGTGCCGTCGATCTGCCCGAACTTCTCGATCAGCCGCATCACGCTGCCACCCTTGGGGGCCGGGACCGGGTTGCTGCGCATGCCGAACTCGACCAACGTCGGATCGCTGGCCCGGATGGCGAGCGCGGCACCGAAGACCGCCGCCTGCTCGGCGAGCGTAATGTCGCTCTTGTTGGGGGTCGAGAAGCCGTAGCCGGGGAACATTGACGGGGACCGGTCGACGAGGATCAGCGTGCGGCCGGACAGGGCCGGAACGTTGGACAGGGACGCGTTCAGGGCCTTCTCCAGGGAGTGGGCCCAGCGCAGCGACGGGGCGTGCTTGTACGCGGCCCAGAACCGGAACGGGAACATACGGGACCGGGCAACCTCCGCCGGGTCGCCAATGCGCGCCGCAACCGTCTCGGCGACCTCGTCGGACACGCCAGCCTCGTCGAAGTTCCGCAGGTTCCGACACAGGGCCATCAGGCCCATCGACGGGATCACCGCCTCCCATGCGGTCCGGTTCATCGGCCCCTGAAGCCAACCCGTCAGCGCCTCCCAGGTCATGCCGCCGTCGGCGAGCCGGTCGGCCGCGTTTCCGCCCCAGGAGTGCAGGGCGTCGGCGCGCTCGGGCGCTGGGATGGACATGAGCCGGTCGCGCTGCCGGAGCATCCCCAGGGTGTTTGGGATGGGGTTGTCGCGTCCGTGCCGCCGGTCGATGGCGTGACGGAACAGGTCGCCCTGCCACGCCTTGTCGGCCGACGGCGAGGCGTGGACGAGTTCGAGGACGTCGCCGAACCGGTAGCCCTTGGAGTCGGTGTCGTACTTGAGGAGCGCCCGCTCGTTGTAGAGCCGTTGTGCGGCGTCGGCGATGCCACGCTTGACGGGCTTGGGCAGGTTCCGGCCGTACCGGGACGTCCAGTAGGCGAGGAGCTCGCCGGGCTCGTCCGGGCGCTGAAGCACGGAGGCGATAACGCGACGGTTCGCGGCGGCGGAGTAGTCGAGGCTGTCGCCGGACCATACGGTCGCGGCCTTGTCGGCACCCTGCTCGTGGATGCGACGCTCGCGGCTGCCTGCGGCGTCGAGCCGGGCCTTGACGTACTCGGCCGCGCCGACGAGGGATGCGGTGCGCATGTTGCCGTCGCCGCGGAGCCAGCCGAGGAGGCCTGCAGTCCACTCGGAGTCGGCGACGGCCAACTGCCGGACGAGCTGGGTGTAGCGGTCGTCGCGCTGGCCGCCGGTCTCGTAGTAGGTGTCCTGGCCGACCATGTTGGCGACGGCGAGGAGGAACAGCTCGGACTTCTCGTCGCGGAGGAAGCCGGTGCCGCCCTCGAAGGTAGGCGTCGTCTGCCCGGTTGTGGTCACGGGCGACACGCCGGTCGGGCGTGCGGTACGGGTGTTGAAGCGGGACAAAGCAAAACCCCTCGCTGTGGAGGGGAGGAGATGCACTGGGGTGCCCGAGATCGGATTGGCTCACGGGATGCGCCTACGCCATCGACGCTGCCGGAGCCCCGAAGGGCTCGGCGGGATTCGAACCCGAACTCCAAAGAAGTACCGCGAGCTGTCGCACCGGGCACCTCCGATGCAGGTCCTCCCGAGATCAGTTGTGACACCGGTCGGTTTCATCGCATTGAAGGAACCGGGGTCAGCGCACCGGGAGGTGCATATGAAGTTGTGTATCCAGAGATCAAGTTCGGCGAAGGTAACGTACGCGCTCTGCTTGAGCTACCGCTGACCGCTGGCCAGCAGCCGGGACTCGCACCCGGATCACGTCCTCCAGAAGGGAAGCAACCCTCACCTGCCGCACCTGGATGCCAACAACGGTACATCAGGCACGGCAGCCCGTGCTCCTCGATTCCGGCGTTCCCCTGCGCCAGGAGTGACGGTGGGTCACGATGGTGTCATGAGTAGCGATCTCAGGTTTTTCGTGAAGGCCAAAGACCCTGCCGTGGCTGAGGCGTGGGCGACGGTGCTGCGGTCGCTGGGCATGGAGGTGCGGCCGCCCACGGACTCGCCGGTCGTCAGCGGGGACGGGACGTGGGTGGTGCGGGCGCAGTCGTTGGAGGCGGATCCGAATCAGCGCGGGCAGCGGCAGGATGGCTGCACGTGCACCCGGCCCCAACTGGCGTCGTAGCAGCCCTGCGGCAGCACCACCCGCTCGGACCGGCGGTCCCCGAACGGCAACGGTGCCTCCAGCTGCTGGGCTAGGCAACCGGCAACCCCGCCGAGCGCGGCCTCCATGGGCGATGCCGGGTCCAGCGAGCCGATCATCCGGCGGAGACTGGCGGCGGTCGAGCGGCGGGACCGCTCGTAGTCGGCCCAGGTCGCGTTGTCCGGCTTCACGACCTCCCCGACGATCAGGTCGGGGTCGTGCTCGCCGAGGTCTGCCCGGAGTTGCGCAACGAGGTCCATCGCGGCATCCCGGACGGCCAGGGCACTGGCGTAGGCGTACGCCTCGCCAGCAGATCGGAGTTCGGACTGCAGCCGGTCCATGGCCCGCTCGTGCGCCTGGGCTTGGGCGAGGGCCCGCTGCTGCCGCAGGATCCGGCCCTCGGCGATGCCGTAGTTCGCGTCGGGTGATCCGGGCTCGCCGTAGATCAGCGCGTTGATGACGCGCTCGATCCGCCAGCCGTCGACGTCCTCGCGGATCATCGCAGACTCGACGCGGAGCAGCAGGTCGTGAAGCTCGGGCACGGTCATGCTCACCATGATGCGCTTCGTGCCGGACGTGCGCGGGCCCGACCGAGGGGGGATTCGGCCGGGCCGGGGGCACTGCGGGTGAGGCAGTGGGACCAGCATGCGCCGGGCGGGGTGTACGCGGGCGCGGATTCACCGCACCTTCACGCCTCGGGTGCCCACTCGGGCTGATACCCCGGGCGGTCTGCATATGCCGAGGCGAGGTCGATCACGGCCTGCCACAGTCCAGCGGCGACCCCGGCGTTGGAGGCGTCCCATTTGTCGACCTCGGCGTACTTCTCGGCGGCCTCGTACCCGGCGATGATCCGCCGCTTCGCCGCGAGGTCCGCCTTCCACGTGTCCGTCACGACCCGGAGCGCCCGCATGTGGTTGATGCTGAGCGACCCGGTGACGGCGCAGCGCTCGTAGTCGGCGTCCGTCGGCAGGCAGCCGACCCACTGCTCGTCGGCGTTGAGTTGGGCGCGGAGCCAGGTCGCGAGGTCGGCGTTCAAGGTGTTGCCCGAAGCCGGAAGGCCCGCATCCCGACCTGCGCGAACGCCGGGTCCGGTGCGGCAGGTAGGCCATGGCCGACGTAGATCACGTTCGACGCGAACATCGGCCGGGCGTTCTCGATTGCCTCCGCTTCCGTGTTCCCGCGTGCGAGGACCCAGCGACCAAGGGCGTTCGCGACTTGCCAGAATGGACCGGAGCTTGGAAGCTCCTCGCCTCGGGACTGCTGCGGCACCAGGCCGCATGCCCACTCCCAGTTGGCTGTGAAGCCATGGCCAGCGTGCATGAGCATGGTCCGCGACCTTGTCTGGCTATCCGGCAGTGGCAGCGAGGTCGCGACTGTGTGTGCAGGCCAATGCTGCTGCATGGCTGCGCAAGCCCAGTCGATCATCTCGCTTGCCTTCGCTGCCAGGTCCTCTTCGGTCACCGTTTCCTCCTGCGTCGGTTCCGCTGCCGCTGGTGGTAGCGGGCATCCAGGGCTGACGGCCGGGCTGCCTGGATCTCGTCGAAGATGAACAGCAGGGGCTGCATGCCCTGCCAGGCGGCCGTCACCTGCTCGCACAGGGTCCTGAATGCGGGTACGACGATGGAGGCTATCTGCGCCAGCGCCTGCCGGGCCTGCCTCGCCTGTTCGGGTGTCGGCTCCGCCTGTTCGGGTGTCGGCTCCGGCCGCCACGGTGCCCGGCTGCGGCGCGATGCCGAGTTCGTCGTACTCCAGTACGGCGAGCGAGGCTGGCGAGCTGACCGCGCGCCGCTCGGCTGGCGGTCGACGCCAGAAACGGAGGCTCATGGCCAGTCCACCGGGATCGTCAGCGTCGGCTCGGCGTCTAGCAATGCTGCGCTGGAGTTCATCGTCGCGCACTCTCCCTCGATCCACCGCGCCGGATTGGCCCCGAGTGCAGCCTGGGCGGCGCTGGCGCTGATGGCGCTGTAGACGTGACCCCAGGTGAGACGCGGCGGGGCAGGCTCGTTCGGGTTGCCGGAGCGGTGCCGGTCGAGCTGCCTCAGAGCCCGGTCGGGGGCCGGGTGGCGGTTCACAGCTGCTCACCTGCTTCCGGGTAGCAGTTGTCGAGCATCCCATCCAGCTCGACCAGCTCCGGGTGCAGCCCGAACACGAGTGCATCCTGGACGTCGTGTAGAGCGGCGAGCATCGCTTCCTGGGTAACTCGCAGCCGGGCCAGCGACTCGGATAGAACGCGGATGCGCTCGGGCACGGACTGTGGGGTGGGCTGGGGCTCGGTCACGGCGTCACATCCTAGGCGGCAGGTACAGCAACCCGAACTGCATCGCGCAGACGAGAACCATGGCGCCGAAGTACTCGGCGAACCCCGGGGCGCGGACCCAGGAGCGGATGATCGTGAGCGGGTTCATGCGGTTCATCATCCTCTCTCGGTGCGGTAGGCGGGGACGGTTGAGTGTCTCCTAGCGACGACCGGCCATCAGTGGCCGCAGCCGGATGTCCACCAACCGCACGTCGGGCAGTACTTCGGTACGGCGGCGCAGCGGTCGGCGGGGTGGCATTGGTGGCCCGGTTCGGCCCACCAGCCGCAGAGGGTGCAGAGGTAGGCGGCGAGGATGCTCATGGTGGTCTCCAGGGTTTTCATCGGTGCCGCCATATCCAGTCGGCGACGGGCAGGGCGAGGAAGAAGGCGACGGTGCGGGCGAGGTCGCGGTAGTCGAACGCCTGCCACCGGTGGACGTGCTCCAGGTGTTCGCGGTCGGGCCGGTGGCCGCCGTGGGCCTGGTCGCGGTGGTGTTGCCGTTCGCGGTACGCGCCGGCCCGGGTGTAGGCGGTGGGGGAGGTGGTGCGGCAATGGTCGCATCGGTAGCGGTAGGGCACGGTCGGGGCCTCGGATCGGCCCCTTCCGGGGCTGTAGGGATGGGCGTAGGGGCGTGTAGGGCGGATCGTTTTCCGCAGGTCACCGGCCTGTAGTGCGCTGCGTGTAGGGCGGCTGCCGCAGAGGGGGAGTGGGTGCCCGGAAGGGGCTCAGGGCAGGGCGGCGGGCGCCCCCGAGGCCACCTCGGACACACCCTCGGCGGAGGCCTCAGGTTCGGCCTCGGCGGGGGTGAGATCGGGCACCATGTGGGGTGGCAAGTGGGGGGCTCTGGAGAGGTGGCGGCGGAGGTCATCCCAGTGGACGCCGACGCGCGTGGTTTGGCCGACTCGGACGCTGTCTCGGACGGGGACTCCGATGTGTCGGAGGTAGGCGCCGAGGTCGGTCACGGTCCAGTGGGTGAGGCGTCCGTGGGTGTGGAGTACGGACAGGATGGTGGAGAGGTGGGTGCCGTGTTTGCCGTGGCTCTTGGCGATGGCGAGGGTCTGCTCGACGACGAGGAGCATTGCTTTCTCGGCCGCTTCGGGGGTGATCGCCTCGGTCTCGTTCGGCTGCTGCTCCCCCGCCTGAATTTCTTGATCGTTTAGGGTTGTGGCAAGCCGAGGCGCAGGCCTGCGGGGCCGCACGGGGGCCAGCATCAGCGCCCCGACGGACCAGGCCACGACCACCGCCGGAGCACACACCACGGCGTACAGGTGCACCTCGTACATCGCCACCCCGGCCGCCGCCAGGCTGCCGCCGATCCGCTCCAGCTGCTGCTTGCCCGTGTCAGCAGCACCGGTCCACTGCCACCAGCGGCCGACCAGAACCCGACTGCCTGCCAGCAGGTCCCACAGCACGCTGCGACCGCCCCGGAACGGGACGGCCAGCTCCGCACGCAGTCGCTTCCACGCCTCCCGGTCCACGGTCATGCCCCGAAGTGTCCGGCCGTGGCCAGGACCATCGCCGACGCGACACTCCAGATCCCGCCCGCCAGAGAGAACAGCGACCCCGACATGACGCCCAGCAGTGCAGCCTTGCCCGGCCTCGGCTTGCCCAGTCACCACCACAGCGTCAGGACCAGCGCCGCAGCGCCCAGGCCGACGTCGCCGAATGGTCCCCCGGGGCCCGCCACGGTGGTCGCGAGGGAGTCGGTGAGGTTCCCGGCGAAGGCCCATATCTGACCGGCGGACAGGTACAGGGTTCCGGCGAGGAACCCGATCACACCGGCCTGGACGTGCGACAGGCGGTGCTTTCCGTGGCCCCGGACGCCGAGGATCAGGGCGACGGTCAGGACGAGGGCGAGGCCGCCGGTTCCGAGGGACCCGAGGATGTGGTCGATGCCCGTCGGCGCTGCGGCGAGGGTGGACATGTGAGGGCCTTTCACCAGGTGGTGGGGTAGATGGCAAGTGCGAGGACAGCTGAGGCGAGCGGCGCGCGCAGGACCCAGGCGAGGGGCGGCCACCAGGCGTGCAGCCAGCGCCGGTCGATGTAGGCGAGAAGCCCGGCGGTCCCAAGTCCGGCGACGAGCGGCATGAGGGCTGCGACGGGGATCCAGTGCGCGACGGCGGCGACAGCTGACGAGGCCTGCTGGGAGGCGTAGGACGCGGCACCAACGGCGATCAGGGGCCGCACCAGGAAGGGCTGCGGGAGGAACCGCAGGTGGCCGGACAGCCACCAGCCCGCGGTGCCTGCGCCGGCGGCGAGGAGTACCGCGGTGGTGCCGACCGGGCTCTGGGCGCCGGCGAGCATCCACTGGCCGGCGTAGTGAACGAGGTCCAGGCCCCAGCCGAGGCCGGCGGCGGATCCGTTGTAGAGGGCCCAGCGGCGGCGGCTGGCGAGTTTGGGGTCCACGCCCTGATACCACTGCCGGAGCCTCTCCCCCGCGGGACGCAGCGGGGCAGCTTCTGGTGTAGTGCCTGGTGGGGGCGCTACAGATGGCTCGCCGGTGGGCGCTTTGTGCCACCAGTGGCCCTGGGGCTCGGGGGTGGCGTCTCTGCTTTCGGCCTCCTCCGGTTCGTCTTTGGGGTCGGCTTCCGATGTGGCTTCGGGGGCGGTGTCGGCGCTGTGCGTGTCGGCACTGGTTGGGTCGTAGACCTTGTCCCACCAGGTGATCGTGTCGGTCATCGTCATTTCCGTAGCAGGAGGGCGAGGAGCGCCACGGTGGCCAGTGCGGCGGCGGCGCAGCGGGTGGCAGTCGGGTAGCGGTCGGGGTGCCAGGCGTGGACAGCGGCGAGGAGTCCAGTCAGTGCTGCGATCGGCACGAAGCTGATGAGGATGATGCTGGCGGTCATTTCTGGACTCCGGCGTCAGGCAGATTCGCGGTAGCGGTCGCGGGCTTTGCGTAGCCGGTCGTAGGCGGCGGTGTGCTTGAGGCCGAAGTCCTTTTTGACGCGCTCCAGGCTGACTGCGTCGTAGCCTTCGGTTTCGATTAGCGCTAGGACGGCTTCGGCTTCTGCTTCGACGCGGGCGCGCTTGCTGTCGAACTCGGCTGGCTTCGGCTTCGGGTCGGCTGCCGGGTTCGGGCTTTCTTTGGCTTCGGCCTGCGGCTTCGGGTGGGGCTGTTTCGGTTTGACTTTGGCTTCCAGGTGCTGGCGCTCCTGGGCTTTCCGAAGCGCTTCGGCTTCGGCCTGTTCGCGTTCCTGGGCGAGGCGAAGTGCTTCGCGGTCGCGGCGAAGCTGCGCTTCGGCTTCCTGCGCGTGCTGCTGCTGAAAGGCCCTTCGGCGTTCGGCTTCTGCTGCTGCGACGCGTGCTTCGGCCTCGGCTTCGGCGACCCGCTGGGTCCTGTCGATGTCCGCGATCCGGGCCGATGCTTCGGCTTCGGTGACGCGCCGGGCTTCAGCTTCCGCGTGCTGGCGGGCTTCGGCTTCGCGGGTGGCTTCAGCTTCGGTTTCGGCCTGGGCGCGGGCTGCGGCGTGCCGGGCGGCTTCGGCATTGCGGTGCGCTTCGGCTTCGACTTCGGGTGCTGCGAGCGCTTCGGAAACCGATGTCCCGAAGTTGGCCAGGGTGAACACGAGGAGCTGGTCGGCCGGGGCTGCGGTGCGCCATTTCCACCCGTGCTGCTTGCGGAGCCGGGCGCGGTAGATCTTGATCTGCTTCTGCTGCTCGATCACTTCGGTGTAGGAGCGCAGGTTCCACAGGCGCATGCGGCGCCAAATCCGGTAGGTGGGGACCGGCGAGAGGAGCCAGCGGATGATCGGCGGCGACTCGATGTGCTTCTCGGCGGTGATGTCCGCGATCCGGCCGACAGCGTGCCGGGCGGCTTCGACGACGATCACGAACAGGGCCGGGGTGACTGCGTGCATGCCGACCGCGATCGGGTCACCCCAAGCGACGGAGGCGTTGAAGGAAATCGTGGCGGCTGTCAGGAACCAGGCCGCGGGTCGCAGTGGGGTGAAGGGGATTCTTAGGCCGGTGAGGACGAGGTCGAGGGCGAGGATGGAGACGATGCCAGCGTCGACTCCGATGGGGAAGCCGTAGGAGTACCAGCCGAAGCCTTTCGCTTCGGCGAGGTGTTCGACGGCGCGGTAGGAGCCGGCGAAGCCGAGTCCGGCGACGATGATGGCGCTGGCGGCGACGACTCCGATGAGCCATTTCTGGGTGCGGGTGAGCGGCGCCCGCCCGGTGGCCTTCTCGGGCGTGGTGGCGGGCGCAGCGAGGATGCTGCGGATGTCCGTCCATGCCGGGTCGAGAGGGTCGCTCACGGTGTCGTCCTTCAGGGATGGGTGGGCCGGGCAGCGGCTGCTGCTCGCGGTGGGGGCGGCCGGACCGTGCCGCGGGGGATGGGTTCCGGTCCGGCCGCCGTCTGGGGTTACTCCGGGGTGGTGCTGGTGTCTCGGAGGCGTAGGAGTGCGGCGCTGACGGCGAGGACGCTGCGCAGTTCCTCGGTCTGTGCGGGGCTGAGGTCATAGGGGGTGCCGTCGAGGGTGATCGTGGTGGTGGGCCCGTCGGGGCCGTCGAGGGTGGAGGTGGTGGTGTACCAGTGCATGAGCGTGGCGGTCAGGCCCAGGCTGGCGGTGTTCACTGGTGGCCTCGGAGGCGTTGGTGGATGTTGTCGGGTGTAGCGAGGCTCATTCGGTACCGTCTTCGGTTTGGGGCTGGCGGATGGTGGTGGGGGTGGTGGCTTCGGGGGTGCTGCTGGGCTCGCCGTAGGTGTCCTCGGGCCAGCCGGGGTCGAAGAGGGGGTTCTCGGTCATTGACTGGCCTCCGGCTTGGGCATGGCCCGGCAGATGCTGGCGTGCTCGTTGGCGTGGTCCCGGATCCGGAAGAGGTAGTCCTTGTCGGGGCAGTCGGAGCTTTGGAGGCATCCGTGGCAGTGCCAGGCGTAGTCCTGCTGCTGACCGCTGCCGGTGACGTCGAGGTGGGCGCCGCCGAGGGTGAGGTAGCGGAGGCTGACGTCGTTGGGCCAGGGGGTGGTGGTGTTCTTGGTGAGGTCGCGGATACGGGCTTCGAGGCGTCCGATGGTGCGGATGTCGTCGCTGCTCACAGTGCCTTCCCTTGGGTGTCGGCCTGGAGGTGGACGGCGGGTTCGGTGAAGCAGCGGTCGGCCCAGCAGTCGATCCGGTCCCGGGTGGTCTCGTCGGCGGCGAGGGCGTCGGTGACCTGCTGGCGGGTCATGCTGACGGGTTCGTGTGCGGCGGTGGGGATGTGGAGCTGGCCGGGGATCTGGCCGTCGGCGGTCACGCGACACCGCCCATGGCGGTTTCGGCGGCGGTCCACCAGGCGTCGAGGTCGTGGGCGAGCGGCTTGCGGGTGGGCTGGGCCGTGGGCTGTGCGGGGCGCGGCGGCAGGGGCTTGGGCTTGGTGGGGCTGGTGCCGTATCCGGCGTCGGCGAAGCGGGCGACGGTCAAGTCGGGGCCGCGCAGCTGCGGGGCCTCGGTGATCTGCGGTGGTGCGTCTGTCGCCCGGTGGGGCGCGAAGCTAATCTCAGTCATGCGTCTGGCCTTCCTGTTCTGCGCAGGTGGGCTGGGCTGCCCCGATCGGTGTCCAACCACCGATCGGGGCGTTACTGCATCCACTGGCAGCGTGCTCTCCACAAGCCAGCATCGTCAAGAGTACTCTTGTTTTTGCGGTCATGGGAGCGCGCTCCTCAACTGAAGGGAGCGGCGTGGAATCCGAGGAGGTGAGGCGTGTTGTCGATGCGATCGATGCGCTGGGCGAGATGAGCGACACGCTGGAGCGGGCCAAGGCGCTCAAGACCCTTCTGGACGACTGGCCCGACCATCACTCCCGTGTCCGCGAGCTCCGCCAGCAAGCCTTCCGGGCATTGAGCGACGAGGGGATGACCTACAAGGAGATCGGCGCCGAGTTGGGCATCAGCGCCGCCCGTGTCGGGCAGATCGTGACCGGCGTGACCAATCCGCGCACCCAGAAGAACCCGCCGCCAAAGGAGCCGCGGCGCAAGCGCGGCAGCAGCGCCAGCGCTGCGCCTGCCGAGTAGCCCACCCCTTCGACGCCCGGCCCGCACGTCTCGGGTCGGGCGTCGCTGCGTTTCGGCCTGTTCCCGCGCGCCCGCAGTAGGGGTGTACGTGTCCAATTCATCATCATCTGAACCGTATTGACATACTTTCAGATCTTGTGCCACCTTCGGCAGCACGCCCCCGTCGAAGGAGAAGCTCATGCCCCGCGGTCGTCTCGCCGAGTACTACCCAGTCCAGGCGGCGTCGTTGCTGCACGTCACTGACGCCCAGTTCCGGTGGGCGCAGCACGCGAAGCTGGTCCCGCCGCCCGACGCCACCGAGCAGACGTGGCTACGGGCCACGGTGGAGGCCATGGACGCGGCGAAGATCGTGCGGGCGCTGCCGCAGCCCGTCACCGCGGGCCAGGCGGCCGATCTGATCGCGGCGTCGCTCGGCATCCCGAACCCGCCGATGGGCAAGCCGAACGTGAAGACCTGGACCGTCGAACGGTTTGTCGCCCGCGGCCTTCTGCTGCGACTGGCGTACAGCCCGTGCGAGGTGAATCCGGCGCAGGTCGCCCGCCTGTGCCTGCGGCGCAACATCTGGGACCTGCTCGCCGCCGAGACGCCCCTCGGCCCGGACCAGTCCGCAGCCCGGCTCGGCATCCGCCGTAGCGACTGGGACCACGTCGTGCGGCTCGGCTGGATCAAGACCGTCGGCTGGCAGAAGGTCCAGTTCGGGACGTCGAAGGCGGGGGCCGTGGACGTGCCGATCTACCGCAGCGGCACCGTCGACGCGATCCCGGGCAAGCACCGGAAGATCGACTGGGAGCATCTGCGCGGGCTCGGGAAAGGGCAGCGGTCGCCGCTGGCCAAGCTGTAGCCGCGCATGCGAAAGGCCCCGCCGCCCACCCGGTTGGGGCCTTCGCCGTGCTCAGTCCTCGGTGGCGTCCTGAATAAGCCGACTGGCCCGCTCGATCAGCGCATCCAGTTCGGCCTCGCTGGTCGGCGCGTGGATGCCGAGTTCGGCGAGCACCGCCTGGCCGTACGTTGTTGCGCGCGTGGCATAGGTGATCTCGATGCGGCCCGGCGGGGCGGTGAAGCGCGCGGCCTCGTAGCCGACGAGCGTCACCGGGTAGTCGCCGCTGGCCAGCCACTCGTTCAGCGCCGCGATGGTCTCCGGGCGCAGCGGCGCGTTGACCATGCCGCCGTAGGCGCGGGCGGCCTCGGCCGCGTCCGCGACTTCCTGGTGCTCGGCTGCTCGGTCAAGGCTGATCGCCCTCCAGCGCGGCGAGCAGGTCGTCGGCGTCGGGCGCCCGCATAGTGATCGTCATCGTGGTGCGGTCGAGCGACGCCATCACCAGCGGCGGTAGGCCCCAGGATTTCAGCATCTCGGATCGGGCGCCGGGTGGCAGGGAGATCCACAGGTCGGCGCTCACGCTAACGGCGCCGGGGTCGGGCTGCTCGGTCACCGCCGTACCTCCTCGACGGACTTGAGCACGGTGATCGGCGCCCCGTCGGGGTGCGCGCGGCTGATGTTCTTGGCGAGCCGCAGCAGGTACGGCCCGTTGCCGGTGCATTCCCACACGTCGACGTTCTCGCTGTACGGCTCGTCGCCGATGCGGATGTACGACGGGGCCGGGATCGGCTCGGTGATCACGATCCGCCAGTTGGCCGGGGCGGTCGGATCGGCGGGGCGCGGGCAGATGGTGGAGGCGAGCGTGGACGGCATGGGATCAGCATGCACTCGCCGCGATGACTGGTTGAAGTAGTCATCGCATCATCGCGACGGATGCGGCGCGCGCCGGATCTCTTCATGGCTGGACGCGCGCCGCGATGATGCTACTGCGCGACGGCACGCAGACTCTCCAGTACTTCCCGCAGCTCGGCCAGCCGCCCGTACGGGATCTCGGCGAAGGCGAGCAGCCGATCGTTGTCTCGCTCCTCAACCGATGCCCAGACCGGTCCGGCGATCCGCAGCGCATCGCCGTCGACTTCTACGCGCCAGGCGCGGGCGGTCTGCGCCTCGGTCTCGGCGTCCTGTGGCGTGATCACGGCCGTCGCGGCGAAGGGTGCGGCCTGCGCGAGAGCTGCGAGGATCTGCGGGATCTCGCCGGCCGGGAAATAGACCTCGCTGTTGTCGTACGTTCCGACGTGGCCGACCGTGTCGCCGGTCTTGCCTGCGCGCCTCATGGTGAACGACTCGCTGCGGGCCTCGATGCCGTACGGGCCCATGGCTGGGGTGGGCTGCTGGATGGCTCCCATGATCGTGCTCCTTGGTGAGGGTGGTGTGACGACGGTATCGGCGGAAGGCGGGCGGGGCGGTTACTTCGCGCTGGCGTGCCGCAGGTTGGCGGCGCGGCTCCTTAGCCACTCGGCCTGTGCGGGGAGGTCCTGGAGGATGTCGAACCCGGTGCGGACGAGTTCGGGGTAGGCGACGCCGTCCTGTTCGTCCTCGTCGAGTTCGCGCAGGTCGCTTGCCATGATGCGCGTGTAGTCGATGAGTGCGCCGGCGGTGAGGGCGGCGGCCTGGTGGGGTTCGGGGGTCTGGGCGATGACGTCGTTCGTTTCGAAGCTGGCGATCCAGTAGGTGTGGCCGTCGCTGAAGACCTCGATGCCGCAGCTGTGGGCGTCGTCGAGGTACTGCTCGACGGTGCTGACGTCGGGGCGGCTGTCGAGGTCGAACGTGTTCACGGGTGCGGCGTTGAGGCCGTCTTCGAAGACGGTGCGGAGGTAGTCGGTTTGGGTCGTGAGCTTGCCGGCGGCCGAGTTGATGCTCTTGAGGCCTTCGGTGAACCTGTCGTAGGTGGCTTGCGGGATTCGGAACTCGACCTTGGGGCCGATCTCGGGGCGTCCGCGCCTTGGGGTGGTGGGTTGGGTGTTGTCGGTGGTCATGGTGTTCCCTCCCGATGCTGCGGAATTTCCGCTGCGTTTATTACGATGGCAGGGATTAAACGCTGCGTCAATGGCTGGGTTGGGGCATGCAGAAGCGCCCGCCACCTCAGGTGGCGGGCGCCCAGTTCCTGCTGCTCAACCCCAGGTCGAGTCGCGCTTACTCATCCCGCCCCCTCGGTCGATGCTTCAGGTGCGACAGGAAGCGACTGGGCCGGGTCGTCGAGGAACGGCGTCTGCTGCCCGTGGTCGAACCGAATCCCGAGCCGTGTCCGCTCCGGCCGCCCAGCATCCTCCCACCAGCGCAGCGCGCCCTCGATCTCGCCCCACAGTCGCCGCGGCCCGGCCTGCTCGACGGTGTACTCGTCGGTGCCGGGTTCATAGTCGACACTGGCCCACGATCCGTCGCCGTCGGCGAGCCAGAGCGTAAACTCGCCGGCCTGGTCGCCGTGGCCCCAGCCGACCGAGTAGCGGCAGCCCGGGACGGTGAGGCCGATCGCGAGGAGCGCGTCGCTGTCGCCGAGGAGCTGCGGGTCGGTCTTGCTGGTGCTGGTGTCGGGGGTGCCGTGGCCGACGTGGGCCATGACGTCACGGAACGGGCGCTGGGACCGCATCCACATGAATGCGGCGTCGTCGACGACCCGGCCGGTGGCGTGGTCGGCATCCTGCACGGTGATCTTGAGGAGTGCGCCGTTGACCATCGTGGTGCCGTACGGCGTGACGATGATCCCGCCGGGCCGCGTCTGGGCGAGCCATGCGGGCGGGATGTCGTGGACGGCGCAGGTGGCGATTATCCGGTCGTAGGGCGCGCGGTCGGGCCAACCCTGCGCACCGTCGCCGGTGGCGACGTGGGGGTGCACGGCTGCTGCGGCCAGGGCGTTCCGGGTCTGCTGGGCGATGCGCTCGTCGACCTCGATGCTGGTGATGTTCTGGTCGCCGAGCCGGTGGGCGAGGAGGGCTGCGTTGTAGCCGGTGCCGGTGCCGATCTCCAGGATGGTCATGCCGGGCTGGGCGTCGAGCTGGCGGAGCATGCGGGCGACGACGCGGGGCATGCTGGCCGAGCTGGACGGCTCGGTGCTCGCGTCGGCGTCGGCGCCGTCGTCGACCTGGGTGACGACGGGCTGGTCACTGTACGCGGCAGCCCACCAGCGGTCCGGGTCTGTGTCGCGGTCGACTGCACGGTAGGGGCCGGTGTCGTCCTGGAGCCAGATCCGGTCGGGCAGGAACAGGTGCCGCTGGACGTGCTCGAACGCGGGTCGCCATGCGGATACGAGGTGGCCCTCGCCGACTAGCTGCTCGGCGAGGGCCGCGGCCCGCTGTTCTGGGGTCACTTCTTCTCGGTGGGGGGCTTGGGCGGGATGGGCTTGTCGGGCTTGTGGCCGTCGCCTTCAGCGGTGTCGCTCTTGCCTTCGTGCTTACCCATGTCGACCTCCGTGGTGAGGACCGGATACCTGTGGATGCTACCTTCTGTGACCTGACGATCACAGATTTGCCGGGGGTTGGGCGGGGGCGTACAGAAGCGCGGCAAGCGCCGGTTTAGTCGCGCTGCACCAGGTCGCCCGGGTCGGTGTTCGCGCCGCACAGGACCACGGCCACCCGCTCGCCGCCGCTGATCTGGTACGCGCCGGACGTGAGCCCCGCGAGGGCGGTCGCCGCGCCGTGCTCGACGGCGATCCTGCGGTGGTCCCACAGCAGGGCCCGGGCGGCGGTGATTGCCTCGTCGGGCACGAGGACGGAGTAGACATCACCGTGCAGCGCCAGATCGAGGGCCATCTGGGAGGTGCGCCGGGCCCCGAGGGAGTCCGCAGCAATGGAGTCAACCGTGACGTCAACCAGCTCGCGTGCCTTGATCGCCGCGCTGAGGGCCCGGCAGCGTTCCGGTTCGACCGCGACGACTCGCAGGCTGTGCTCGGCCGCAGCGGCTGCGACACCGGCGAGCAGGCCGCCGCCTCCGACCGCGACGACGATCGTGTCCAGTGCGAGGGCCTGGGCCAGGATCTCGTCGACGAGGGTCCCGGCTCCGGCGGCGATCAGCGGATGGTCGTAGGCGTGGGAGGCGAGCGCCCCGGTCTGCTCGGCGAAGCGGACGCAGGCATGGGCGGCATCGGCATACTCGCCGTCGACGAGGCGCACCTCGGCTGACAGTGCGCGCAGTTTGCCGACCTTGACTGCGGGCGCGGTGGCGGGCAGGAAGACGGTGGCGGTGACGCCGTGCTGCTGCGCGGCCCAGGCGCAGGCCAGGCCCGCGTTGCCGCCGGACGCGATGGTGATCCCGGAGTTGGGCAGCGTCCCGGCTTCGAGGTGGCCGAGGAGGAAGTTGACCGCGCCTCGGGCTTTGAAGCTGCCAGTGTGCTGCATGTACTCCTGCGCGAGCCACACCGGCCCGGGAAAGCTGCCGTCGTCGACGGGGGTGACGGTGACGGGCCGGACGCGGCCGTGGATGCGGTCCGCTGCGGTCTTGACGTCGGTGTAGGAGAGGGTGTGCACGGGGCTCCGTTCAGGACCAGGCGATGAGCTGGCCGGTGGTGGTGATGGCGAGGAAGAACGCGAACGCGATCCGGCGGCCGGCCTGGTTGGCGGCGACGGCGTGGTAGTTCGCGGGGTTGAACAGCAGCCCGTCTCCGGCTTGGGGTGCGAGCCTGACGTGCTGCCGGTCGTCGACGGTGCAGGGCCGGTAGCCGTAGGCGTCGCGGTGCTGTTCGTCGCTCGGCTGCCAGCGGTGCCGCCACACGGTGGTCTCGCCGCCTTGCTCGGGTGCGGCGATCCAGGCGTTGAAGGCGAGTTGGGCGACGACGTGTTGGTCGAACAGGCCCTGATCGAATTCGCGGTTGACGTCGTCGTAGTGGACGAGCGCACCGTTGTTGATCTCGCGGAGGGTGCCGCCGAAGATGGGCCTGCCGCTGATGGTGGCGGGGGTGACGGCCGCTCCCCAGGCGTGGCCGAGGCGGGCGAGGGCTATGCCGATGGGGTCGGGGCGTAGTCCGGCGCGGGTCCAGGCGGTGCGGGCTGCTGCTGCGGCGTCCCAGTAGGCGCCGTGGTCGAGGGTGCCGTCGGTCTGGCGGTAGTCGTTGAGGGCGGGGCCGAAGCGGACGATGGGGGTGGGGACTCTCGCCGGGTCGTAGTCGGCGGTGGGGAGCCGGTCGAGTGCGGTGAGGCTGCTGGTGCAGGCGCCGGGGGTGAGGAAGTTCGGGATGCGGACTGCGGCGAGGGTGCCGGCAGCGAGTTGGGCGATGTGCCGGTCGGTGAATTCGGGGGCCTCGACGTGGTGGAACAGGGGGTCGAGGAGGGTGCTGTTGGGCATGGGTGTCTCCCTGCGCTGGCGGTACTTCCAGCCTGATACACCGTACGATACGCTGTATCTCATGATCGATGATGCCCGTTCAGGAGACCCGCTCCACCCCGACGCCATAGCCGCAGCAGCCATCGGCATCATCGACCGCGACGGCCCCGACGCCCTCAGCTTCCGCGCCCTCGCCACAGCCCTCGGCGTCTCCCATATGACCGTCCACCGCCGAGTCGGCGACCTCGCCGGACTCCTCGACATGTGCGTCGACCACGTCGCCCAGCACATTCCCGCCCCAGACTGCGACCTGACCTGGGTCGACTACACCGAGCAGCTGTTCACCGGCCTGTACGACACCATGGTCCGCCACCCCGGACTCGTCGCCCTCCGACGCGGCAAGCCCTGGCTCGGCCCCCGCATCCTCGAACGCCTCGTCGAACCCGCCCTCCAAGCCAACCTCGCGGCTGGGATGACGCCCCAGCAGATGATCGGGGCCTACCGGCGCATGTACCTCTTCACCCTCGGGTGCGCGGCCTTCGTTGACCACGCCGACCCGCGCGCCGCCGTTACCCGAACCCGCACCGCACTCGCCGCCCTCGACCCCGCCGACTATCCGGCACTCACCAGGCACACCGAGACGATCCTGCAGGCCGTCGTCGATCACGAGGTGTATCGGGGTGGCCTTCGACAGCTCATCCAGGCGGCCGCCCCCAGGCAGTGACCACGGCAGCAGCTGGCCCCGCGTCCGGGTGGGCGCGGGGTTTTCGCATGGTCCCCGGGGGCGGTGATTTCTGGATTCGGCTGCGCTGGCACGCTCTCCTTAGTAGAGTTACTAAATCTACTAAGGAGACCCGTGGCTGACACCGAAGACCTCATCCCCAAGCTGCTCGCCGATCGAACCGACAAGTTCCTTGCCGACCTCAAGAACCTCACCGAAGAGTTCGAGCGAGAGCGCCGCGACCTCCTCCAGACGCAGGCCGCCATCGACCAGCTCGCCACCGAAGATCCGCTCGTCCTCGTCCGCCAGAGCGTCGGCGCGCGCCGCAAGGTCTACCACTCCGCCACCGCACCCTGCGGCCGGACCAACCGCACGGGCAGCCACGCCGCCGGCTTCGAGACGATGCGCGAGTCCGAGGCCATCGCCCTCGATGGCGGCCACACCAAACGCTGCCCCGCCTGCAACTGGGCCGACTGACGCGGAGAGTCGGACGCCCCTGGGGCCTTCGCGCGCCGCGGGGCTACTCGGCGGGGCGGTCGAGGTCCGGGTCCACGACGTCAATCTCGTCCACGCCTGCCCCAATCATGTGCTCGGCGATCGCTGCCGCAATCGGGCCGGGGTCGATGCCGATCAGACGTGGACCCGGTTCGGCTCCAGATCGCCCCTTGACGCTCGGCCCCAGCCAGCCGTCCCGCCGGGCCCGGGTGACCCAGGTGCGCATGGTTTCCTCTGGGCGTGCGAACTGCTCGGCCATGCGCTTCAAGGCCCCCGCTGGCATGCCGGGGCCCGTCTCGACGAGGTAGGCGACGGCGACATCGCGCAGGAGTTCATCCGTCAGGGCAGCGCGACCGCCGCGCCTTGGTGGCCGTTCGTCGGCCGGGGTGAAGGTCGGGCCGCCGGCGTCCACGACGCGGTTGACGGTGTCGGCGACCATCTTGAATCGGATCGCGGCCAGCATCTCGCCGACCTGAATGCGGCGCATGAGAGCGCCGGTGACGCCGCTGGTGCCCTCGGGGTGAAGCGTGAGGGCAGAGATGACCAGGCCAGATGGGCCCCTGGTGAGTTCGCCGCTCGCTGACCAGTCGGCATGGGGCTGCCGGTAGGTGAAGGTGCCAACGATGGGTTCGCCGGCTGTTTTGGCGTAGGCGATGTCCACGTGAGGGCCTACCACCTGCGGCGCTCGGCTGTGCTGGGCGTCGTGGCTGGTCACGTCGGGAGTTTTCCAGTTTGGCTACACCGAGTCAACACACCAGCTGTGCATGTCTGGCTTGACCCAAGTGACCACCCCTGCCATGCTGGCTACATGAACGCTACGACGGCGGACATGATCCGCTCTCGAATGCACCTCCGCCTCGACCTGCCACCCCCGGCCCGCTGCAAGGCACTCCGCGAGGCCGCAGGGCTCTCGCAGCAGGAAGTCGCCGAAGCCGTCGGCGTCACCCGTCAGGCAGTCGGCCACTGGGAAACCGGTGCCCGACGCCCCAGCGGCCCGATCCTCAGCCGCTACATGGAAGCCCTGCGGGTCCTTGAAGACGCCGCCGCACGATGACCTGAACCCGTTCCCCCGCTGGAGAGCCCGCGTGATCCCGTCCCACTCACACCGCTCCCGTCAGGGGGTCGGCTGATGGGCTACAAGCTCTCGAACGAGGTGCTCGACAATGCGCCCGACGATCTGACGCCTGCGGAACGCCTCGTGCTCTCAGTTCTGGCGGGCTACGTCCAGAACGAGGCGACGCGGGAGTGCTACCCGGGCCTGAAGAACCTCGTTAAACGCACCGGCCTGAAGCCGGACAGCCTCCGCCGGGTGTTCCAGCGGCTTGACGCTCGCGGCCTTGATCCTCGCGTCCCGATCGGCATCGACAAGAAGGGCAGGAAGGTGTTCGCACACGAGAACGTCCAGACGAAGTACCGCATCCCGCGCTTCAAGAGCCGGGACGAGCATCCCGCCACTGAGGAGGGACCAGAATCCCGCCACTCGGCGAGAGGCGGGACGACAGGGCCTCAGAGGCGGGACGAGAGCGCCTCAGAGGGGGGACCAGCGTCCCGCCCTAAAGGTTTTGAAGGTAGTGAAGAAGATCTCTCTCCCGAAGCGTCCGAGCCGGACGCCCCGGCATCTGGCGCTGCTGCCGAGAGAGAGACCGAGGCTGCGCCCGAAAAGACAACGACGGCGCAGCGAACGGTCCGTGCCAGTGGCGTAGTTGCCGTTGCCGACGAGGACGCCTTCATCGCCTGGGTCCGGGCGAAGTATCCGCCAGCTGGGGCCACGTTCTGGGAGCGCGTCGCCGAGAACGATGACGTACCCAGCCTGGCAGTGGCCTGGCGGGCGGATCAGCCGATGCGGCACTCCGCGCCCACGGCCCCGCTGGCGGCAACCTGCTGGACCTGTACCCGTCCCGCCCTCAAGCCCGTGGTCGCGTTCGGCCGCACCTACTGCCCGTCCTGCTGTGAGCCCTGCTCCGGCTGCCGTGCCGCCACTCCGGCGGACCTGCTCGACATGGACACCAACCGCTGCTCCGCCTGCCGCGCACCGTTCGCGGCGGCCTGAACCCCGAGACCACCCGACCGAAGGAGCCACCCATGGACAGCTGCACCGGCTGCGGAGCCGACCTGAACGAGACCGACGGCAACACGTTCGACCTGGGCGCCGACGGCATCGTCCAGCTGTGCCCCGACTGCGAGGTCGACTGGTTCGAAGACGAGAACTGACCGCCCCGCCGCCTTGCCGCCGCTCACCCCCGTTCTCGTCAATCCCGCCACCCCAACCCGAAGGAGCACCGCATGTCGAAGCCCTACACCCCCGCCTGGCTGGTGGACGCCATAGCCGCCCGAGGCCGGGAGAAGGCCGCCCGCCAGCAGGTCTTGGCGGTCGAGGCCGAGCAAATCGCGGCCCGGATTAACGACCGGCTCGCCGAGCTGGGCATGACACCCATCAAGCCCGCGTCCGCTACCCCTAGCGGAATGCTGGAGGACGCCGTTCTCGTCCAGCCGGGCTGGGACGAAGACGAAGGCACCGAATCGTGGGGTGTCCGCGCCTCCTGGAATGCCACAGGCCGGGTGGTCTGCCTCTGGGTCGATGGTGGCCCGGGGTCCGGCGTGGGCGGCACACGTACCGTCGGCAATGCGGGCCCGCTGGAGTCCGCCGCCGACGTTGTGCGGGCCATGTACGAGGGGCCGCTCAAGCCGGTGATCCGCGAGTGGCGGCCGGTCGGCGGGCAGCGGATCGACATGGCCGACGTCGTCGGGTCGCTCCACGAACTGGCCGCAGCGGTGCTGCACCTCGCCGACGAGGCCTCAGGGCTTCGCTGACCTACCCCGCCCCGATCTTCCCGGGCAGAGGTGCACCATGACTCATGCTCCTGCGTCATCGATCCGCCGATTCTGATCCGCTCAGCGCATGATCCCTGCCCGTTCCGATCAATCCCGCGCCGATCAACCCTCAAGGAGCACACCGTGACCACCGCGACGACCGGCCTGCTGCTGGCCGACCTGTTCCCGCCCGAAGACCTGGCTGCCGCGATCGAGGCCGGGCACGTCACCCGCAAGGCGCATCCGACATTGCCTCTCTCCATCCTGACGTACACGCGCGAGGTCCAGTACTCGCACGCGTGGAATCAGGTCACGATGCAGTGCCGGGGCCTGATAGCGGACGACGTCACCGGCGAGATCGTGGCGTTCCCGTTCCCGAAGATCTTCGTGACGGCGATGCACGGCGTTCACGACTTCGCGCCGCCGCTGCCCGCCGAGCCGTTCGAGGTGTTCGACAAGGCCGACGGCTCGCTGATCATCGTGTTCCACTACGACGGCCGCTGGCATGCCGCGTCCAAGGGCTCGTTCATCAGCGAGCAAGCCGAGTGGGCGCGGCAGCGCATCGATGCCGCCGATCTCAGCCGGCTCGACCCCGAACTGACCTACCTTGCCGAGGCGATCTACGTTGGCAACCGCATCGTCGTTGACTACGGCAACCGCGAGGACTTGGTGCTCCTCGCCGCCTACCGGCCCGCTGACGGCACGGAGGAGTTGCTGTCGACGGTCGGCCCGCACTGGGCGCCGATCGGGTCCGTGATCCGCTCCTGGGGCCTCGACTCGGACATCAGCAAGCTGGAGGAGTTGGCGGCCGCGAGCACCACCCTCGGCGGCGATACGGTCGGCGGGACCGAGGAGGAGGGCTACGTCATCCGGTTCGCCTCCGGGCAGCGGGCGAAGATCAAACTGGCGAGCTATCTCAAGATCCACGCTTTGTTTACTGGCACCAACGAGCGAACGATCTGGGAGGTCTTGGCCTCTGGCCAGCAGCCCGAGGTGCTGTTCGATCAGGTGCCGGACGAGTTTCGGGACTGGGCGGTTGAGATCGCGGCCCGACTGCGGGCCAGGGTCGCCGAGTTCATCGACGAGACCAAGGCCGAGTTCGACCGCATCGGCCCGCAGTCGGACCGGAAGGCGTTCGCAACCGAGGCCGTGAAGTCAGGCCACAGGGCGGCGCTGTTCCAGATCTACGACGGTCGGGACATCACGCCGTTGGCCTGGAAGTCCGTGAAGCCGCGTGGCGATTCCCCGTTCAAGGCCGACGAGGAGGGCTGATGGTTTACCGGGCACCGAATGATCAGGATGAAGGCGACGTTCACGGTGGGACGCGGGTGTGCCGCATTTGCGAGACCCGGAAGTCCATGACCGAGTTTCACTGGGTTGCCTCACGCAGGCATCGTGCGCGCCGATGTAAGTCGTGCGTGCACACGCGCCAGGCCGAACTGATCGCCATGCGTAAGCAAGCAGGGGAGCTTGACTCCCGCAAGGACCGACTCCGGCGCGAGTATGGATTGACCCCGGCCGAAGTCGATCAGATGCGGGCTGATCAGGGGGATGCCTGCGGTCTGTGTGGGAAGCCGTTCGGCAGGGCACACGGCGACCGCATGCACATCGATCACTGCCACGTCACCGGACATGTTCGTGCGCTTCTCTGCCACAACTGCAACATCGGGCTTGGGCACTTCCAGGACGACGAGGAACTTGTCCTCAAGGCGGCCGAGTACCTCCGACACCACAGGGAGCGCACGACCGAACTGGGGGAGCCGACAGGCAGGGAACTCACTCAGGCCCAGAGACGAGCAACCCGACGTGCTGCGGCGCTGCGTCAACATGCCTCAGTCGAAGGCCGACAGGCGCTCCAGCTGCGCAGCGAAGCGCGTAGGGGTGAGGGAAGCACCTCCGCCCGCCTCGTCGAGCAGCAGGCCCAGGACATCAGGGCGATCTACGCGCAGGGCGGCACCACCTACAGGGAGCTAGGCGAGAAGTTCGACGTCAGCCCGACGCTGATCGGCCTCATCGTGCGAAGGAAGATCTGGACCCATGTCTAACCCCCGCGTGATCCTCACAACTGGCCTGCCCGCGAGCGGCAAGACGACCCTGGCCCGGCAGATGGTCGCCGACTCCGACGGCCGCATGCGCCGCGTCAACCTCGACGATCTGCGGCGCATGCTCGACGGCGACTGCCGCGGCAGTCGCGACGACGAGCAGGCGGTCCTCCGCATCCTGGAGCGCACCGTCACCGGCCTGGTCGACGACGGCTACGACGTGGTGGTCGACAACACCCAGCTGCAGCGGCGCATCCCGAACATGCTCCGCGCCGCGCTCGCCGGCCGGGCCGAGTTCGAGGTCCGCGACCTCACCGACGTCCCGGTCGAGGAGTGCGTCAAGCGGGACGCCGAGCGGGAACGGCCGGTCGGCGAGGAGCGGATTCGGCGTATGTGGAGGGACCACCAGCGGGCCCGGCGTAACTGGCAGCTGACGGCGGAGTGGATGAACGACTATGTCCGGCCGGAGCCGTACGTCCCGGATGCGTCGCTGCCTGCGGCGGTGCTGGTCGACATCGACGGGACGCTCGCCCTGCACCACGGCCGCGGCCCGTACGACTTCGACCGCTGCGGCGAGGACCGGCTGAACACCCCGGTCGCCGACACGGTGCGGCTGTACAGCGAGGCCGGCTACGTCGTCGTGCTGCTGTCCGGGCGCAGCGAGGACTACCGGCGCTTGACCGAGGCCTGGCTGACGGAGAACGCCGTCGACTATGACGAGCTGTGGATGCGGCACTCCGGGGACCAGCGGCGCGACGACGTCGTGAAGGCGCAGCTGTTCGACGCCCACGTGCGGGAGCGGTTCGCGGTGACGCACTCGATCGACGACCGCACGAGGGTCGTGGGTCTATGGAGGCGCATGGGTATTTCCTGCTGGCAGGTCGCGCCCGGTGACTTCTGAGATAGGCGCCGGTCGCGCGTCAACGCTCGCGTTCCTCGGCGTCTTGCTGGCCACGGTGGCGGGTCTGGCGTGGCTGGGCTCCTCCCGCCCGGCCCCGGCGCCGAGTTCTGCCCGCGGCTGGTCGCAGGAGGGCGGTACCTCGATGCTCCAGTCCCTCCAGGCCGACGCCCAGGCGCTCCTCCGGGCTCAGGGTCCGACGCTGCGCCGGGAGTCGTGCCGACGGCTCGCCGCGACCGTGCAGGATGCCCGCGAGTACGACCCGATGGCTGCCGGGCCCGCCTCAGGGGCGTGGGGGAGGGTGCTCGCGGACCTCGCGGACGCCGGGGCCTGCGGGGCGGACTACCGGGCCGACGCTGAGGCCGGACTGGGGCAGGTCGCCAACATGCAAGCAGAGATCCACTGACACCGAACCCCTGAAGGAGCAGCACCGTGAGCTACGAACGGCATAACGCGATCACGCCTGACTTCATCGCGGCCCTGCCTGACCGGGACCCCGCCGAGTTGGAGACGCTGCGGGCCGAGGCGTGGCGGACGGGCGAGTTTTGATCGTCTGCCACTGCCTCAGTCGACTACCGTCGCTGCCCGGACTTCCTCGGCCGTGCACTGCAACAGCTCAGCGATCTTCGCGACCTGCGAGTCGGGCAGCGTCCCCGTTGCGGCTTGCGCGGCGACGACGGTGATCACGGGCCGGAATTCGGGGTCGGAGATGTCGAGGCCGATCTCGGCGGCGCGCAGTGTCAGCCAGTCGGTGAAGGCGTTGGCGAGCATCGAGAGTCCTTTCGGTTCGTGGCGGGTCGCATACGGCTTGTGTGTCATCTGGCGCAGCAGACCTGCCCGAACTTCAAGATCCTCAATCCGTGCCTAGCGATACGCATTTTTACGCATTGCTGGGCCCTTCCCCGGTCCGGGCTCACTCTGGTCCCATCCAGCCTGGAGGTTCCGATGATCAATGCTGTCCGATTCGCCGCCGCCTACGCCGCCCTGACCGCGTCTCACGAAGTCGCGGACATGTGGGTGCAGCGGGACGCCGACGCCCAAGCCAAGGGCGGTGAAGGCTGGTCCGGGAGGGCCGCCTGCCTCCGCCACGTCGGTTCGTACACCGCCACACAGGCCCTAGCCCTGTGCGTCACGGACCGGTACCTCGGACTCGGCTTGAGCCCCGCCCGGGCCGCCGCCGCGCTCGCAGTGTCGGCCGGCACGCACTACTACGCCGACCGATCCGGCCGCCACTGGCAGGACCCGGAGCCGACTGGGCTCGTCCGGGTCGCACACCGGATCGGAAAGAGCGACTGGCTCAAGCACGACAAGCTCGCCGGATTCCACCTCGACCAGTCCTGGCACAAGGGGTGGATCTTGATTGCGGCACTGGTCGCGGCCGGGCGCAGTTGACCCCGGAAAGTCCCGTGCGCCCAGCACCCACCAGCGGCCATGATCGCTGAGCCCACCCAGAAAGGAACCATCGTGAACGTCCTGCTCTCCGGCATCGTCGGATCCACCGCCTATGGCCTGGCGCACGCCGGCTCGGACGTCGACATCCTGGGCATGTTCGCCGCCCCGACGGTGGAGTTGCACGGCCTGCACGCGGTCACGGAGTCCGTCGTCACGACCAACCCGGACTCGACTTTCCATGAGGCCCGGAAGGCTGTCCGGCTGATCATGGGCTCGAATCCCACCGCGTCGGAGCTGCTTTGGCTCGACGGCTATGAGGTGCTGACGCCGCTCGGCGACGAGCTGATCGACCTGCGGGAACGGCTGCGATCCGAGCTCGGGGTCCGCCGCTCCTACCTCGGCTACGCCACCCAGCAGCTCCGCAAGATCAAAGCGCACGGCCCGGAGTCCCGCATCCGGCAGGCCAAGCACGCACGCCACCTCGTTCGGCTGCTGCTTCAGGCTGAGGAACTGCACACCACCGGGCAGTTGACGATCCGCCTCGCCGACCCGGACGAGGTGCGCCGGCTGGGCGAGGAGATCGCCGAGCGGCCTGAGGCTGGCGACCGGCTGATTGCTCGCGCGGAGGAAGCGCTCGACCGCCCTGGCGTACTGCCTGCCGAGCCGGATGTTGCCGCTGCCGAGGCGTGGCTGCGCAGGGTCCGGCGGGCGTACTGGGCGGAGGCGGCATGAGCCGGCCGAAGGCGCTCCAGTTGGACCTGGACGGTACCTACGCCCTCATCGGAGACCGCAGCCCGCATGACGCGGACTCGTGCGGCCTGGACACCGTGAACCCGGCGGTGCACATGGTCGCCGAGTGGGCCCGTGCCGCCGGACTCGCGATCGTGCTGGCGTCCGGTCGGGGCTTCAAGGCGAGCCACCGGTACGCGACCGAGCAGTGGCTGTTCTGGAATGGGATCCGCTACGACGCGCTGGTGATGCGGAATCCGGGCGACGGGAGGCCGGACGTGGTCGTCAAGGAGGAGAAGTACCTGGCGGAGATCGAGCCGCACTGGGATGTGGTGCTGGTTTTGGAGGACAAGCGGGAGCTGGTTGATCTCTGGCGTGGGCTCGGGCTGGCGGCGTTTCAGGTCGCTGACTGGCCGCCAGTGAAACCAGGTTGATCCACGGCCTGGCCTGCGCAAAGTCTCCACCCAGCCTTAAGTACAAACCCTGTCGAACCCCCGCAATCGTGAGATAATTGGCGTCAACTCCCAACGGAGGCAACCCCCATGAGCGCCCGTGACGTTCCCGTGTACCTGTCCGCCGCTGACCTCGACCTGCTGCACACCGCGCTGCGCGAGCACGCCGATGCCCATCGCGGCGCGCAACTGGAACGCGACGCCCACGCCCTGGCGGACCGGCTACGGCAGGACCTCGACGACTACCGGCAGGAGTTGTGGCAGGCCCGAGGTCGCAGCGAAGGCAGGAAACGACGCCGGTCCGGCCTCGGCTCGGCCACCTACGACCACACCCCAACGGAGGACTGACCGATGGCCGACCAGACCACGATCATCACCCTCGACGACGAGCAGACCGAGCCGTGCGGCGAGAACATGTGCCACTGCTACTGCGGCGGTGGTCACGTGTGCGGCTGCGACTGCTGGCGCTGCCCGGAATGCCAGCAGGTGAGCGAGAACTGCCACTGCGACGAGGAGGACTGACCATGGACTTCATCGACCGCATGCTGCTCCTCGACAGTTTGGAGATCGCCCTCGACGGCGGCTGCGGCCTGTGCGACACCGAGCTGCTGCACCTGTGCGCCGGGTGCGGGCTGTGCCGCTGCTACGACCACGACACCTGTGTACGACCAGTGGAGGACTGACCGATGCCGACCACCCGCGAGTTCACCGTCGCCGAACTGGAAGCCCTCGGCGTCCCGCCCGACAGCCCCGACGAGGGCGACTGGGCGGCGTGCATCCTGGCCGTCGAGACCATCGGCCGGCTGAAGTACAGCATGCACCGCCGCGTGATCTTCCAGACCACTAACGGGGAATGGGCTGTCGAATACGAGGACGCGACCGGGAGCGAGGCTGACGGGCAGCCGGAGAGGAATGGCTGGTACGAGGACACGGTCGAGGCCGTCGCAGTGCAGGCGATGCTGGGGAAGGTCGCCAAGTGGCTGCCGGTCGAGGCGGTGCCTGGTGTCTGATTCCCCGGCGGTTGTGCTGCGGACGGCAGCGGCACGAGTCCGCGAGACCGCGCGCGGTGCCACCCGAGGGCCGTGGGCGGCGGAAGAATCCCGGGAACACGGCTTCCGCGTCGGAACCAGTGACGGCCAGGAATGGGTGGCCTGGACCGGTGCCTACGACGACGAACCCGACCCGTCACGCGCCGACGCCGCTTGGATCGCCCTGATGCACCCCGGGCTGGCCGAGCCGCTGGCCGCATGGCTGGAGGAGACCGCCGACCTGCACGAGCAGAACACGCTGCCGGGTCACGCGAACATCATCCCGCCGGGCTGCCAGTGGTGCGCTGACGAGGACTGGCCCTGCGCCGACACCCGCCGCGCCCTGGCCGTCGCCCACATCATCCTCGGCACCACGAAGGAGACCCCATCATGATCGGCTGCGGCAACGACCCGCGCACCACCCTCACCCCCGGCGACCAGGCCGAGGTGGACCGCTTCAAGGCCCACCTCGCCGACAAGAAGAACAAGCCCCGCGTGGTGTGCATCTGCGGCTCCATGCGTTTCCAGGCGGAGATGCAGGAGCACGCCGAGTTCGAGTCGCTACAGGGCCACATCGTCGTAATGCCGCACGTCAACATGAAGGCGTGGACCGGCAGGCTGCGCGATGACCTCGAAGGCGCCGTCAAGACCCGGCTGGACGCCCTGCACCGGGCGAAGATCCGTATGGCGCAGGAGGTGCTGGTCGTCGGCGACTACGTGGGTGAATCCACCACGGCGGAGATCGCTTACGCGCGGTACCTCGGCATTCCCGTGCGGTTCACGCACCCCGAAGTTGACCCGGAGCGTGTCGTGATGTCCGCCGAGGAGATCGAAGCCTGGCCCGCCGGTGCGAAGGCCGAGGTTGCGCGGCGAAGGGGAGCGGAGGTACGGGATGCGTGACCCGGAGGTCATCGAGGAGTACGGCCACCCGATGTCCGGCGGCGGCGTCCACGTCTGGCCCGACGACCCGGACGTGCTCCGCGTCTACCCGCTGGACCTGCGCATCGAGCACGGCAAGCAGCACGGCGGCCGGGTATTGCGTCGGCGGGTCATCGTGGTGGACGAGTGGGAGGAGATCTGATGCCTGATCAGGAGACCGAGTTCGCGGTCCGCGCCGAGTACGGCGAGATCATCCCCCGCCCGACGCGGGAAGCGGCGCAGCGCACCGTGGACGGGATCCGCAGCCGCAGGGGACCGGCGACGCTGGTCAGCCGGACCGTGGTGCGCAGCGAGTGGGCCGAGGTGGATACTCCTCATGACTGACCAGAAAGTGTGACCCGATGCCCCGTTCCCGGCGCGAGTTTCCTCCACCGCTGCGCGGTGCCGCGAAGATCAGGATCACCGTCGGCGACGATGCCACCCGCGAGCGGATCCCGGCCGTCCTGCGTGCCTACTTCACGACCACGGAGCCTTCCCTGTACAGCGGAGGCCGTGCCTACATCGACGTCGACACACGCCCCATCACCCCATCCCACCCTGAAGCCGACTGAACTCTGGAGCCCGCGATGTCCGCGCCCACCATCCGCCTCTACCCGCTGGCGACCATCCTGTCCGTCACCACCAAATCCAGGTGGCTGCTCACCCCCGAACGCAACCTCAAAGCGGTCGGGGACCTGCTCTGCTACATGACCGGCGCTGGCCTCATGATGTTCCAGTTCGCTGACGCGGCCCAGGTGTGCCGGCCAGTCCTGCTGGAGCAGCACCCGCAGCTGGCCGACGTGGATCCTCCCGAGGACATGAGCGAGGCCGACGTGATGTCGGTGTGGCTACCCGAGATGGTGGCAGCGTACGGGGAGGAGCTGCTGGTCGTGGCGCTGCCCAAAGGGGCGTATGCGCAGCGGAATCCGATCGAGGACCTGGCCGACATGGTCGGCCCAGATCGGGTGTTCGTCGTGCCAACGGCGGACGGGGACGCTGATGCCTGAGTCGCCGGAGATCGCCGCGCTGGCCAAGCAGGTCCGCGACGGACTGAAGGCCGATGAGCGGCGGGCGCACGATTTGGCGGCATGGGCAGACGGAACTGGGCGTGCCGACGGAGGAATCTTCGACTTCAAGATCCTGATGGGCAACCAGATCGACGGCCCCTTCGGCGGCCAGACCGCGATCCGCAACTGGGCAACCGGCCAGGACATCGCGAAGCCCGCCAACCCGGCGCGCGTCCGGGCTGCCATCGCAGGAGTGCGGACGCTGCTGGACATGGCGCTCGGCTGGAAGCACGAGCCGAGCCCAGGTGTCGGGCTCTGCTGGGGCGAGTACGTTGCCGAGTCCCCGTGCACCTGCGGTCGTGACACGCGTGTCCGGGCCGTGCTGACCGCGCTCGCCGCGCCCTACCAGGAGACGGAGGAATAGTGATCACCATCAACGTCGGGCAGATCGCTCTCTGGGGGGCTCGCCGTAGTCGGCTCCCTCGCGCTGATCCCACTCGTGATCCGGGCCGTAGCGGCGCTCGTCGCCGGAGTCATCTTCATGATCCGAGGCGACGGATGACCAACACCATGCACTGCCCCGGCTGCGGCAAGAAGCGGGCGTGGAATCCCTTCGGCCGCTGCTCATGGGAGTGCTTCGACCAAGACCGCGACGACCCGGCCGAGCATGCAGCGATGCTGGAGGTCGCACCCGAAGCGCTGGCGTTCTTCTGGGGGCTCGGCCCCGGAGAGCGACTGGACGGCGCCGAGGATCGCCCGTGACCCACCACCCGACCCTGTACTGCACAGGCCGTCATGGCTGCTGGGCGTCGTGCTGCTGCGGCTGGACCAGGCAATGGCGCTGGACCACGGTCGTGGGGGCACACCTGGAATTCGGCGAGCACCTGATCGGGAAAGAGGGATCGAAGTGTCCGACTACGTGACCGGCCGCGACACCAAGGCCGAGGAACTGCTGTGGCTGCTGAACAGGCAGCAGACGGTGCCGCTGAACGAGATCAGCTTCGTGGTGATCACCGGCACCTACACGCCCCGCCCGTCCGAGCCGCAGGAGTGGCCGTTCCGGCGCGGGGAGATCATCCCCGTCGTGAGTACGCCCGACGTGTACGAGGGCCGCGACTGGGGCGGCTACGACGTGGAAGTCTTCGGTGCGCGCCGAAGCTTCCAGCCGTGGGACATGCTCAACGTCGTCAAACAGGCCTACAACGTTGACGACGCGGTGGAAATCGCCACGCTCGCCAAGGACGGCCCGGACGGCTTCTACGAGTGCCCGTACGGCGAATGGCGGCTCTTCAGCGACCAGGACGAGGGGCGGCACCGCTGGGCCGGGGCCTGCGACGAGTACCTGCGGATCGGCGACGCATCGGAGCAGCGGTGGTGAACAGCAACTGCGAGACCTGCCGTGACGTCACCTGCTCCCACTGCGACTTCCGCAGCTACCGCTCCCTGACGCCGGGCTGGGAGAACCCTTACCGCTGCCCCAAGTGCTGGCTGACGACGGGTCTGACGATGACGCCGGTGCGGCATTCGACTCGCGGCAAGCACTACCAGTGGCTGCCCCTGTCGCGGGACCGGCACTGCCCGACGTGCAGGTGCGGGCGCTCCGATCCGGCGCCGGCGAAGGTAACCCCGTGAGGCGCGCCAGCATGATCATCTGGGAGCACGGCGACCGCGTCGTAACGCCACGCGGTCCCGGTGAGGTCATCCGGCCGTCGGTCAACCCGTGGGCCAGTACGCCGCCGGTGGGCGTGCGCCTGGACGATGGCTCCGACCGGCAGTTCTTTGCCCAGGAACTTCAACCCGAGCCCGGCGCGGAGGCGAACAATGCGCTCCACCACTGCCAGCACGTCGGGCCCGCGCTCAACATGCCGGGCAAGCCGCTGCGGTGCGGGCCGTGCCTGTACTGCGGGCTGCCGTTCGAGGAATGGGAGACGCCGTGACGGCCCGCGATGACCTGTACGACGCCATCGTGATCGGTGACGGCCGCATCAAGACGCAGCTCAAGGCCGACCGCCTGGTCCGGGCATTCCAAGAGGAACTGCTGCCCGGTGCCGCGAAGCGCGAGTTCGCACTCCAGCAGCACGTCCAGCTGCTCCGTGTTGCTCTCGCTGCCCGTGGTGGCGACAACCTGCTCACCGGGCTGGACATGGGGCCGGTCGAGACGGGACCGGTGCAGAGCATCCTGCTCAACCACTCCGCCGTCACCCGCCATGCCGAGATGACACTGACGCAACCCAATGGGGTCATCGTGACCATGGAGCTGCCGAACGTGAGGTTCGCCGAGGTCAAGGTCCGCTCGGCCGTGCCGGAGTCGGCGTGGCCGAGCGAACGGCAGATGTACCTGACAGCGCCGAAGCGGACCCTCACGATCACCCTGGAGCTGTAGTGCACGAGATCAACGAGTTCGTCGACGGCCTGCCCCAGGCGGACGCCCAGTGGGTCCGCGAGCAGCCGTGGGCCGAGGCGGCGGCCGGGCGCTGCTGGGCAGACGATGCCGGAGCATTGTGGCGGATCCTCGCACCCGCGCTGCTGGAGCAGCGAGCCGAGCTGGCCGACCGCGAGCGCGTGACCGGCGAGCTGTTGGAGTCCTGGAGCCACGAGGCCACCCCGCTGCACCACCAGCTTGCCCGGATCTCGATGGCCGCCTGGGATCCGCACGTCGACGGGAACGCCTTCCGGGAACTGGTCCGCGCAGTCGTCGGCCATCCCTCCGGCCTGGACGGCGTCGCGCACCTGGCCACGCTGCGGGCCGAGTGCCGGCGCGTCGGGATCCCGGTCGCGGACACCGCCGAGGAGCAGCTGGCGCGCGTCCGGGGCTGGGCTGAGCAGACCGAGCACGGAGCCGCTGCAGCCGAGGTGCTGGCGATCATCGACGCGAAGGAGACGGCAACATGATCGAGAGCGCCGCCACTCCCGACGAGGTGAACGCCCGCTTCGCCGCAGCCCACGCCCAGCGCGGCTACACGATCGGCGTCTACCTGCCGCCGCAGGCCCCGTGGGAGACCGTGGACGAGACGCTGGACGTCATCGCCGACCACGTCCACTCGCTGCCCAGGGACGGCTGGGACGGGTTCGTTGTCGGTCTCGCCGGGGACTGGCTCGGCCTCGACGGTGAATCGCCCGCCACGGAGCGGGACCGCCTCCGCATCGAGCTGACCGGTGCCCGCGCCACCACCGATCACATGTCCAAGGTCATGAGTTGGATCTCGGGCCACGACCGACAGGGCCTCGACCACCTCAAAGAGGCGACGCGCGAAGCCCGTGGACGCGAGTCCGCAGTGAAACAGGCCAAGGCATGGGCCGCGAGGGCACGGGCGGCAGAGTCTGCGCTTGCCGATGTTTCGACAGTGGAGGAGACCCCGTGCTCGTGATCCGTATCGAGGAGTGGCCCGGCGGTAACGTCGACCGTCGCCGCCCGATTGCCCACATTGACGTCGCCAACCGTAGCGGACTGGCGCCGGTGTCGGATTACGAGGTGACGCTGCGGCCTGCCGTGGGCGACGCGAGCGAGCCCGCGACGGTCTACGGGCATCGGCGGGACGACGGCTGGCTACCACTGACCCGTGCCGCGCTGCGGGCGGTCGATCCGCACGGCGGGTTTTACACGGCACCGAGCACCCAGGTCCCCGCCGATGTCCTCGCGGTGCTGCCGCTCGCGCCGTACGTCTCCCGGGCCTGCCAGACCGGGCGGGCTGTGCTCGCCGCCGGGCCCGAGCTCGACGAGCTGCTCGCGGCGCGCGGACTGGAGCGGCAGGCGTGGGCCCGCGAGTTCTTCTCCAGCTGCCGCGTGACCGAGAAGTGGACCAAACTGCAATGCCAGGACCCGTCGCACGGTGACAGCGGCGCCACGGCGGAGCAGCTGTCCGAGGGGGCCCCGCCCTGCACGTGGCCAGCCTGCCTGTCCGAGGCTCAGCAGCAGCAACTCGCCGACGACGTCACTGCGGGCATGCTGGGTGAGCCGACGGAGCCGGGGCCGGATCCGAGGGTGGCGTGCGGGTGCGTCGACCCGGCGGGCGCCTCGGTGTCCCGGGTCTGGGCGGTGACCACCACGGTGACCGCCCCGACCCCGGCCGATGCCGAGCGCTGGGCTGCGGGGGTCGCGCAGATGGTCCGGGCGGAGTTCGGGGACAGCATGCGGCTGGACGTCGCGGTCGCGCCCGTCGCCCCAGTACGGCGGCCTGCCGTCCGGGCCGCAGCGGACAAGGAGTGCGAGTGCGGCCACTACTTCACCAGCCACCTCAGCGCGGGGCGCCTAGGAATGAAGTGCCACCTGTGCGCGGTACTGCGGGTCAATGATCCGCACCATGCGTTCAAGGCGGTGCGCGGGCACGCGACCGCCGGAACGATCTGCGGCGAGCCGGACGCCCGGCATGCGTTGGTCGCGGACGGCCACCCGAACGATGTCGCGCTCGCCAACTGGGAGCGCGAGCTGCTGGCCGAGGCCATACCTCACTCCTGCCCGACTGCATGCGAGCCGAACTGCGGCGAGATCTGCCACGAAGACCACGTGCCGTCCGGCCAGCGCGGTCACGAGCCGGATGACTGCCCAGGGTTCAACCGGGCCAGGCACTGGCTGTTCGGCCACTGGTTCCCGAATTGGAGAGGGAAGCCCTTGCCGACCATGAGGGAGACCGCCCAGCAGATGATCAACGATCTCGCCGAGCGGGGCGTCCGGCTGGTCGTTCCCGGCTACGACGTGCCACCGGAACCCACGTGGCCGTACGGGGTGCAGCGAGGCGACTGGTTGACACTCTTTGAGGACGTGCAGCCGTGACCTCGACGACGCAGTACCTGTGCCCGCTGAACTGCGGCTGGCATCACGATCGGGGCGTGCCGGACTGCACCGGGGTGCCCGGCAGTACTACGGAGGAGATCGTTCTTGCCGCCCTCATGCGCCAGTACGCCGCCGACGAGGTCTTCATCCGCGAGCACCTGGAGACGCACGTGCTGCTGGAGTGGGTGACCGCGCTCCGAGATGCCCGGGCCGAGCGGGACCATTGGAGGCGGCAGGCCGAGGCGGACGGGCGAAGGCTGAGCGATCTGCTCGACGCGGTGCGGGAGCGGGTCGAGGCGACAGGCGGGGAGCAGCGGTGACCGACGACGTGCACCTGATCTCTGCCGAGCAGGCCAGCTATCTACAGATGGCGCTCTGGACGCGACACCCGGACGAGCCGCTTCCGCCGTGTCCGGTATGCAAGGAGCCTCCGATGGGGATCGTTGATCACCGCGACATCTACCGGCGGGATCTCACCGTATTCGTCGGCTGTGATCATGTGATCGCTGTCGATGAGTCGAGCCTCGCCGACTGGTACGCCACGGAGACGCCGTGGACGAGGCGGTTTGAGGAGATGGCGCATCGGCAGCAGGTGGAGGCGCGGAGGATCCAGGTGCTGCGGCGGTACCTGGATCAGTTGGCGGGGGCGGAGGACTGCTACCGGTGAGCGCCCTGGCGACCGGCAGTCCTACCGCCGTCGGCTTCCCGCACCTGCCCGCCGCATCTGCCAGCCTGCGGTGAGGACGGCGACAACGAAGACGATGACCCCGATGATCAGTAGCCAGAGCAGGCCCTTGACGACCGCGCCGAGGACCCCGAAAACGATGGCGATCAGAATGAACAGCAGCAGCCATACCATGGGGGCCTCCTTGGACGAGTCGTCCTCCGACCCTGCACCAGCAGGCACCGGCCCGCACCCTGGGGATGTCCGTCTGGTCCGCTGCCGCGGCTGCCATCGCCCGCTCAAGGACCCCGCCAGCCGCGCGTTGGGCAGAGGTCCAGAGTGCGCTGAGGCCGACTTCGCGGCGCGGCTGGGCGGGATCGAGCAGGAGCCGCTACCGGGGCTGTAGGGCTCCTTCGCTGCATCCGTCGGTGATCGCGCGCTGGGCCTGCAGTAGTTGGACCACGTCGGTCGTGGACATGGCGGTGGCGATCTTGGCGTCGACTTCCCAGCAGTTCCGATCATGGACGACGAGCCTGCCGTCCTTCGGTACGACCAGCCAGGTGCCGCCGGTGGTGAGGCGCGGGTTGAGCGCATTGTAGTGCTGTCCGGGGATGGGCCGGACGAGGTCTTGCGGCACCCAGAACTCGTGCGGCGCGGGGGTGGCGGTGGTACCGGCGCCGGGGTGCTGGTCGGCGTAGAGGTCGACCTGGAGGTGGTACCACCAGGCGTGCTGGGCGCGTCGGCGCGCGAGGACGGTCGCGGTGATCACTTGGCCGTCGGGGAGGCGCAGGTGGGCGGTGGGGCGGGTGGTGCTCATATTCGAACACTAGCGCGAATATGCCGCGAATGCGCAGGTCAACGCGATGTGTCAGACCCGCCGCCTAGCGTCATAGGTGCGCACCCCGGCCGACGGTCGAGCGGACCCGGTACCTGCGCGCACGGCGGCGGCCGGACCGACACACGGGCTCCGGCCGCCACTACACTCGGCAATGGCCCGCAGTCTCCTGCGAGTCCGGCGGCGTGCGAGCGCCATGGCCCCCCGTGGACCGGACATAGTGGTGAACCGTTCAGTCCCCGCGACTGTGGCTCTCGCAGGCCCGACGCCGGGGACTGTTCTGTGACCGGGCCGCCTGCCGGACCTTCCACTCGATCTCGAACACTGCCTGCCAGGACCGGCACAGCCACTCCAGGTCATCGGCGTGGATCCCTGTGTCGTTCGGCATCCACTCGCCAGTGACCTCGTTGCGCAGCGCGGTGATGCGTACGATGCCCAACGGGAGCGGCCAGGGATCGAACATCGGGAACCACGGGGTGACCGGGCCGAGGTCAACCATGCTTCCCCCTCTTCCGTCGCCGGTCCTGATCCCTTCTGGGCGGCAGGATCATCACGCCGGTGAAACCCTCGCGCGGGTCGAGCGGCGGTAGTCCGGCGAGGCGCCGATCCGTCCATCCCGCCGCGTCCAGGATGCGCGCGACCCGCTGCTCCGGCGTGAGGATCGGCAGGAACGTCGGCAAGATCGGCGTGCCGAATAGGTGCGGACCGACCAGGTCCCGCAGTGGCGGCATTGAGATGTGGGCGTACTTGCTTAGGGCGGCATCGTCGCTCACGTCTCTGCCTCCCATCCCCATGCCTCGGCGAGCCCGGCCGTAACCACCTCGGCCAGTTCGGGTGCGTCGGTGTACTCCCAGCCGTCCTCGGCCAGCACAGCCCGGCACGCGGCCAGGATCTCCCGCTCCGCCTCGATCCGGCGCAGAACCGAGCCCGGGCTGTTCGACTGGATGAGCAGCGCCTCGGCCAGATGTGCCTCCGGCTCGTGCTCATCGACATCGATGTGGGTCACGGGGCCTCGCTCGCCCTCGATGACGTACTCGACGACGGAGCGATGGTCGGCCGCCCGTGGGCTGATCAGCCACCAGCCCTGCCCGTCGCTCGCTGTTGTGGCGCATCTCTCTGCCTCGGCGTGGGCTGCGAGCAGGAACGTCACCGCAGGATGCTCGCTCATGATCCGTCCTTTCGATTCCCCGGGCAGTTGGGCAGTGCCCGGCATCCTGCACATACGCACACCGGCCGCCCGTCCACCGTGCGATGGCAGCACGGGTCGGTGCAGTAGCAGACCTTGAAGCCGCCGCGGGACGGGCCGCACTGGGCAGCATGCTCAGGCGTCACCGTCCGCCTCCTTGATCAAGTCCTCGATCAGTGAGGGAAGGTTCCCGAAGTCCGACCACTGCCAATCCAGACTCAGGCCGCAGTTGCACGACACGGTCGAGGTGATGACGGCCAGCTCGCAGCCTGTCTCGCAGCCGTTGTCGCCCGTGTAGGCGTCCTGGACTTCGAGGCGGACCGTCTTGCAGTTCGCCAAGTGCCGCTCCTCTACGCAGTACCTGCCAGCATTGGCGAAGTCCTTCCGGAACCGGCGCAGCGCGAACGCAGCCACCAGCGTGTTGGCCCGTTCGGCGGACTCGTCGCGGATCGGCTCACTCATCGTCGTCCTCCTGGTTCTCGGGGTCGCAGCAGCCGTCCACGCCCTTGCAGTCGCCGTAGGTGTCCGCGCACGGGCCGATGCACGACTCCTCGCCGCAGGGGCCGTAGATCCTCCCGTTGAGGCAGGCGAGGTCCGGGCCGTGGCCACAGGGGCAGGGAAGGTCAGGCATCGTCGTCCTCCGACATGTCCGGCTCGATCACGAACACCCAGGGCTCACCTTCGGCGAAGCAGTCGATGTCGACCTTGGAGATCGGGCCGATCAGGCGCTCGGTCTCGATGAGCACCTCATAGTCCGGGTGTACGCCGAGCAGCTCGATCAGCTCAGATGCCTTCACTGCCGCCCCCTCATCTGCTCGATCAGCGCCGTCGTCCTCGCCTGCTCCTCGGCCCGGACCGCCTCAGTGAATGCCCGCTCGCGCCGGAGCATCCGACGGTGCTCCCGGACCACCCATGCGGCAAGCAGGACGGCGTACACGATCAGCGCCAGCCCGATCACGATGTTCACCGTCGTCTCCCTGCCAGCAGTTGTCCAGCGCTCGCCGACCGGCGTACCGCCCGCTCCATCTCGTCCGCCAGTCCGCCGAGCAGATCGTCCCGCCACGACTCGTCCGGATCCCGATGGCCCCAGCGGGACCGTTCCTCCAGCTGCGTCCAGTACGGCCCCGGCAGGCAGTCGCTCCACTCGGCAACCATGTCCGCGATGTCCACGGCGGCCGTGCCGTCGCGGAGCAGCTCCAGCGGGAACACGACGAATCGTGACTCCCACAGCCAGACCCCGAGCATGCTTGCCTTGCAGTCGGGGCACTCCTGCCGCAGCCGACGGTTCGGCTCCCACTCGCCGGCGCGCCAGCGACGCACCCAGTACGCCATGCGCTGCGAGGGTTCCGGGGGCGGGCCGCCCCAGTACACGTAGCGGTCGGCGACGGACGGCGGCTTATGGCCCCAGCGTGGTGTCGTCACCGCTGCCCTCCTTCCGCATCGGCCTGAACGCGCTCGTAGAACGCCTCGGCCTCGGCCCACGTCGGCGGCTCGCTGTCCGTGCCGAGCACGGCCTGCCGGTCGGCGTGCAGCATCATCCGGCAGAACCCGATCGACGCATGCCGCTGCGCCTCCTGCCGCGTCACCGCCGACAGGTCCAGCCCCGGGTCCATCCACGGGAGCAATGGCACCGGTTCCTCGGCGGCTGCAGGCTGGAACGTGTGCACCGTCGGGGTGCCGGACTGCTGCTCGGGTGCGGCGAGAGCCCGCAGCATTTCGCCGATGCCGCCCGGGAACAGCGGCTGCTCGGCGTCGATGCCGTCGGAGATCGAGTCAGTCATGGTGTTCCTCCTCAACGTGCTCCCGGGCCACGGCCGCCACCTCTGTCAGCGGGGTGCCGCCGATGTACTCGAACCACGTGCAGTTCGGGCGCTTGCAGTTGAGCACGGGGCCCATGCTGCTCCCGCCGATCTCGAACCGGGCCGGGATCTCGGTCATGCCCCGACCTTCCCCGCGAGGGTCTTCAGCACGTCGGCGAGCACCGCGTCCTTGGCGTCTGCCCGCTTCAGTGCGGCGTCGTAGTCGGCCCGCAGGCGACGCGCATCCTCGCCGCCGTCGTAGTGCCGGACGAGAGCATCCAGGAGGGCGCGGCCAGCCTCGCCGGGCAGCTTCAATGTCGGCGCGACGTCCCCGGCGTTGTGGTCGATGTCCTCCCACGACTCCGCGAAGGGATCGTCGGAGATCCGAAAGATCCGGAGGACGTGGCCGTCGTCGCTCTGGTCGACGATGGCGACGTGCAGGCTGCCGAACATCATCAGATTGTCGTTGACGTACGCGCGGATCGTCACTGCTGCTCCTTGATGGTCCCGAACTTCACAGCGGTCAACCGGTCGTGCGGCCCGAACCGGACCGCGAATCCCTGCGCGGCGAGGATTCGCTCGGCGTCCTCCAGCCACAGGTTCGCCTCGTAGGGCGTCCAGACCACGGGCTGAGCGACGGCGGTGGCCTCGTCCCAGTGGTGGTCGCAACGCTGGCAGTCGCGGCACAGGCGCTCCTGGTTGCGGTCGGCCACCGTGCAGCCCTGAAGGTGGTGGCCGATCAGGTCGCTGGGGTCCAACTGGTGCCGGTATCGGGTGCGCGCACCGACGTGCCCGCACTTGGCACAGGTGGGGCGGTCGCCGGAGAACGGCGGGAGGGGAGTGGTCACTGCTGCTCACCCCCACGCGGGATCAGCCCGGCCCCGGCGAGCAGTGTCAGCGCCTCGGCTCCGAGGACATGCGACCGCTCGTCAGCCAGCAGGTCACGGACCGGCTCACCGCGCGTCTCGACAACTTGCGCGGCCAGCCTGACCAGCTTCGCGTACGCCTCGAACGGCAGCTTCACGTCCGACGATGCCTTGCTCGCATCCTCGCCGGACGCGCACAGGACGTCCCAGTACCCGTGCGGGTTGCCGACCTCGAACCAGGTGCCACCCGTGTCGTCGCCCTTCAAGCCGACGTGCAGGTGGTCGCTGTCCTCGTCGCGGTACACGTCGTACCCGGCACGGTCGAGACGGTCCAGGCAGGCCACGAGGGCCTTCGCGGCATCGTGCAGGGTCATCAGATCGCCTCGGATCGGTTGAGTCGGATCGGTTCAGTCATCGTCGCCCTCTGATCCGCACGGGCAGCCCTCAGCCTCGGCGAAGCAGCACGCGCAGTACCAGTGCACCGCGTCGGCGCAGTCCTCAAACGTGTGGCCACCCTCATTGAAGAAGGTCACCCCGCAGTCACCGTCGCACTCGGAAAGGTCGCTGGGGCAGACCGACCCGGTTCGCCTCGGCAGCCATGCATGCCGCAGGCTGCTGCATGTCTGGTTGTGGGCTTGGACGGCGTCCCGTTGGCGCGGGAAGTGGCCGCCGCCGTCCGGGCTGTCCAGCCACGCCTGAAGGTATGTCACTGCTGCTCCTGGTAGTGGTCGATGTCGGGCAGATCCTCGGTCCCCCGCAGCGGCACCCACGCCAGCTCGCCCTCCCCGCCTTCACCGCGGGCGGCGCATCGCAGGCACAGGTCGGTGGGGATGCCGTAGGCGTCGTGCGCGAGGTCGCGAAACGGGGTAGGCATGTAGCAGGTGCGGCACATGACCTGCGTGGATACCGACTGGGCGTCAGTCACGGCTCGCCGGCCGTCGGGCCTTCGACGCTCCCGACAGCGGCCAGCCGGTCGACGCGTTCAAGGTGCGCGGGTGTTGCGAAGATCGCGCCGGTCGCAGCGAGCCACTGCACCCACACCGGCTCAATGCCAGGCCGCTCGGCGAACTCCTCATCGCTGAGGTGGCCGTGGGCGTACACGACGGTCCGGTCGGCGAGCGCCTGGAGATCGACGGCCGGAATCCAGCGAACGTTCTTCGTCTCGCGGGCGCTGGGCGCGAGGTCACCGGAGACGGTCGCCGTGTACACCTGCCAGGTGTGACCGGTCCCTCGCATCCCGGGGAGCCGTCGGCAGCGGTTCGACCGCCAGCCGCCGGTCACCTCCCGCAGCGTTTCGACGCGCAGGCCGAGTTCTTCCTCGACCTCGGCGCGGGCGGCATCGCGGCCGGTGCCGTGGTCGTCGATATGACCGGCGGCTGGGGCGGTCCCGGGCGGGAAGGTGTTGCGGTCGAACATCAGGAACTCGTTGCTGGCGTTGATGATGATGACGCCGACCGAGGTGTTGTCGCAGGATTTCAAGGGTGGATCTCCTCAAGGGTGGGTGGCTGGCCGATCAGCCGATACGGGATGCCCGCGGTGATGCCACGGCGAAGGCAGTCGAGGGTGCCCGTGGACTTGGGGGTGGCGAACGCGGCGACCATGAGCACGTGGGGCAGGTGGGGCGTTACGTGGTCAACGATCCGCTGGTTGCGTCGGTGCCCTTCGAGCGGGCAGTACGTGGTGCCATCCCGCCGCGGCTTCCGGTGGCCCGGTTGGCAGGTGCCGTCGATGCACGGGGCGGTCCAGTCGGCGGGGAACCGGTCGCGCTGTACGTGCTGCTGGTGCTGCTCCCACCAGCGCTCGGCGAGCGAGTCCGCGCCCTTCGCGGCGCCGTGAACGAGGGTCAGCGCCGTATACCCGTCCTGGGTGGCGTCGTGCCAGGCGTCGTCCAGGGCAGCCTCGACGAGACCGTAGTCGGCCAGGGTGCGGCTGCCCGCGACGACAATCCACGCCCGGTCGGTCACTCGACCACGGCGTCGGGAAGCGGCTGTCCGCACGCCGCGCAGTGCTCGATCAACGGCGCGAACCGGCCCTCGCAGTCCCCGGCGGAGGCGTCGCACAGGTCGTGCAACTGGAGGATGTCGGAGTCGGGCAGGTTGGGGGTGGCGAGAGCATGCTCGGCGATCGCGTGAAGCTGGGCGGCGGTGGGGGCGGTAATGGACATCAGGTCTCCTCGGGGATGGTGGCGACGTAGACACGGTCGGAGCCGACCATGTCGCACAGTTCCTCAATCGGGTTCCGCCGCTCCCACACGCCGGGCGCGAGCGGTTCAACGGGCAGTTCCTGGCCGAACTGGCGCTCGGCGTCCAGCAGCCACGCCATCAGGTCCGGCACGTCGATGTCCTTCGGCGGCTCGACGCCAGCAAGCTGCGGGTGCTGGGCGAGGATCGAGGGGCGGCAGGCGTCCGTGGCGCGGGGCAGTTGGTGCGTCATCAGGGCGTCGCCGGTCAGGTCGTCGAGGATGTTGTGGATCCCGGCCATGTGCTTGCGGGAGAGCAGGCGGCCGGTGGTGACGGACAGGATGTCGGCGAGCGGGTACGAGGTGGGCATCAGATTTCCTTCGGGGTGGTCTCAGGCCCGGCGATTGCCTGTTCGACCGCGTCGGCGTAGTGGTCGGCGAGGCCGTGTGGGGAGCACCACGTGCGCATGTCGGCGGCGAGCGCGGTGACGCGGGCGAGTGCAGCCTCGGCCTGCTCGCCGCGCTGCTTGGCCTCGGTCAGTTCGTCGGTCAGGCGCAAGATCTCGTTGCGCTGCTGGTACCAGTCGGCGTCGGTGAGGTCGAGGTACTTGTGCAGCCGACCCTTGCGCATCTCGGCAAGCTCTCGGGCTCGGACGGCCAGCTTCCGCTGGACGGTTGCCCGGCGTCGGGCGGACTGCCACGCCAGCCGGTAGCGGTCCCGCCCGGCCGTGGCGTTCTCCCACTCGGTGACGATCCGCCGAGTGTCCTCCAGTCGCTCACGGCAGCGCGCGAGATCAGCCTCGGCGGCGGCGATGTCCGCGCGGGCCTCGGCCTCGGCTGCGTCCCGCCTGTCCAGCTCCGGCTGCACCACGGCAAGCACGGCGTCGGCCATCCGGAGCGAGCGGTCGCGGTCCTGCTGGCCGTAGGTGCCATACAGCGTGTCGGCGATGCGGGCGCGCAGGTCGTCAGCCACGGCGGTCCTCCGTCTCCCGGCCGGGCACGCTCCCGTTGATGATCGCGAGCTGCTGCTCGCTGGTGAGCTGGTCGAGGAACCGGGCGTCACCGAACCGGGCCTGCTTGTCGGCTATCGCCTCGGTCTCGGTGAGCCCGGCGAGCCACACCCATGCGGCGTTGCACCACGGGGTCTCGTCGGCGGCGAAGTGGTGGGTGTGGCCGTGGTCGAAGCACCACGCGAAACTGTCAGGCATCCTCGTCCTCCTGGTTGACGCCGGGGCACTGGTAGAGAACGCGGCCGAGCATCCACCGGTGCGCGGGGTGCTGGCGGTCCCGCGCGCAGCTCTCGCGCGGGGTGTGCGGGCCCGGTGCCAAAGTGGCGGCCTGGAGTTCGCTGGCGAGCCGCTGAATCTCAGCCTCCAGTCCGCGCACCTTCGCTTCGTGTCGCTCGTCGGAGCAGATCAGTGGGACGCGGGCGGCGTACCCGTCACGCTCGGCTTCGGCTTTCTCCGCGCGCTCGCGGGCTTCCTGGGCGCTTCCGTTGACCATCCGATTGGTGCGTTTCATCCGCTCGACCGTGGCCTCGGCCCGGTCGCCGCGTTCCTGCCAGATGAACCGCTCCTCGGCCATGTCCCGCCGCTGTTCCATAGCCCGGCGCACGTACTCGTCCGAGTCGTCTCGCTCGGCGGTGAGCTGGTCCACGCGGGCCAGGAGGTAGCCGAGCCGTCCGCCCTCAGTGTCGGGTCCGATGGCGGACAGAAAACCGGCGTAGGCCCGGATCTCGGCGAGCCGCGCATCGTCGGCCTGCGGGGCGGTACGGCGGGCGTGAGCCTGGGTGTCGGCTCGGATACTGCGGTCGGTCATGATCCGTTCTCCTTGGTGAATCGCCCATGGGCCTCGGCGAGCAGGTCCCGCAGCCTCTGCGCGGCCGCCCCTGGCGCGGCCGTCAACTCAAGCGCAAGCAGTAGTTCCGGAATCTCAGCGGGGGTGAAGCCGATCTCAACGCGCTGGCGACCGGGGATGCTGTTGAAGTAGGCGCGCTCAGGCATCGTCCCTCCCGGGGTACGGCTCGGCGGTGACGGCCACCGTGACCTGGTAGTCACACAACGCTGTCTCGATCAACTCGCGGACCCGGTCGGCCCCGTCGGCGCTGTCGAGGTTGCTGATCCACACGTCGGCAGTCGCGTAGTAGTCGCTCATGACTGCTGCTCCTTGCGGGTCTGGTGGATCTGGACGGCGTGGTCGAGGCTGCGGGCCCCGAGTCGGCGGCGGATCCGCGCGATCGTGGTCCGGACCGCACGGTCCTCAACGCCCAAGATCCGGGCGATGGTGTGGGCGCTGTAGCCGCTGGCGGCAGCATCGAGAACCTGCTCGTCGGATGGGGGCTGGTCGGCCATGTCAGTCCTTCGGGTGGTCGTAGTCGAGCAGGGCGTGATGGGTGGCGTGAGCAGCGAAAAGACACCGCTGCTGGTGCTTGAGGCCGAGGTGCACCGACAGCAGCGGCCCCAACTGCTCGGCGATGATGGCGATCCGCTCCGGCGGCTCGAACCCGGCGAGGCTGCACGCGAGCATCCAGGACAGCCCGCAGTCCTCGCAGCTACAGCCCGTCGCGGTGCGCTGGTCGAGCCTTCCGCCACAGTTCACGCACAGGCACGACGGGCAGCGATCCGGGGCGGTGGTGTCAGGCATCGGGCGTCTCCTCGGCTGGGATGGTGTTGTACGACGCCCACCGTGTTGTGCGGGTCTGCGGGTTGTTCGGTCCAGGTGCGCGGGAGAAGTCGACGCCGGTCAGCACCTCGTACTCGTACGAGCCGTCCGGCCACGGGCCCTTGATCGCGGTGATCGTCGCGGTGCCCTTGCGGGCGGCGGCCCACTGCTGGCCGAGTGAGTGGACGCGGGTGCCGACGGGCAGCGGGTGCACAGTGGTGGCCATCACTCGCCGTCCTCGGCGCGCGCAGCCTGCGCCCGGACGGTGACGACGGCCGCGTCGAACACGATGCCCAGCGCGTCGGCCAGATCCAGCGGCGTCTTGACGAGCATCGCCTTGAACAGGGAGTGCGTCATGTCCAGGTCGCCGTTGGCCTGCGCGGCCATGAACTGCATGGCGAAGCGGACCGCAGGCGGGGCGTCCGCCGCGCTCGCGGGAACTCCGGCGCGCTCGACCTGGATGCCGAGGAACTGGCCGCGCTTGGGCTTCTGGTCCGAGACCGCGACCTCGGCCAGCGACGACAGGGCGGCGTACATGCCGCCGGGGCCCTGGTCGAGGACGGGCGCGAGTTCAGCGGGGATGCGCTCGCGGTGGCCGGTGAGGCCGTGCGCGAGGGCGTTCATGATGTGACGGGCGTCGACTTCGGGGTCAGGCATGGTGGTCCTCCTTGGCGGTGCGCAGCAGGTCGGCGGCACGGTGGGCGACGACAGACCAGTGCTCCTCGACGCAGGCGCTGATCATCTGCGGGCCGTCGTCGATCACCCGCAGAGCCTCGGAGGCGGCGTCGTTCAGTTGCTCCACCTCGTCCAGCAGCTCCGCGACCACGGCGAACGTGGCGTCGATCCGGTCGCAGTCGAGCGCGAGGCCGTTCCAGCTGGTGAAGTCGGAGCGGATTTGGGTGCGGCGGGCAGGGGACATGGGGCTGCTCATGGCTGGGCCTCCTCGTACAGTTCGGCCCCGCAGCGCGGGCACTCGAAGTCGCCGCTCCAGTCGTGCTCGGGGTACTCGTTGCCGTCGCGGTCGACGCAGACGGTCGGGTCGGATTCCATGTGCTGCTCCTTGGGTTGGTGGGCCGGATGGCCCGGCAGGGCTACGGGCGGCAGCAGTCGGCGATCCAGCCGACGCTTGCCATGCGGATGGGATCGCCGGGCGCGAAGGGTTCGCCGCAGCCTGCGCAGCGGCCCTCGTAGCGGGCGGTGAACCACGGGCGGTCCGAGAAGTCCTCGGCTGGGGTGGCGTGCTCCTCGCGGTGCCCGAGGCAGTGCGCGCAGAACGCCTCGTCGAGGTCGGTGAGGTCGCAGCGGGTCACGTCGCGCTCCCGTCGGCCATGCTGCGCAGATGCTCCGAGATGGCGATCGCGGTGTCCATGTGATCCAGTGAGCAGTTCACGACGAGCGCGGCGTCGGCGCCCTCGCGGAGCACTTCGGCGCGCCGCGCCTGGTCGTACACCGCTACCTTGGCTTCCGCGCCTGCCCGGTCCAGGCCGCCGATCATCAGCTCCATCACCAGCGCCAAGCGGGCATTGCTGGCGTCCTCGCGGGTGCTCTGGGCCAGCACGTAGGGGTGTGCGTAGCCGTCTTGGTCGGCGTCGTCGTAGCAGTCGATGCAGATCTTCGGGGCGATGCAGGTCCAGGGGTGGTGTCGCTCCTGCGGGTGGCCGCAAGTGCCGCAGGGTGGTGCGGTGGTCTCGGTCATGATCAGCTCTCCTTCGGTGTGAAGTTGACCAGCACGGACGGGTAGTGGCCGGCGCCCTTGGCGGGGTCGATCAGGTCTGCGGCGGTATCTGCGCCCTGCTGGCGGAAGACGCGGTTGTCGCTGTGGTCGCGGTCGTAGCGCTTCCGGGCATCCGCACGGATCTCCTCGGCTGCTTCGTGCGCGGCGGCGTCGCCGATCGCCCACTGGTGGCGAAGGAGCACGTCCTCGGCGAAGTGGTGCCGCAGGAACGCGTCGATCTCTGCCGGGGTGGCATGGAAGCGGGACGGGCGCTCGCCGAGGACCTCGTTCCGATGGGCGCGGAGAAGCCTCTCGTTGTCCCGGCTGTCGCCACCAGTGGCCTCGGCGAGGACCTGGCGCAGGATGTCGTAGGCAGTCATGGCTCAGCTCTCCTCGTTCTCGCCGGTGCCGTCGCACTCGGGGCAGTCGCCGGTCTCGTCGCAGTGCACGCAGCCGTTACCGGCGCACTCCAGGCAGTCGCCCGTGCCGTCACAGCCGGAGCATTCGGTGGTCGGCATGTCAGTTCTCCTCGTTCTCGGTGATGGCAGTGCAGTCGGAGCAGAAGCGGTACTCAAGGCGTCCGGCCCACTCCCGGACCTCGGCCTCGATCTCCTCGCGGGCCCGCAGCAGGGTGTAGGGGTGGCGATGTCTGTCGATCTCCGGGGTCATGTTCTGGCTGTAGGTGCGGATCTCCGGGTTGCAGCGGGCGTGCCCATTCGACGTGAAGCGGTGCAGGTCGTATCGCGTGGTCGTGGTCCCGGCCCACTCGCGGACGTCCATCACGCCTCCTTGCTGGTGGTGTCGTCGGCCTGGCGGGCGACAGCGTGGCGGGCGACGGCGCGCAGCGCAGCAGCGGCATCGCAGTGGCAGCTCATCCAGCCCTCCTGAATACCGGGCGTGTGGGTGAAGCAGCTGCCCACGATCAGGTCGGCGGCCTCGTTGAAGTGGTCGGCGCGCAAGTGCTCGTCGTCGTCGGCCTGGTCCATCTCGCCCTCGGGGTCGACCAGCATCAGGCCCAGCGCCTCGCGGTCGTCGAGGGTGAGTTCGAGGGCGATACCCCGCAGGGGATCGTCGACATCGACGCACTCCACGGTGGTGCCAGCGTCGTGGTGGGTGACGCCCCTCGACCAGCGGGCGACGATCGGCTCGGTGCGGGCCTGGGCCAGCTCGGCGCGCAGCCGCTCGACCTCGGCGAGCAGCGGTGCCATGGCGGCGTCGGCGACCTCGTCGGCGATCGCTTGGCCGAGCGCGGCAGGGAACGCGCCGCCGGAGAACATCGCGCGGACCGCTTCACGACCGGCAGCGGTCGCGGCGAGCTGGGCGTCGGACAGGGGAACGGTCATCGCGGGTCCTCGACGGCAGGGAAGGTGAAGACGGCGGCATTGCTGGGTACGGGCAGTCCGTAGTGCTCGTCCTCGCGCGGGGGCCACAGGGAGACCGTCAGCGGGCCGGTCCAGGAGTGCGCGATGCGGGTCTCCTCGGCCAGTTCGGCGGCGAAGGCGCCCAGGTCGGTCGGGGCTTCGTGGCGGGCGCCGTACGATGCGCGCCGCGTCTCGCCCGGGAACGCTAGGCGCGGGTGGTGGACGGCGTACACGATCTCGATCATGGGGTGGTCCTTCGGGTCGGGGTGGGTGGCGGTCCAGCAGGCGGGACAGACGTCGCCGGCGGTCACCGGGTCACTGCCAGCGCCGGCATACGGGCGAGCAGGAGGCGCAGCGCCGCAGCGGCCTGCTGCGGGACGACGCCGTTGCCCAGGGCCTTGAGCTGGGCGTTGCGCGGTATACCGGGGACTTCCGTGACATGGCCGACGGGCAGCCCCATGAGCCATTCCACGAACTGCGGGCTCAGTCGTCCGCGATCGTCAACTGCCCAAGGTGCTGGCCGTCCGAGGGCGGACTCCCATCGGGCGACGGCGGGACCGTAGGCACCCCAATCCGGTGCGCGGCTGCCGGGAGTGCAAAGTCGCCCTTCGATCCCCTCTGGTTCGGGCCCCCGTGCGCTCCGTCGGTCGCCCTCGGCGCCGGCAGGAGCGGCAGCACCACCTGAGACAGCGGCGGCCGAAAGCCCTCGGACGCCCGACGGCCCGGTGTGCCCGTATCCGAAGCCCTCGGAGTCGGCAGCAGGTTCACGACGGCCTCGTTCAGCGGTCGAGAGTTGCGGTCCATGATGTTCGACTCGCCCGACTTCCAGTCCCGCGCGGCCGGTGTCGGCAGCAGGTGTTCCACTTCGTCCGCCAGCGTCGGCCCGTGGCCGCCGGCTTTCCGCTTGTCCGGGTGCTGCGAGCCGCCGTTCACCGCCAGCTGCGATGTCGGGGTCTTCAGCAGCGGGCCAGCCGACGACGATGACGCGCTCCCGACGGTGCGGGGCGCCGACGTCGGACGCTCGAAGCACCTGCCACTCCGCATCGAGCCCGATGCTGGCCAGGTCGCCGAGTACAGCTCCGAGTGCTCGCAGAACAGGTTCGTCCCGTCCGTCTCCCAGACACCACGTGCAGGGTTCCACGTGGCCATGGGCGTCGGCTGAAAGGAGACCTCGGACATTCTCGATCACGACCAATCGGGGCTTGAGGATGCTGACGGCGAGGGCCATGTGGGACCAGAGGCCGGACCGGTTGCCTGCGGCGAGTCCGCGGCGCACGCCGGCGAGGCTGACGTCCTGGCACGGGAAGCCCCCGGTGAGGACGTCGACCGGTCCGTGCTCGTTGAGGACTGCGGTCCAGTCGACGGCGGTGATGTCGCCGAGGTTGGGCACGGTGGGCCAGTGGTGGTGCAGGATCTGGGCGGCGTACTGCGGGTCGGGTCGGCCGTTCTTGTCCGGGGGCTCGTGCTGGGAGTGCCAGATGACACGGCCGCCGAGGACTTCCTGGACGCCCATGTCCAGGCCGCCGACGCCGGCGAACAGGCTGCCGATGCGGGGGCCGGCGTCGGTGCTGGTGCTGGTCATGGTGCTGCTCCTGGGGGCTGGTGGGTGTGGTGCGGCGGTCAGGCGGTGGGGGCGGTGAGGCCGGGCAGGTCGGCGGGGTCGATGTACCGCTCCCGTGTGGTGACCTGCGACTCGACGACGCGGATGTCCGTCGCGGTGCCTTGCTGCTCCAGGCGGTGGATGCGGGCCGTGACGGCCCCGGCGCCCGGGAGCGGGATGGTGGAGTGGGTCGAGCCGTGCATGGTGTAGGTGACGTAGTAGAAGGTGCTGGTGGTCTCGGGGATCGGTGCGGCTGGCATGGGTGGTCTCCGGTGGGCGCGGCTGGGGCGGTCAGCGGGGGCGACTGGCCTTCACGGCCTCACCGAGGACGACCTCGGCGACGCGCACCAGCTCGGTGCGCTGGCCCGGCCGCTGCGAGCGGATCAGGGAGTCGTACTCTGTCCACGCCTCATGCTCCGGAGTGTGCTCGGGCAGGGAGAGCGTGTTGGTTTTGCCGTCGAGGTGGATGCGGATCTCGTAGTGCTCGGCGTACTGCATGGTGGTGGTCTCCTGGGGCGGGGTGGTGCGCGGGCGGACGGACTAGGCAGTGCGAGGGTGGACGCTGTACGTGCCGTCCGCTCGGCGGGTCACGGTGTCGCCGTAGTAGGCGACGATGCGGTTCTCGTCGTGGCCGATGCGCAGCCCGACGACTCGCAACTTTCCGTCTACCTCCCGCCAGTAGCCCTTGGCGTAGAGGCCATCGCGGTCGGTGGCGTCGTCAACGACGGTGATGTTCCGGGGGCTGAGTCGCCAGCCGGTGACGCGGCGAAGAGAGGTCATCGCGGTCGTTCCTTTCAGGCAATGGCTGCTAGAGGAGTCAGTTGAGCTGGGCGTCGCCGCCGCTGGTCCACGTCATCTCGCGACCGTTGGCGCTGTCAAAGTGCCGACCCGCATGGTTGGCAGGGCGCTGGCAGCGCCAGTCGAGGTAGGCGTCGTAGCACTGGCGCGGCGGGATGCCTTCTTCCTCGACCTGCCGGTCCCGCTCGTGGACGAGTTTCACGATGTCGTCCCAGGCGATGGCGATCAGGTCCGCGAAAACGTTCTGGTTGATCTTCGCGGTGGGGTGCTTGTAGACGGCGCGGGTGATGGTGGTGGGGATGTCGTCGGCGTCCATGGCGAGGGGCTCCTGATTGGGGGTCGTGCGCGGGCAGCGGGTTAGGCGGAGGTCAGGCGCGGCGGGCGGCGCGGAAGCTGCGGACGGCCCGCATCACGGTGGCCTGCATGAGCCGCACTGCGTATGCGTGCTCCGTCCTGGCGTCGGCGCGGACCTTGTCTGCGTGACTGGCGCTGAACAGCTCGGCGTCCTGCTTCGCATCGCAGAGCTCGACGATCGCGGCGACGACAGCGGCGTGCAGGTCCAGGCCCTTCGTCACCCAAGCCACGCGGTCCATGCCGAGCGGGCGGCGCGGGTGTGCGAGGAGTGCCTTGTGAGCGGCGAGGGCTCCCTTGTCGGCGGTCTCCACCCGGTCATCGCGGCGCTTGTCGGCGACACCCCAGAGCAAGCCTCGGAAGATCTGGAAGTCGTCGCCTTGGGCGTACACGCGGCCGTCCATGACGGTGAAGTCGGTGAACTCGGCCGCCAATGCCTGGGCGTCGGCGGGGGTGGCGCGGACCTCGGCCAGGTAGTGGGTGATGTCGACGCGGTCGGCGAGTTGATTGGTCATGGCGGTGGCTCCGTTTCAGGCGGCAGGGTGTTCGGTGTCGTAGGCGCGGATGAAGTCGGCGAGCGCAAGCAGGCGGCCCTCGTCGCGGTTCCACAGAGATGCGGAGTCGGGGCTGACTTTGGCGTCGCGCAGCACGGCTCTGGCGTCGCCGATCCGCTGCTCCCACGCCTGCTGCTCGGCCGTGACGAAGCGGTCGCCGCCTGCGCCGATGGTGTTGCCGTCGTTCTGGGTGTCCAGGCGCATGCGCCATGTCCGGGCCATCGAAGCGACCTGGTTGACCTCTCGAAGGTCGATCCAGATGCGGCCCTTCTTGACGACCACGACTTCGGCGGGCTGCTTCGGGTGCCACTTGCTGGGTGCGGAGATGACAAGCAGTTGGTCGCCGACGGCGACGGGTCCGAGGGTGGGCTTCGGCATGGTTTACGCGACCTCCAAGGCGCGGGCGGCCAGCTGGTGGTAACAGGACCGGCTCTTGACCCCGGCCTCGCACGAGCACCGGCTGCTGGTGCAGCGGTGCACGCGGCTGCCGTCGGTGGACACGGCGAGCCAGATCCGGTCGCGCAGGGGGTGGATGGCCTTGTCCTCGATCAGCTCGACGGCCTTGGCGAGCTGGTCGGCGGTGTACGCGCCGAGGCTGGCGGCGCGGCGGATCAGGGTGGTGGCCGAGGTGGCGAGGCTGGCTGCGAGGGCGGCTCGGGTGATGTGGGCGGCGCGGCGGAGGGCTTGGCGGAGGCGGGCGGTCAGCTTGCGGGTCCTGGCGATCATCGTGGGCTCCCCGGGTCAGGGTGGGCAGTTGGTCGGTTGGGGCTGATTGCCTGACGGGCCGCGCGTCCCGCACGTGCGAGACGCGCGGCCGACCGGCCGTCAGACGGCGGTGGTCTCCAGCGCGCGCATCAGGGGCAGCGCGCGGCCGCCGTCGATCGCGGTGTAGCCCTCGTACCAGTCGGTGACCGCCTCGACGCGGCCGATGCCGGGCAGGTCGACGGTGAGGGTGATCTCCGTCTCGGTGGTCGTCCGGTTCCATCGCTTGGTCTTGGCGTTGAGGATCATCAGGTCCCAGTAGCCGCCGCCCGGGTGCGGGTCCCAGCGGTGCTCGGGCTTCTCTGTCGCGTACTGGAACTCGCGGGCCACGGCTGCGGCCAGGGCGTCTCCGAGGTGGCCGCTGACGCCGATCGGGCGGTCGTTCCAGACGGCGACGTAGATGGTGGCGGGTTCGGTCGGGGTGGCGGGCATGGTGTGTTCCTTCGGGTCGGTGTTGCCTGTCGGGCTGCGCGGGCGGGGAAGACGGGACGTCAGTCAGCGCGGCCGGTCCCGTTGCAGTACGTGCAGACGTTGTTGTTGTCGCACTCGCTGCACGTGTCTTCGGGTTCGCCTTGGCATTCCGGGCAGGCCCCGGTGCCCTCGCACCACTCGCACTCCTGCACCTCGCCGGATCCGTCGCAGTCCGGGCATTCGCCGGAGCCTTGACACTGGTCACAGTTGGGGTCCTGACCGTTGCAGTTGGTGCAGTCGCCCGTGCCGTCACAGCCGGGACAGGGATCGTCGGGCATGTCACAGCTCCTTGCTGACGGTGTCGCCCGGGAGATCTGCGGGCTCGTGTGCGGCAAGTTCGGGGTAGGCGCGGGCGACTTGCTCCATGGCCCAGCCGAGGGTGTGGTTGCGTTCCTCGTCTTCGAGGCCGTCACCCCAGCTGATGAGGCTGTCCCGGCCGCTGCTGGCGAGCACGCCCCGGATGCGGTCCCGGGTCTGGCGGTGGCTCAGCGTCGGCAGGTCGCCGTGGAAGTCGCCGTCGTTGGCGGTGCTGGCGAGCAGTCGGGCGAGAGCGTTCAGGTCGAGCCGGTGCTTGATCTTCAGGTCGACGCGGTACTTGCCGTCCCGGCTGGGGGTGGCATCGGGCATGGCGGTGGGCTCCGTTTCAGGTGGCGGTCAGTTGGTCGGCCGGGGCGTCGCCCAGTTGCGCGTCGACACGCAGCGCCGTCACGCTCGCGCCGGTGGGATACAGCGGCCGGTCGTCGTCCTCGTGGGTCCAGCGTTGCTCCTGGACGCCGTCCTGCTCCGGCATCCAGTCCCAGCAGCGGCCTCGGGCTTCGGCGCGGGTGATGTCGTCGCAGTAGTCGCGGGCGGCATTCCGGGTGGAGAACAGGGCGGGCTCGACTCCCTCGGCCAGGGCGAGGAAGTAGGTCGGCGGCTGGGTGATAGTGGGCTCGGTGGTCATGGGGGGGGCTCCGTTTCAGGCGGCGGCGAGGAAGCCGGCGAGGACGTTGACGCGCTGCTCGGCGGTGGCGGGGGTGAGCGGCTGCGGGAGGTTCGCGGCGGGCGCGAGGAGGGCCGTGGCGGCGGCGAGGCCGCGGCCGGACGGGGCGTCAGCGGCGGGGCGCGGAACGGTGAAGCGGGCGTTGCGGTGCAGGGTGTAGGCGGTGATCCGGTCCAGGCGGAAGGAGCGGCGTTCGCGGGACTCGCGGTCCATGGCGACGATGAGCGTGTCGCCTGCCTTGGTGACCTTGATGTCGAAGATCTCCAGCGTGCGGACCGTCTCGACGAGTGCACCGGTCTTCTTGCCCGCGTCGTCCTTCTCCTCCTTGAGGTAGGAGACGGTGACGGCGAACTGGTGGTCCATGGCGCGGATGAGGCGGGCGAGGGTCTGCGACTCGGTCTCGTTCTTCGTGGCGTACATCGCGGACCCCCGGAGGCTTCGGGCTGCTGTGCGCTGCCCTCTGCTCTCAGTATGGTGGCCATCGCTTGGCCAGTCAATGGCCAAGCGATGGCCAATCGTGGGGCATGTCTTGGCCAGTGCGTGGCCTTTCAATTGCCTGCCCCGTCTGAGACCATGGCGATCATGAGCTACGAACCCGACCCCGCAACCGCCAAACTCTTCGCCCGCTACAAGCAAGCCGCCGAGATCATCAAGAACGACAAACCGCACGTCCTCAAAGCCGCCGAAGCAGCCATCCGCGACCACCACGCCAGTAGCCCTGAGCTGGCGAAACTCACCGGCATGTCCGGGCAGACGTTCCGCACGATGGCCGAACGTCTCGGCGTCGACATCCGAACTAAGCCACCAACAACCGGACCCGAAGCCGAAGCCCGGCGCGCAGTTGCCCAGGCCGCACCCGAACCGAACGAGCGCCCGTCCCCGCCAGCAGCCGAGCTTCGCCAGTGGCCGCCCGTCGAACTCGGCTACGACTCCCGCATCCAGGCACTGACACCAGATCAGGCAAAGCGCATCGCAGCCCAGGTGGAACGCGAGCACTTCGGCTGGCTCCGCGGAGTCCGCAAACGCCTGGGCAGCCTCAGCCCCGAACTGGTCCCGTACGCCATCGCCAACGCCGCCCTGCTCGCCGGGAAGGTGCAGCTGCCCGAAGCGTGACCCGCCTTGCCCTGCTGCCGTCCGGCCTCCGCGCCCGACGGCGCTTCGTGCTGCTCCGAGGCCGGTCACTGGATCACCTCGAAGCCCTCGCACCCGCACGGCCAGAACGCCCACGACCGACCCGAGCGCTCGACCACCAGGTCCGGCCCGAAGTGCCACACGTGCAGGCCAGCGGCACTGCGCACCGGCACGCCGTCCGTCCGGCAGGAGCACACCGGGCACGGCCGCCACAGCCAGTGCGCCCAGGTGAACCGCAGCCATCCGAGCGGATCCAGCAGTGGCGTCAGCGTCAGGTACTCGCCCGGCGTCCACGGCTGGTGATCGCAATCGTGACCGCAGAGCAGCCCGCACTCAACGACGTGCCCGTCGTCCTGGACGAGGGCGCAGCAGCCGTGCTCGCCGAGCTGCTCCAAGTGCCACGCGAACGAGCCGGCAGGCGCGGTCACCACTCGCCCCGCCACTGGAACCGCAGCCGGCCCATGTCGTCCCGCGACGGCATCCCGCACACGTCCCGAAGCAGCTCGTAGTGCTCGACCACGGGCCGGCGGATCGGCTCCTCGCCACCACGCCCGCCGAGACTGAACGGGACCGGGAGCAGCACCTTGAACTGCGGGCAAACGTCCCGCAGCCGAGCCGAGCCGATGGTGTGCTCGGCGCCGTCGCTGGGGCCGCCGACCAGAACGATCGGCTCCATGGCGCTCACCTGCGCCGCCTCTTCGCCGCCGCCGCCTTGATTACGGGCTCGTCGCTGTACCGGTACCGCCAGTCCAGGGCCACCGCGTGGGCGCGGGACGTGGCTCCGATCTGGGAGAATGTCTCGCGCAGGTGCGTTTTGACGGTGTCCTCGGTGATCCACAGTCGGGCCCCGATCTGGGGGTTCGTCAAGCCCTCGGCGAGGAGCCCGAGGACGGTGCGGCGCTGGCGGGTGAGGCGTACGTCGCGGCGCGGGCCGAGGTCCACGTCGTCCAGGAGTCCGGCATGGCACGCCCAGGCGACAACTGCGGCCTGCGTGTGGTGTTCGATGCCGTAGCGCTCGCGGAGCTGGGCGAGGCGGACGCCAGCGGTTTGCGGTACGACACCGCAGGAGCGGGCGGCCACGCTGAGGTGGGTGCCGCGGGCGACGGCGGTGACGAGCCGGCGTTCGATGGCGGACAGGTACGGCCGGGGCCCCTGTGGCGCTGTGCGGGCCGGAGAGAGCGCGCAGGTGGTCCAGGGGCCGAGCGGGGCCACGGGGCCGTCCAGGGTTACGCTGGGCGCGGCGACGGGGGTGTTGCGGGCTGCCGTCACGATGCCACCGCTATCGCTGCCGCTGGTGCAGTCCGCCGGACCGGCGTGAACCGCTCCCGCAGACGCCGGAGCCTGCGCCTGGTGCCGTCACCGCCACCACCGCGCCACCAAGCCCACAGGTAGTACCCGCAGGCAGCCGCGTTGAGCGCGCCCAACGGCTCCCGGATCAGGAAGTCCGCCAGGGCGAAGACGGCGTTCGTGGCGGCCATGAGCAGCCGCCCGACCTGCCTGCGCTGAGGCAGTGCGACCCAAACCGCGACATCGCAGGCGAGTAGCGCCCAGCCGACGCCCAGCAGGAACGAGGTCACCGCTGCGCCTCCGCCCCGCACGCCAGGCACGCGTATCCAGCAGGCGGGCAGCCATGGCAGCGGTCGCACAGCGCGGGAGCAGCGCCCTTGATCGTGACCGCCTTGGCGTCGATGCCCGCCCAAGCCAGCAGCGACAGGAGGTTGTCGGCGTCCGGCTTCATGCCGCGGGCGATCCGGGCGGGACTGCTCTGCGGGATTCCGCACTCGCGAGCCACTGCCCGCCACGACAGGTGCCGCTGGCGGCGCTGGGCGTCGAGGAGGCGGTGGAGCTCGGTGACGGTCAGCTCGTAGGCGCTCATGCCCGCACCGCCTGTACGGCCGTCTGCGGGGCGTTCTCGGGGCTGGAGGTCGCGGTGGACGCCGGAGCGGGGTTCGGGGGCGCGGAGGGGCCGTCAGGGGCCACGATGGGCGCACCTGGAGGATCGGAAGCCGTAGGCGGCTCTGTGCGGGCCGCAGAAGCCCACCGACCGCCAGAGCCCCGCATCGGCAGCTCCGACGCCGCAGACGACCGCACAGGACCACTCCCGGGCCCAGCAGCGCCCACACCGTCCACCGCCGGAGCAACCGCCCCGTACGCCAGCGCCACCGCATGCGTCCGATTCCGCGCCCCCAGCAACCCGAAGATCCGCCGCAGCCGCGTGCACACCAACCGCTCCGAGACGCCCAACCGCTCGGCCGCCTCGCCGTTGTCCAGCCCCGCCGCCAACAACCCCATCAGCTGGCGATCCGATGGCGCCAGCAAAGGCCTGCGCCCCAGCGCCAACTCGTCGTCCACCTCGGACTCCGGCAGCGGCGGCCAGTCCGCCAGCTGCTCGCGCACCACGTACCGGGCCATCACGGCCAGCTCCTCGATGCGGTACGGGATCTTGTGCTCGCCGACGGCGCGGACCAGTGCTTTGCCGACGCGCTTCTCGGCCGCGACGACGCGGGCCTTAGCGGGTGATGTCATGTGCGTCTCCGGTTGATGATGCTGGCGGTTTGGGTGGTCGACGGCGGTCCTGATGGACGGCATATTGGTCGACTGTTCAATAAGCGGCGACGTTCAACAAGCCGGACCCAGCGGCGGGTCTTCGCCCCGGGCGATGGCCAGCAGGACTGCCCCGTGACACCAGTCCCGCTCGCCGGGTTCGGGCACGCGGCACCAGCAGCACAGGTCCCGTCCGCCGAGTTCGGCGCGGACTTTGGCTTGCAACTCGGGCTTGGCGTCGAGGTAGTGCTGGAACAACTCGACCGCGTACTGGCGGCTGCCGACGACACCCATGAGCAGTTCGCCGTGCTTGTTGACGAACCGGTAGGGCTCGTACAGGCGGAACGGGTTGCCCCACCTGCTGGGTCTGCTGACGACGATCGCCCCTTCGGGCTTACGCCACCCTCGCTGGCGGCTGAGTCGGATTCGCTGGGGCATCAGGTCTCCTCGGTGGTGTCGATCGCGAGCTGTCCGGCGGCTTCGATGGCCGCACGGCGGGTGGCGGCTGCGGTTTGGCGGTGGTGGTCTCGGTCGTAGTGCAGGTGGCAGCCGTTGCACATGGCCCGCAGGTTGGCCGGGTCGCAGTTCTCGGGCGTGTGGTCGAGGTGGGCGCAGGTGAGCTGGACCTTGGAGCCGGTGCCGTACGCGGGCTGGCCCTGCCGGTTGGGGCAGCGGCCCTCGTGCGTGCCGCGCCCGCACTCGCCAAGGCATTCGCATCTGCCGCCAGCACGGCCGGTGCGGATCGCGAGGCTGATCTGCGGCCAGTCCTTCGGGTACCGATGGCGGTTCTCGGGCCGGATCGGCATGGTCAGGTCTCCCGTGCTCGGAACGGCAGGATCACGGCGGTGGTCTCGGCCGCAGCAGTGAGCCGTGACGGGTGCGGCGCGGGCAGCCGCCGCTTGGACGCCGGTCCGATGCAGGGCTCGCCGATCGGGGCGCGGCAGTGCGGGCACTTCACCGCCAGCGCAGGGTGGCGGGCGGCATATCCGGCGGCGGCGCGGACGTCGGCGGCGCGGGTCACCAGTCGTGCTCGTCGTCGTAGACGTACCGGCCTTCGGGGTCGGGGTCGGCGAAGCGGTAGGGCGACAGGAGGTCGAGTTCGCGGACGCGGGCGTCTTCGCGGGGCTCGGTGGTCCATCCGGTGGTCCAGCGGTTTCCGCAGCCCGGGCACTCGTAGGTGGACAGGCCCTTGAGGCTGCTGCCGCCGCATGGCGTGGTCTCGTCGCAGTGGGGGCAGGTGTCGTCGGGGCCGAGGAGGTTCATGAGGCGTCCCGGTGGGTGCGGCGCAGGTCGGGGCCGGTGAATGCGACGAGCGTCGCGGTTTGCGAGAGGCGGGATGAGAGGCGTTCGCCGAGGCGGCTGACGAGGTCGGGGCCGGTTGGCTGGCCGTTCACGGTCGCGGCGCGCACGGGCAGGTTGGTCGTGACGATCAGCGGCAGGCATTCGTTGTAGCGCTCGTTGAGGAGGCGGTAGGTCGCTTCTTCGGTGAACTCGGAGAGCTTCTCCGTGCCGAGGTCGTCGAGCAGCAGCAGTGGGATGCGGGCGAGCTTCCGCAGTTCGAACTCGGTGCCCTTGTCGGAGCCGCCGGGCCGCAGTAGCCCGTACAGGTCGGGGGCGGTCGTGGCGATCATCTGGAAGCTCTTGGGTCCGGCTTCGGCGATGCGCCGCAGTGCGCCGTACGCCTGGTGGGTCTTGCCGTTGCCGACGGCGCCGGTGAGGACGAGGAACCCGGCGGAGCGGTAGTCGCAGATGGCGCGGTCGGCCCAGTGGACGACCTCGGAGCGGTCGGCGACGGCGTTCCGGTACCGGTACGGGACGGCGGTGGTCCAGCGGGCGACGGCTGCTTCGGCGCGCTGCTGGCGGTGGTACGCGGGGTGTCCGGGGTCGCAGGGTCGCGGAGCGTCGTCGAGTTCGAGGTCGACGTTGGGGTGGCGCTCCTTGAACTGGTCAATCCAGGAAGCGAATTGCTTCGGCTGGTTCTCGCCGACGGTCTGCGGTTCGGGCATGGTCAGAATCCCTCGTCGTTGAGATAGGCGGATTCGGGCGGGCACTGGAACGGCTGGTGGCCCCCGGGGACGGCGCGGAGCGGCGGCCGTGCGGCTCCGTCGGGGATGGGTTCGAGCGAGAGCCAGCCGTCTATCCAGGCCGCGGCGGACGATGGGACGCCGAGGCGTTGGGCACTGCTGGCTGCATAGGCGACGAGGGCCGGGATGCCGGCGTGTTCTCTGGCTTGCCGGATGCGTTCGATCTGGGATGCCTGGAGGTTCCAGGCGACGCCAGTGATCCCTGCGGACGCGATGGCCCGCTTGAGATCGCCGAGGGTGTCGTAGGCCGCCGGGTCCTGCATGCCAGCAGTACTTCCGTTAGGAAGTACTGCGTGGTCGGGGCGGGCAGGGGCCGGGGCAGCGTTACTACCCCCGTTACGTTCGATCTTTGTCACAGGGGGCATAACGCCGTTACGTTCGATCTTGGCGGCTGCCGCCTTCTTGGCCTCGGCCGCCTTCTTCTTGTCGCGATACTCCTGCTGACGTGCAGCGTTCCTTCCCCGCTCCGCTTGGACTGCGGCCCGAGTGGGGTTGTAGTCGAGGTAGTCGTGGATCTGCCAGCCGCCGTCTACGCGTTCCCACAGACCGCGCCCTTCCAGCTCCTTTGCTGTCGCCTTCGTGCTGCGAACGCGCGCGATTCGTGTCACGTTCTCGTCGGGAATGAAGCCCTCGGTGAGGTTCTCCGAGCACCAGCACAGGGCGGAGACGTACAGCCGGAAAGCCCTATCGGACAGCAAGTCGATCTTGCGGTGCGACGGGAAGCGGTCGTCCAGCTTGACCCATGGCATCAGACACGGGCCCCTTTCCGGGTGTTGCAGGACGTGCAGAGCACCTGGAAGTTGTCGAGTCGGTCCGGGCCACCCAGGGACTTGGGATAGATGTGGTCGATCTCCAGTCCGCGATAGAGCGGCCGACCGGTTGGGGCGAGCGGCACGGCATCGCCCGGCGACCACCCGCAGCCCTTGCACTGCCAGCCGTCGCGCTGCAGAACCTTGGCGCGCATTCCATGCGGAGCCTGAGGAATCGGGGCCCTGTCGACGGCCTCGCCGAGCTCAACGGAGGAGACGGCGCGCAGCTCGAACGAGGCAGAGCGCGTGATCGCGTCGTACGCAGCGGCCACAACACGGGGCTGGCCACCGATGCCGGCGTGCCGGTAGTAGCCGCAGACGTACAACTCGTCCTCGGCGCTGTCCGCGACAACGAAGCCGCGGTCTTCGAGGGCTTCAAGGCCGTGACGGACATCAGCCTCGGCCAGTCCGCGAGCCTTGGACGCCCAGGGTCGGAGCGTGACGGGCAGAAGTCCGGCATGGCTCAGGTTGGGCTGAGTCAACAGGAAGAGATACAGCCGCTGCTGCTCCTGGCTGAGCATCAGGAAGTCAGCGTCCTCCCAGATCGAGGTGAGGATGCGGCCGTGACCACGTGCCATGAGGTGCTTCTTTCCGGAGGTGCTGATGTGGACAAGGGGGTGGTGCGCCCGGACGTCTCCGGGCGCACCGGGACTACTCCGAGAACTCGGGCGCCACCGCCGCCTTCTCGGCCTGCTTGGCGGCGCGCGCCGCCTTGGCGGCGTGGTACTCGGCGATCCAGGCGTCCGGATCGTGTCCGGCTTCCCGGGCGTAATCCCAGGCCAACTCGGTGAACTCGCCACCCTGCAACTCGTCGTCCAGTTCGGCGAGGGTCTTCTCCGTGAACGCCGGGGCGACGACAGCGAGGGCCCGCATGAGGCGGTAGGTGGACCAGGCGTACACGTGGGTGTTGACCAAGTCATGGAAGCGCGGGTCGTCGATGCCGATGCCGTTCAGTTCCTCGGAACCGGTGATGGCGCGCCACAGCAGCCGCTTGGTGAACTCGCGCCGCTGGGCCCCGGTGTCGACGCCGTCGAGAAACTGCGCGGGGTCGACCGGATCGTCGGCGCCGACCTCGTGAGCGCCGAGGCTGACCTTCCAGGCGGCGGTGATCTCATCGTGCTGCCAGTCGCCGTCGCCGTGGGGACGGGTGGGCATCTGGAGGCCGAGGAAGTCGTCACCGGCGAACAGGACGGCGCTGCGGGGGCCGGTCACCCAGGTGCGCAGGTTGCGCTCGGCCTTCTTCCAACGTGCGGCGTAGTCGGTGTCGAGGCCGACGACGTCACCGGTGGGCTTCTTGTCGAGTGCGCCGGAGATGAGGCTGCGCCACTTGGGGAAGTCGGCGTCGACGGCCTGGAAGGAGACGAGGGAGGTGTCGCTGCCGAACGAGACGATGGTGCTGCCCTTGTCGGTGCTGGGCGCGATGGTGATCTGCGTGTCCTGAGACTCGTTGGCGCTCCAGCGGCGCAGCATCTTCACCGCGCTGGAGGGGATCGTGTGCGCCCAAGTCGCCCCGGGGGCGATGAGGTCGGTGCGGGCGACCGCCAGGCTGTAGCGGTCGGAGGCGACGGCGTGCAGGGTCTGGCGGTCGCTGTCGAGGTGGACGCCGCAAATGGCGCGGGCGAGCTCGTTGGTGGACTGGTGGGCGTGGACCTGGTCGAGGATGCGGGCCAAGTCACCAGCCTTCACGGTCGTGGTGGGGGCGGTTTGCTCGGTGGTCATCGGGGGCTCCATGTGGAGTGGGCGAATGAGAGCTGGGCGGGAACTGGGCGCACGGAACCAGGCCCTTGAGGTGGCCGATCTTGCGCTGAGGCGGGCTGGCGCTCCGCCATATAGCCAACATACACTTGTGCACATGCACGTTGGCTATTTGATCGAAACCGGCCGTGGCCACACCCCTGTGGGAACATGGCCCCATGGACGAGGAGGAAGTCGTGACCCGCTTGAAGCAGGTTGCGCGTGCCAAAAAGCGGGCCGAGGAGCGTGCGGAGAAGCTCACCAAGGCCGCAACGCAGGTGTTCGACGCCGAGGTCGTTGCGGCCCTCACAGGCGGCATGAAGCCCGCGAAGATCGCCGAGCTGACCGGCTACACCTACGAGACGATCCGCCGAATCGCCCGCGCCAACGGTGTTGCGCCGCTGCGCGAACCCACTGTGACCAGCAGAAAGTCCAAGCCGAACGACGCCTGACCCTCCCCGTCCCCTCACCGCTGCACCTCGCTGCCGGCCCCGACCCACCGCACCCACACCTCGGGCTCGGGCCGTTCGTCCCCACGGACCTCGGCGTCGTACGCCCGCACGGGCAGGTAGCTGACGAGCCGCCCGGTGCGGATGTGGTTGGCGGTGACCATCGCGGAGGTCCGGCCGCCGTACGTGCCGACGCGGATCCACTCGCCGGGGCGTACGCGGCAAGCGGCGGCTATCGGCGGGTGCTTGATGTGCGGGCGGGTCATCACGGAGTACTGCTCTCTGCTCGGCGGGCGGCAAGTTCATTCGGGGTGACGGGCTCGGGGGCCCCGGCGAGCGCCCAGGGCGAGTGCTCCCGACACCTGTGTCCGCAGGCGTACGGCCTCGACGGTTCCCCGCACCTGCCGCTCGGGGTGTTCCAGCGGCAGGTCGGCGGGTAGACGAGCGTGAGGCTCATGTCGGCCGTCACGCTGCCTCCCGCTGCCGGGATCGTGCGAGGCGCTGCTCGGTGCGCTGCCGCCCGGTGAGGCCACCGAAGATCCCGTGGGCCTCGGAGCCGTCCATGGCCACAGCCATGGCCAGGCAGTCGGTGACGACTGGGCACGCGTCGCAGAACGCGAGGGCCTGCTTCGCTTCCCGGATCGCGTCGGCGAAGAACAAGCTGAGGCTCGCGCCGCGGCACGCGGCCCGGGTCGTCCAGTCGCCTTCCATCAGCTGGCCTCCCGTCCGCACCAGACCCAGCCGTTGGCTGTGCGCCAGCGGACGATGGTGCGGGCGGTCACGCCGAACAGGGCGGCGATCTGCTCGGCGGTGTCGCCGCGCTCCGTCATCACCTGGGCCGCGTACAACAGCTCCGCTTGGGTGAGCTTCACCGGCTTGCCTTCAAGTGCCCGCTGCACGGCTTCGCTGTCGATCGCGCCGCCGTCGGGCTGCCTGGGGTCTACCTGCGGGTCGTCGATGTCGGAGTCCCATGCCGTCGGTGGGAACCAGCCGCACCGTTCGGCGTTGCGGCGTGTCCGCAGCACGTACGTGGGCGTGACGCCGTGCTCGACCGGGTCCAGGGCAACGAGGTCCGCATAGAGTTCGGCGACGGTGCGCGCGGTGCGGACGTAGACGGAGCCTGTGCGGCGCTGCAATGCGGAGACGTAGGTGATGTTGACGTTGAGGTGCGCGGCGAGGACGACGCCAGGCCAGCCGGCCGCTCCGAGGGCCTGGAGGCGTCGGCGGGTGCCAGTGGCGTTGGTGCGGGCGTCGTCGGCGAGGAGTCCGCGGGAGGGACGTACGGCGAGGATCTTCTCGGCGGTTCCGGGGCGGATCTTCCTGCTGGGGGGCTGGCCGTCGACGGGGCGCCCGTACAGGAGGCGGGCCATGGTGGAGCGCGGCACGCCTGCGAGGTCGGCGATTCGGTCGCGGCCGACGCCTGCGGCGCGCAGGGCTTGGACGTGTGCGCGGACGGGTTCGGCGTCGACCCAGGGCTGCCAGCGGCCGTATGCCTGCTGCCGGGCGAAGTTCCGCTTCCACTCCCGGCGGCGCTTCCGCTCGGCGTCGGTGCGGCACCCCACCGCGATGGCTGTGCTCACTGGGTCACCGCCTCAGCGAGCTGCCACACGCGGATGACGGCGCCGGGGGAGTCGAGGGCGAACTCGTGCTGTCCCGGGTGGACCTTGCGGGTGGTCGCGTCCACGATCCGGGAGTCATCGGCGATGACCTGGGCGTCGGTTGCGAGGGCGTCGAAGCTGGCACGGAGGAGCTTGTCGAGGTCGCCGGAGTGCCGGGTCAGCGGATAGTCGGGGCGCCCTTTCGGCATGCGCTGGGGGCGCTGGCAGGTGAACGTGATGTCGACGGCAAGGGGTCCGTCCAGTGGCGGCGGGCAGCACGTCCGCAGGGCGCCGGTGGGCAGTAGCTCGTGGGTGATGCCGTACTGGAGGGCGTAGCGGCAGCCGACTTCCTTGAGGGCGGCGAGTGCTATGGCGGCGCGCCAGGGCTTGGTCCTCGGGTTGTCGTCGATGATGTTGCCGAAGCGGCCCTTCTTCTTGCTGCCCTGGGTGGCGGGGCGGTGCTCGTGGATGGTGATCGTGAGCACGCTCATGCCGCACCCCGTCCGGCGCGGTAGCGGGCGCGGTAGACGTTGAAGCGTTCGCTGGGGGTGAGGCCGCCGTAGATGCCGTCGCGGCTTTCGGCTTTCATGGTGCCTTCGCGCTGGAGTGCGTCTTCCAGGCAGGCCAGTTGCACGAGGCAGCTGTGGCAGATCCGCTTGGCGTCTTCGACCTGGTCGCGGCCAGCGGCGGTTTGGAAGCTGACGGGGAACCACAGGTCCCCGTCGTGGCCGGAGCAGGCCGCGGCGATGCGCCAGTACGGGCTGGTGGCTGCTGCGGGCCGGTGGGCGACGGTGGTCATCGGGGGTCCTTCCTGAGATGGTGGGTGGGGTCGTGCCGCCCGGTTCGAGCGGGCGGCACGACCGTCTACTGGCTGGCGTGGTCGCGGACGATGTCGCGGCCCTTGGCGTCGAGTTCCCGCCGGACGGGCTGGACGGTGGTGGTGAAGGCCCGCAGGATGCTGACCGGGTCGGCATGGAGCCACACCTCGCGCATGTCGATCCGGGCGTGCTCGGGTTCGTCCCAGGCCCACTCGACATGGGGTTCGGTGGCGCGGGCGGCGTCGAGAGCAGCTGCCTGCCAGCGGCGGCGGTCTTGCCGGGCGTTCCAGGCGTCGCGGGGCCACAGCAGCAGCGCGGCGAGGACCATTCGGGTCTCGTTCACGGTCGGGGCTCCAGTTCGCGCTGGGCGCGTTCGGCGTCGCGGCGGTCACGGCGCTCGGTGGCGTCACGCCTGACCTCGACCGCGTGCCGCCAGGCGGTCCAGCAGGCGAGGACCGCGACGGTCAGGACGGCGTAGTAGTAGGGGTGGCTCACTGGTCGTCTCCGTCGCGGTCGGGGCGGAGGCTATAGGCGAGGGCGGCGAGGAGCACGACGACGAGCAGGCCGTCGCCGGTATAGAAGGCGACGGGGTGGTTCAGCAGGTACATGAAGGCGCTCAGCACGGTGGCTCCGATCAGTCGGGAGTGGCTGCCGCCGCCGGGGGGAAGGAGCGGCGGCGGCAGCCGGTCAGGATGGTGGACGGTCACTCGAACTCTGTGCCGCCCTTGCGGGTCAGGTAGCCGGGGCTGATGAACTTGGCGATGGCCCGGCCACCCAGCAACTCGCTGCGGCGCTCCACAGCCGGGCGCACGACGAGCCCTTCGCGGATCGTGCCGGGGTCCAGCAGGCTGCGACCCTCGGCGAGCGCGGCCAGCACCTCGTAGTCGTAGGGGCCCTGGTAGAGCAGCGGGGCACGGGGGATGCCGATCTGAGGGCCTGCCCCATTGAGAGCCACGGCCCGCAGGAGTTCGTCTATCTCGGACCCGGGGAGCCAGCGGACTTCGCCGCTCTTGTCCATGACGGAGATGTCGAACAGGGCGTAGCCGATGGTCTCGTCGCGGGTGGCGTCGCAGCCGTAGTGCAGGTCTTGGACGCCCTTGCCGTACACCTCGCCGAACAGGCCTACGCGGCGGGCGCTCAGGAGCCCGCACAGCCAAGCAGCAGCAGCGGCCACGCCGTGCTGGTGGACGGCCCGCCAGTACAAGTTGGTCGGGTCTTCAACGAGGGACAGGGAGCGGGAGCCGACACCCTTCGACGAGACGTAGGTGGCCCCGGTGTCCGCGTCGGCAGTCAGCATCAGGCAGGACCCGTGAAGCTTCTCGGAGGCCTCGACCGGCTCGCCCGTGATGAAGACATCGGGGTACCGCTTGATGTTCTCGATGTCGATCCACGGCATGAGACCGGGCGCCGCCTCGACGGTGCCGGACATGCCGACCGGGACCGGCGGGACCCACTTGGTGATGCCCAGTAGCTCGGCGAAGTCCAGTTCCTCGGCGTGGGCGTACTTCAGGTCGACGTCGGCCATGACGGTGGGCAGGCACACGATGCCCTGCGAGAGTTCGCCGCGCAGCCGGACCGCCTTCACGCGGTCCTTCCCGGGTCCGGCGAGGCGGCCGGTCAGACCCAGCTCCTCGATCAGCTCCGGCGGCAGGACGGCCTGCTCAGGGATGTACACGGCGTAGTCACCGGTCTCGAACTGGCCCTTGCCGACGATGGCGCGGTAGAGGCCGACCTGGGCGAGTTCGAGCCGGTCGGCGTTCGGGTGCTCCAGGATCGTCAACGGCTCGGCCGTGACACGAAGAGTGGACATGGGGGCGATCTCCTTGATGAGGGTTGAGGGGTGGCCGCGCGGGTCGCTGGCCGCGCGGACGGAGGATGGTCAGCCGGTCTTGCTGAGAGACACCCGCGCGGACTGCCAGCCGGGAGAGACGAGTACTGCGGCGGCGCTGACGGTGGCCTTCAGATCCTCGGCGGCAAGCGGATCGGCCTTCGCGAACGTCGGCTTCCACGTGACGAGCTGCTGCTCGACCAGGTGCACCGGCGGCATCTTCGGCTTCGGCGGAACCGGGACGCGGGCACGCTCCAGGTGCTCGGCGGACGACGGCTCCGTGACGACCGGCGCCGCAGGCTGCGGGTCAACGATCGCTGGGAGCTGAGCCGTCTCGCCCTCCCCGATCGCCTCCCACAGCGCGGACACGGCAACCGCCTGCGTATCGGCGTTCACATCCGCCGCCTCCGACTCAGCCGGAGCCATCGGGGTGTCGGCGACGATCCGCAGACGCGGGTCGGCGACAACAGGCGGCTCGGGCTCGGCGAAAACGGAGCCCGGCACGTCCGCAGCGGCCCGAACCAGGACCGGCGACGGCGGGGCAACCGGGGCCGTCAGGACCGCCATCTGCGCCCGGTGCTGCGCCTGGAGCCGGTCGAGTTCGCACGCCGGGCAACGAGGCGGAACCGCCGGAGCCGGAAGACCCTCCGGGCGCCGGACCAGGAACGCGACGTGCTGCTGCGGGCGACGGCACTCGCAGGGATCCAGCCGCGACACCTCACCGCGCAGGGAGCGGTTCTCCCGCTCCAGCACGATCACCGAGTCCGTAGAGCGTCGACGGGAACCCGGGCCGACGAACAGGCTGGTCAGCTTCATGCCGACACCTGCTCGGCGAGCTGCTTCGCGGCGACCACGGTCTGCTCGACCGCAGCGGTGAACTCCCGCACCGGCAGCTCCTGCTGCCGGGCGGGCATCGCCGCGACCTTCCGCCCTTCGGCCAACGCCGCGTCGCGCTCCCAGCAGTACGCGACGTCCTTCGACACGACGAACAGTGGCGGCGTCCAGCCGTCCGCCGTCCAGGCGCGCATCCCGAGGACCGAGTCGAACCGGATCGCCCAGCGCTTGCCGTCCAGGGTGTGCACCGAGACACCCACCTGGTCTCCGGCCGGATGGCCGGGCTGCGGGATCCAGTACTCTCGGACCTGCTCCAGCAGCGCCACGGCCTCGCGCAGCGACTCTGACAGGTACTGCATCTCCTCGGCGATCGTCGGCTCGACGCCGACGTAGGCCGCCAGCTGCTTCGCCAGCCGGTCGATCTCTGCCCGGTACGCGTCACGGTCAGCCTCGGTCAGTGCGGCGCGGCTCATCTGCTCCCTCCGATCTGGTGGCTGGTGCGGGAGTCATCGATGGCCTGCTGCCACTGGGCGCGCTCGGTCTCGTACTGGCCGGCCAGGTGGAGGCTCGCCCGGACGCTCGGGACCTTGAGTAGCTGCGTGAGGCGGCGGATGTGACGCTCGGCGATCGCCTCGGTCGCGGCGTCGGTCACACGGAACGTGGCCGCGGGGCTCATCGGGCACTCCCGGTCAGCGAGCCCTTCGGGGCCTTCGTCGCGATCGTCACGTTGAGCGGCGCGGCCTTCCCATTGAGGAGGTCCAGCAGGCGCTGGCCCGGGATCCAGCGGGCCACGTCCCGCTCGGCCACGGCCACCGGCTCGCCGGTCTGCGGGTTCCGGGCGGTTCGCTCCGCCTGGTGGACGACCTTGAACGTTCCGAAGCCGGTGACTGACACCGAGTTGCCGAGCAGTAGTTCCCGGCCGATCACGTCCAGGACCGCGTCGACGTGCCTGGCACCGTGGGAAAGGGGAATGCCGAGTTCGCGGGCCACGGCCTCGGACAGCTGAGCCTTGTTCATGGATTGCTCCTGTGAGGGTGATGGGGGTGGTGGGGCCTGTCGGAGAGCGCACGAATCCGCAAGCCAGGGAAGTGCATGGTCAGGGGGAGTTGGGTGTGCAGCCGCAGCCGCGCTCCAGCACGTTGACGACCTGGTGGCCGTGCGCCTCGCATACCAGCCACGACTGCGGCAGGACGTGCGCGGTAAATGGGTCCACTGGGCGCGGGCGGCGAAGCAGCAGGTCGAGGAGATCGACCGTGGCGACGAAGGCCAGCAGGCGGCCGGTCACGATGCACCGCCGAACGGGATCAGCGGCCACGCGCGCTCAACAACGGCTTCCGGCTTCGTCTGCCGCAGCCACTCCTCCAGCGAAGCTGCCTGCTCGGCCGCCCACTGCTGCTGACGGATGAACAACTCGGCCATGTCGATGCCAGCGACGTCGTCGAAGAACGCGTAGCTGTGCTTCTGCACCCAGCCGGGCCGGGCCGCTGGTGCCGTGTGCGCGATCTGCCCGATCTTGTAGGCGATCCGGGCGGCCTGCATCGCGTCGTACTCCGCGCCGTGGGCTGCCTGCTCGTCCCAGCCGAGGCCGTACACCCCAGCCGTCGTTCTCAGGGTTCGCGCGCCGTCCTGCTCGGTCTGACCCTCGCGTAGCGGCGGCTTACGGCGGCGCTGGATGACGTGCTGGTCCAGGACCCGCGTGCAGATCACTGGGCCCTGCCGGTTGGACCGCTCGACCAGCGTTGGCAGGCCCTTGCGGCGCAGCTCTCGATCCAGCAGCGTCAGGTCGTAGACCACGTTGTGGCCGACGATCGGGGTGGCCTCGCGCAGGGACGCGGATAGCAGGTCCGCGACCTCGTTCAGTACCTCTGTGGCCGACTGGCCGTTCTTCTGAGCCTCTGCGGTGCTGATGCCGTGGACCTTCTCGGCGCCCTCGGGGATGTCGATCTCAACAGCGGCGAGCCAGGTTCGGGCGAACGGCTCCGCGAAGCCGTTCAGGCTGATCACGGCGGCGGTGACGACGTGGTCCTGCTCGACGTCGATGCCCGTCGTCTCCAAGTCGAACGCCGTCATCGGGGCGGCGAACCAAGGGGTCTCGGTCACGACGCCACCTGCTTCCGCCAGGTCTCCATGGACTCGTTCGCGGCCTGCGACTCGGCCAGACGCTGCTCCAGCTCCCGGTTCTGCCGTTGGACAACCCGCAGCTCGTCCTCGACCGACCAGCCCTCCGCGTCCGGCTCGAAGCGGGCCTCGACGACGCCCAGCGCGGCCTCCAGGTCCGAGGCGAGCTTCACGTTCTCGCCATGCAGCGCGTCGACCCGCTTCCGCAAGGCCATCGTCGTGATCGTCTCCGCCAGGTCCGCGGCACGCGCCGCCGACGTGACCTGCTGACGCAGGCCCTCCGTGTCCCGCAGGTGACGCTTGCACTCGACCGTCAAGGCACGCTCACGCCGAGACAGGATTTCGCTCTCCCTGTGCAGGTCTCGGATCTCTCGGCGCAGCGCACGGCGGGACTTGAAAATGCCCATTACGTCTCCTCCTCGGGAGTCTCGGTGCCGCGGTAGTTGACGATCACGCCATGCAGCTCGGCCAGACCGACCGACCGGTGCAGCAGCTCCAGCAACGTCGGGGGCTCCGGCTCCGCCGGTGTCAGGTTGATCGGGGCGTTCATCCGGTCACCGCGCCGATGATTTGCCAGCCCACGGCGAGAATGACCAGCCACATCAGCACGCCCACCAGTGCCACAGTTGCGAGAGTGCGGCCGGTCATCGGTCACCCCTGTGGCGCCAGCCGTTGATCGTCAACCGCAGCCAACCGAAGACCAAGAAGACGACAACCAAAGCGATGAAGACCGCCCCCAGGGCGCTCATGCGAGCTCACCGCGGCTCTGCTGCGGCAGCTGCACCACGTTCTTGTCCGCGCCCCGGGCCAGCGTCGGATGGTCCTCACGCAGTTCGGCCTGCAACCAGCGCAGACCCTTCGCGGTTACCACCGTCGCCGGCCGCGCCTTGCCGTTCACCACATCGGTGCGGACCGCGAAGTAGCCACGGTCGACCAGGTGCTGGTACGGCAGCGTCGAATCCTGAATGATCACCTTCATGCCGCGCAGCTGGTTCAGGAACCTGGTGCGACCCATGCGGCCCGTCACCGGGGCCAGGATCTTCGCGGCCGTGTTCATGTCGAACAGGCCCTCGGCCTCGATCAGATCGTCGTAGCCCTCGGCCTTCGGTGTCAGATCAGCCAGACGGACCGCGAGGTCGTCCTTCACCACGGTCAGCGTCAGCAGCTGGTCCTGCAAGGCGATGACGCGCTTCGCCATCTCTAGCTCAGCGGCGCCGCCAGAGTGCTCTTCCTCGGAGTCGAGGAGCCGGGTCCGAACGGCCTTCGCGACCTCGGAGCCGGTGAGGAGTTGCCCCAGGTTGAGCATGGTGCGCTTCGAGAACAGGGCGACCGCGCGGCGCTTTGAGAGGGACGGATTGTCACTCTCAAACTCGCGGAGCTGCTGGCCGCGCAGGACGGTGTAGCCGTTCTCGGCGAGTTCGGACCGGTTACGCTCGACGACTTTCTTGATGGCGTCGACGGTGACCTCGTAGTAGCTGGCGGCTGTCTCGGTCGTGACGTGCATGCCGTCGGGGAGCATGGCGAGTGCCTTGACCTTGTCCAGAACGTTGGTCCGGTCGACCGTTGCGGCCCGCATGGTGCGGGACTCGGTGAGCGCCAGTTCGTTGGGTACGGTGAGCATGTGTCCGCCTTCGTGGCAGTGGGTGGATCGATGTACGGGCGGGGCGGCCTCGGCGGGCCGCCCCGCAGTGCGTCTAGAACGGGCAGTCATCAGCGCGTCTGGCAGAGCCGCGAGACGACGGCGGCCTGCGCATGGCTTCCAGGACCAATCGATTGACCTGGCTGTCGACGTTCAGGCCAGCTCCATCCAGCGCGGTCTCCAGCTCCCTCGCGCGACGGACCTGGTCGTCGTCGCCGGAGACGTACGCGCCCGCGATGTGCATGGCTACTTCGGACCGCACGGTGTCCATACGGACGGTCGGCGACTTCGGGGAACCCCAGCCAGGCGGCTCGACCCACACCTGCTCGTAGTCGGCGCCAAGCTCCTTCAGCCCGTGCCGGATCGGGTACTCAACCTCGCACCCTTCACCGTCAAGGGCCGCAGCCAAGGCCCAGGCCATCGACTGGCCGAACTGGTCGCCGCTGACCATCGCACGGGCGATCGCCCGACCCACGATCCGACGCGTCGTCGTCAAGTCTCTGCGGTTCTGCTCAAGGATCTCGACGGACACCTCGGCACTCACGCCGCACCGCCCATGTGCGCCAGGAAGCTCTCCAATTGCGCGGTCGGCGCCGGGCCCATCGCCTCGCCACCGGACCACCCGGCGAACTCCTGCTCCGTGCGGGCCTGGTCCCAGCCGCAGGCGCCGGCGGCGTTCGCGATCCGAACCCAGATGTCCTCGTCCTCGGCCAGGTCGGACCGCTGCTCAATCTCGCCCGCGATGTACGACGGCTCGACGTCGATGGCCTCCGGTGCGGCATCGACGCGCACTGTCCCGTCCTGGGCGACGGCCTGCGCCAGCTCCACCGACACCGGCAGGAGCTTGAACAACTCCCGGACGCAGGTCTTCTTCGCCATCTGGTCGTAGTGGTCCTTCCACGGGCCCGACCCGGACTGCTTGGAGAACTTGCGGTGCTTCTCCACGTCCTGCGGCGACAGGACCACGAACGCCGAACCACCCGACACGGTCGTGGCGACCGCGTAATAGGCGACAGCCTTCCCTCGATCCCCCAGGACCGGCTTGTGCCGCAGATGCGGGGTCAGGCCGTACTCGTAGTCGAACTGGTCGTTCTCGTACACGACCTGCGCGTCCAGGGACTTCGCCATCGGCGACTGCCAGAACAGCTTCGCCATGCCCTTGTAGCCCAGCACGAACGTGCACTCGCGGCCGAACGGCACCAGGTACGCCTCGCCCGTCGCCCCCGGCTCCACGCCCAGCTGCGAGCAGGTCATCAGCGCGCCTAGGAACGACTCGGGGGAGCAGTTCGCGAGCTTCGGGGTCTTCCGCAGAGTCGTCAGCGCGATCCGGGCCATGCGGTCCGCGTCCATGTGCTTCGGCAGGGCGCGGGCGATCTCCGGGCGCATCCGCTCGATCTGCTGCGCGAGGGTCGGCGGCCCGGCCTGCACCTGGCCGGTGTTCTCGGCGCGGCGGGCGACAGCGGCGCGGGTGTCGGTGATGGTCACAGGTTCTCCAGGTGCACGTTGAGGGTTCGCGAGGGCTTGCCGCGGAACGGCTCCGGATCAAGGTCCGGGTCGGCGTCCAGGGCGGCTTTCTTCCAGCTGACCTGGCCGCGCTTGGGCCGCCAGGAGTAGGCGAGTTCGCCACGGATGTGGACCTCGGCGTGAGGTCCGGCAATGTCCTTGAGGTGGTTCTCGGCTTCAGTGGCCACGGCATCCGCAGCTTCGGCCTGCTCTTTCGCGGAGCGGCGGATCCGAAGCCACTTCTCGACCTCAGCCGCATCGGCGACCAGCGGCTCGGGGTCCAGCTTCATCTCCGCGTACAGGCGGTCCAGGAGCTTGCCGGTGGCCACGGAGCCATCGACCGGCGGGGGAGTGTCGGCGTGGACGTACCGCATGAAGTCCTCACCGATCCTGATCAGGTCGGCGATCAACTCGTCATCCCGCTCCACGCGGTGCACGATCGTCCGCTGGCCACCGATCAGCGCCGCCACATACCCGAACTGCCAGCCCGTGACCGCAAAGTAGTGCTGGACCTGGATCGTCGGCCCGGTGGGCACTCCGTCCAGCCACTCCGCCAGGGCATAGCTCGACCGGGTCTTCAGCTCCACCACGCCCGGCACGCCACGGTCCAGGGTGAACCGGTCCAGGTTCGCGATCATCCACTCGTGCTCAAGTGACTGAAGCGTCCCTGGGCCCTCCCAACACGGCAGGCCAGTGATGTCGGTGAACCTGCGTGCCACGATCGGCTCCTGCAAGTGCCCCATCAGCGCGGCCTCGTCCAGGATCGGGTCCTCGCGGCGCGGCACTGGAGCGCCGGTCTTCTCGTACCAGACCTCCAGTGGCGACTGGAACTTGTCCAAGCCGCACACCGCAGCCATGTCCGAGCCACCCAAACCCAAAGCCCGGGCACCGTGCCAGGCGGAAGAGTCCTGCTCGAAGCGGCCCAGAACCCGAGCCGGCATCGTCGTCAGGTCCACCATTGGAAGCGTCGGCGTGCTCACATCGCACCTCCGAACTTCTCGATCAACTTGCTGACCCACGCGAGCGCCTGGGCCTCGGTGCCGAAGTTCCTCTTGGTCTTGCGCTCGCCGTCCTGCTGGTAGCGGACATGCCAGGCGCCATTGCTGCCCCGCTTGACCGTGACCTTGCTGATCGGGCCCAGCGGCGCGGCAGCCGACGCGGGCGAGTCCGCGTTGATGGGGGCGGTCACAGGGCACCGCCTTCGACCACGTCGACGTGCGCCAGGCCGATGCCGCCCGCGTAGCCCACGACCGACACCACCGCCTCGCCGTGACCCAACTCCCACGCCGGGGTGCGGGTTACCGACTTCACGCGCCTGCACAAGTCGGCGGCCAGCGGATCCTCCGGACGCACGCCCGGATACGCCATCACGTGAGCGCCGACCGGAACGATCGTGTTCCACTCCTGCGCGGTCATGCCCACCCGGCGCCGCACCACCACCGTCCGGTCCTCGCACCACGTCACCGTGTCGCCGAACAGCGCGACGACGTGTTTCGGCTTCACGCCGATCCGCAGACCGACGGTCGTCACCCGGCCCTCGATGCAGCGCGTGAACGCCTTCGCGAACACGCCCTTCTGGTCAAGCTCGGCGTCAATGCGGGCAAGGTTCTCGCAGGTCAAAGGCTCGTTCACGACCCACCACCAGCCTGCGCGACGCGCACCGCGATCTCCGCGACCGCGACCGGCATCAGCAGGCGACGTGGGGTGTAGAACGCATCCGGCGACACCGGCACGATCACCGACACCGGGTCGGCAGCCCGGCGGGCCAGCACGTTCGCCTCCCGCCACACCCTGGCCATCGACACACCCAGGTCAGCAGCAACAACCCGAACACTCACGGGCTCAGTGAGCGTCAACATCGTCAGCCCCCGTAGCGGTAGTCGAAGAAAGCGCGGCGGTCGTCCGCGTCCAGCAGCTCGCCCGCCACGTCGTCCAGACACAGCCACTCCTGGCGGGGCTCGTAGAACTCGGCCTCGCGCGGCGGGAAGTCCTCGCCGCAGTCCTCACAGCGGATCCGCTCATCGGCTGGCGCAGAGGGCGCCCCGGGCTCGACCACAGCAGGCTGTTCCAGCAGGTCGACAGTCACCTGGCCACCCCCGCCAGGCCGATGTTCGGGCAGGACTCCAAGCGGGTCGCCAACGCGGCGACCAGGTACGGCTGGTCCCGCAAGCGAGCCAGCGCCAACTCCGCCCTCGCGGCGATCTCCGCATCGATGCCGACCGCATGATTGATCGCGCCGCAGTGGCAAACCAAGCCCACCCGGACACGCTGGGCTGGGGCCGGCGGGAACTTCGGGCGACGGTGCAGCGGCAGGTGCGCGGTGAGGCTCATGCGGCCACCCGCCCGGCCAGGTCCAGCAGCGTCTCGATGACCGCGCCATCCGGGACCAGTTCCTCCCAGACGTCCAGCTGGCCGTACGCGTCGAACTCGTCGTCCATCCGGACCTTGACGTCCGAGACGTGATCCGCCAGCAAGCACAAGGCCCGGCGCGACAAGAAGCAGCCATCGAGCGGGTGACCCGTCGCCGCCATCTGAATCGCAGCAGCCACACTCAGCGGCCGCTCGACCATCGGAGACTGGGAGTCCGGGACCGACAAGGCACCCGGCATGAAGTCGCCCACGTGGTGACCGTTCAGGATCAGCCGGTCAGCGGCGGCCGCGAACACGGCGGCCACGGTTGCGGGCATCGTCATCGTGCTCATGCCGCCATCACCTGCTCCGGCAACTCGCCGCGCAGCACCATCACCGGGCACCCGCACACCACGGCCTCAGCGGTTGCGACGTGGATCCCGGCCTGGGCACAGACGTGGTCCCCGGTGAGCTCCTGCACGGCCACGACCCACGCGGCCCACGCCTCGGCCGAGTCCAGCAGGACCACAACGATGTTCGGGCGGTCGAACAAGGCGACCGCGTGGCACGGCTCCGGCATCCCGTCGTCGGCAGCGAATAGGGCCGCCAAAGCTCTCGATGCGGGGGATTGGGTACTCTGGGCCTGCATGGCCCCTCCTTCGGTTGAACCTGTGGGGTTGTGCTGGGCCGTCGGCACTGCGGGGTCAGCTCCCGCAGGGATGTCGATGGCCCGCTTTGCTGTCAGGCGGCAGTGCGTCTCCGCCGGTGCCTTGCCGGGGCGGTCGCTGCGGCCTTCTCGTCGGCGATCTGCTTGACGGCAGGAGCGAAGATCTGCCGGATCAGCTCGACGATTTGGGGTGTCGGCGGCGGTACCTCGGCAACCATGTGGTGGATTTCAGCCACGCACTCCGGGCCGAGGAGGCGGAGGCGTTCCTCGCGGGTCATGCGACGTCTTCGGAGTCGTCAGAGCTGATCAGGGACTCCATGTCGGCGTCGTAGGCCCTGGCGATGTGTAGAAGTCGGGCAGGGTCCGGCTGGCGCTTGCCGGCCAGGTATCGGGAGATGGATCCCTCGTCGATACCGAGGTGTGCTGCGATCGCGGCGTTGTTGTTATGGCCGCGGGCGGCGGCGAGCTCCAGGAGTCGCTTGGTGCGAAAGGCGGTGGTCATGGCTCACCTCCCTTTGGTTGCTTGGAAGCACCTTGCTTCTGAGCATGACTCTAAACCCTAAGGTGCCCTAAGGCAAGATAGGTTCGCGATGCAGTTCTAGGGGGAGGGGTCGTGCAGGTCTCGTGAATGGCTTGACCTGTAGGCTTGCTTACGAGCAACCATGGGGACATGTGGATTGCCCGCTAGCTAGCATCTTGTATATGGACGGTATCGGCGTGGACACGTCACTGCTTCGGCTACTTGCCGACTACGTACGACAGGCGGCACTCACCGCCGGCTATGACATCGACGCGCCCCGCAGCGGCGACAAGACACGACTCGCTGAAGACGCAGGCATGTCCCTGACCACCCTCAGCAGGCTCCTGTCGGCTGAACGAATGCCCGATGCTCGATACTTTGCCGGACTCGCGAAGGCGCTAAAAGTCGACTTGACAGAGCTACTTGTTCAATCCGGCATCATTCCTGCTGAAAGCCTGACACTGAAGCCACAGGAGTCAGTAAGCTCACGCCCACTCACTCCTGACGAGGTTGCCGACTCCTGGCAGGTCGACAGGGATGCCGTGCGGGCGATGTACCAGTTCCTCCGCAAGACACCCACGCCCGTGATCGAAGCCGACCGCAACGGGAGCAAAGAAGCACAAGGCTGACCTCTGGGGGCGTAATGGGACCACGGCATTGGCGACAGTCGACCATCCCCGCGATCATCGGGCTGACCGCCGGAGCAGTGGTCATCGTCACAGTCGGTAGCCCCCAGCTCATCGGAGTCGCCCTCTTTACGGCGGCCCTCGCAGCCCTATGCCTCGCCAAGGTCAAGAAGTGGGCCACCGACACCAGCTTCGAGAAAGAGCGCCTGCGGATCACCATCCTCAACACCGAAGACGTCGGCCGCCAGGCGCAGGTAGGCCATGCCCTCCAACTCGCCGAACGCGAACGCGACCGCCGACTCATGGACGAGGCCCGGCAAGACGCCGAACGGAAAGTCAGGGCGGCAGAGGAACGAGCCGAGCAATCCGAGATCAACACCAGCATGAGGGCGCACGCCTTCGAGGCCGGATGCGAGAAGCGCACCGCCGCAGCAATCGCCGAGGCCGAACAACGCGCCGACGACAGGATCGCCGCCGAGTTGGCCGCACTCGCCAAGGAGCGCAGCCAACTGATGATCAATCAGTATATGCAAGGCGTCCTCGACCAGCGCAATGGGCTGCTCGATGCAATGCTTGGCGACTCCGAAGGCCCCAAACTGATCCACCTCGACGACCACCGCCGTCAGCCGCCCAACACCAAGGCGGCCGACAGCGGCGGCCCCCGCTAGCCGAGCACAAGATTCAACCCGCGCGTCCGCCTTCCCCGCGACTCGAATCCCTCCTGGCCAATGAAAACCATGCGCACACGCTGGCCATCAAGACGGCTGTCGCCCATTCGTGCGGCTCGGCACAACGTCACCCGCACCAGCGAGCGAATCGCATGCCGCCGCTGCTCGATAAGCAACCTGTCCCAAGCGCCCTGCACCTCGCCGGGGGATGCCTGCAGCAGACTGTCAACCACCGGATCGCCCACGGCACTCAGTCGCCGCACCTGAGCCTCCGTCTCGGCGATCAACGGCAGCATGCGGGCCTCCAGATCCGCCAAAGATCCAGCGCTCAGGCGTGGGACGTACGTCACCGGATCAAACGTGGCGGCCAGGTCGCGCGCCTCCCGAAGCTGGCCGCGCAAGGCGCTCAGCTTCGACCGCTGCCCCTGGAGCTCGCCGTCATTCGGCGGCTCGAACGCCGCAGCGGCTTCCGGTGTGGCCAGCCACGTCAGAAGCCCCTCCTCCACGTAGGCGTCCAGCCGTGCCGCGACAACCCCTACGTGGCCGAAGCGCTTGCAGCCATAGCGAACGTGATCGTGGTAGCCGGGCTGAATGCCTCGAATACCCTCGCGGGCGTCCACTTCAGTGCACAGGTCGCACTCGGCGATCCCCGACAAGAGGTGCACCGCGCGAGTGTCACGGCTGACGCGCCGCTCCGGATCCGCCAGAACCTCCTGAACCCTCCAGAACAACCCCTCGTCAACGATGGCATCCCACGTCGCCGTGACCTCCTCGCCCTTGTGGGAGCGGAGTCCGATGTAGGCACGATTCCTCAGCAGGTACCGGACTCCAGCCGGCGTCGTGTCGGGAACGTATGCGCGCAGGAGGCGCGTCAGGGCCGAAAGGGACTCGCGGACCGCCGCACGCGCGAACAGGTCACGGACGATCTCGGCGCGTTCCGGGTGGGGGAACTGGCCGAGGAGATGCCCGTCGTCCTCGTCGTACTTGCGGAGGTACCCGAAGGGGATTTTTCCGTGGGGAGTGCCGCGCTCGGCCGCCAGACGTGTCGTCCGGGCGTTCCGACGCTGAATGTCGTCGGCTTCCTTCTCTGCGATCGCAGCCATGATGATGCTGGTGACCCGGTCGGAGCCGTTGCTCATGTCCAGGACGGTGCCGTTGCAGCACCAGAGGACTCCGGCCTCCACGCATTCATCCCGGAGCCTCATGTACGCGCTGGTGTCGCGCTGGAGGCGGGACGCCTCCCAGGCGACGACTACGTCGATCTTTCGGGCTTGAATGTCGCGGATGAGGCGCTCGTAGTCCTCTCGGACCTTCCTTGCGTGTCGGGAAGCGGAACGGTCAAGGTCGATGTACTCGTCGACGATCTGCCATCCGCGTTCAGTGCAGAGCCGTCGATTGTCGGTCATCTGGTCGGCGACGGAGCGGCCGCGTTTCTTCGGGTCGCTCGATGCGCGCCCGTACAGGCCTGCTCGCAGGGTTGGCGTCTCGCCTGGGTCCAATCGGTTGCTTCCCATGGCATCTGACGATAGGGCAGCAGGTGCCTAAGGGTGTACCCCTTGGGATAATTTACGTTCTCGCCTTATCCTTAGGGGCTCAGTTCGTCTATGTAATCACCCCTGTTGGAGAGGCCTCTGGCTTACGGGTGGTGCTCCCGCTCCATGCGAATGAGGTCAGCGAGGCCTCCGCGCATTCGCTCGATGGCGAGGGCCATGGTGGCTCGGTCGGCGGTGGCGAGGTCCAGGTCTTTGGTGGCGTTGAGGTCTTCCTGTGCAGCGGTCAGACGACTGCGGTGCGAGCGGTCTTGGCCTGAGGAGGATTGGCAGGCCCCAGATCGGTGGTCGTTGGCGCGGTCGTCGCTCATGTTGCTCTCCGTGCTCGGTGCTGGCTGGGCGAATGGGGCGTTGTAGTGCTCGACGTGCCCTTCGGCTTCTCGCGTGTGGGGCATCAAGGGCGCGTTAAGTTTTGGCATATGCCGAGACTGTAGGCATGCAGATGGTTGACCGCTGGACAATCCAGCGAGGGGGCCAGACATGGAGAGGGGTGCTCGGATTGATGGCGCGCGGGCGGTCAGCGCGGTCCGTGGGCAAGTAACCCGTTCATGCGTTCGAATGTATCCGTGGTGGAGCCACGGATCAAGGTTTCTGACTATCGATACTGGTCAGTTAAGTGTACTGACAATTGGATCTTGCTCCTTCAGCGTATGAGCGTGCCCTATCGATCCACCCGACCAGTCACCATCCGGCGTCGCGCCGAGGTCGGGGACCGGATCCGCAGTCTCCGCCGCTGGCGCGACCTCTCGCAAGAGGACCTTGGCCTGACAGCCGGGGTCGGGCGCCGATCCATCATCAACATCGAGAACGGCCGGCAGGGCATCACGATCGACGCCGCCCTTGACATCGCCTACGCCCTCGACGTGCCTCCAGCATGGCTATTCAGTGACGATTGGACGCGGCCAGGGAGTGGTGGCGGAGGAGACGGACCGTCACCCAACGTCCCACCGGACCGCCAAGGGCGCACTACTGACGAATAGTCGCGCGGGGCACGCAAGCGCGACGTGCACGCCCCCCATCGTGCGCCCCCTCATACCCGGCGCGTCTGACTGCGGTCGGCCCGCCGGAGCCCCGCGTGCTTGTCCTTCAGGGCCTGGTCGCACTCGTCGCACAGGATGACGGCCTGTCCGGGCCCCGATCCCTGGTCCACGCTGCCGCACACGCGACCCCGTGGCGCGTACCGGCCGCAGTCGCTGCAGTAGCCCGGGGCGCGCTGCTGGTCGCCCGTCATCTCGGCCTCCCTGGGTGCGCCTCGGCTGCCAGCTGCGGGTACTGCGCCCGCAGCGCCCTGAGCTCCTGGAAGTGCCGCGGCTCCATCGCGCCGAGCGGGGCCCGACTCAGTAGCCACAGGTACTGGCGCCAGTCCTTGATGGGAACGCCGTCAGGGCGTCTGGCACCGTCGGGCCCGCTCACAGCTGCACCTTCAGGCCGTCGGTGAGGTCGCTCCGGCGCATGTGAGACTCGATCCGGATGACGGTGCCGCCGGGGAGCCGCAGCGTCATGTCGCGAAGAGCACGGTGGATCAGCTCCTCCACCATGTCGCCGTGCTGGTCGAGGTCGAAGGGAGGTCCCTCCAGATGTACGACCTCCAGAGTCAGCGTCCACGGCCGGCACGGCACCCGGTCTACGGCGTCGCTCATCAGTGGGCCTCCAGGGCATAGTCGTTGAGGGCGGTGGCGAGCCACGCGGCCGGGGTGAAAGCATCAGTGTTGGGCAGGTGCAGCCATGCCAGGGACCGGGCACTTCGCTGCGGATGCGGCAGTGGAAGCCACGTGCCGGGCGCGAGGAGCCGACAGTCGTCGGGGTAGTCGGCGCTGGATCCGGGCTGCAGCAGCCAGTACACGGTGCGGGCGTCGGCGTCGTGCAGCACCGGGCCGAGGAGGCTGTGGTCACGGTCCTCGGCCGAAAGGCGTACCAGCGCGGGCAGTGCCAGCGTCTCCGGCGTGCACAGCGCATCCCAAGCGCGGCCCGCCTTGGCGATCACGACCGGCCGGTCCGGGCCTGCCTGGACGCCAGGGGGCAAGAGCCACGTCCACGGCGGAAGTGCGGCGGTCAGCACCGGGCACCGTCCTGATGGTCGGGGCACGCGACGACCGCCCAGACGAGGTGCTGGCCCGGGCGCACCTCAGTGCGCACATGCCCGGCGCCCAGCAGCTCGCCATCGCCTCGGCCACAGTGAATGCAGGCGTCCGCGTGGAGTTGAGCGTCGCCGACCCGCAGGCGTAGGCCGTCACCGGCACCAGGGAGCACTCGAACCGCTTCGATGGGGGCGCACTCAGGCATACACGGTTGCATCAACACGTTCCGCGCCTTTCGCTCAACCGCTGACCGAAATACAGCGGTACGAGTAGCGTCGTCATCACGGAGGGCCCACGGCAGTACTGGGCTGTCCGCAGCCGTCCGCAAGCCTGCGGACACCCCGGACATCGCACAGAGGCCACCATGACCGAGACCTTCGCGCAGGCGTTATCCCGCTACCAGGGCACCCTCTCCCTGCGGGCCGTGGCCGCTCTCGCGCGCTGCGGGAAAACCGTTGTAGGCGACCTCCTGAGTGGCAAACGCCAGCCCACCCCGGCCATGGCTGCAGCCCTGGACCATGGCCTTGGTGCCGACGGATACCTCATCCACGTCGCCGCGAACCCGCCAGGAACGCCCACGCTGCAACTCGCCGCGGCCCTCCAGCAGAACCTTGCGGACACCCTCGCGGCCGGGCCGATGACCGACGCGAGCCTCGATGAATGGGACTTCGCCGTCGAACGCCACGGTCGGGCCACCCGCTACCGGGCCGATGTCGAACTCCTACCCGACCTGGTGTCCGACTTCGGCGACCTACACCGCATCGTCGGCCACCGCCATCCGCCAGTCATCCGCAAGCGCCTCCTGCGTAACGTCGCCCGCCTATCCGGGCTCATGGCGCTCACGCTGCTCAAACTGGATGACAGCGGTGCAGCCGACTGGTGGCGCACCGGACGTGCCGCCGCAGCGGCGGCCGACGACCGGCCAGTCCTCGCCTGGATCTACGCCCAGGAGTCGTACCAGCACTACTACAGCGGCGACCTGCGCGGCGCCGTTGAACTCGCCGTTCGGGCCCAGCAACTCGCCGGCGGCTTGCCCTGTGTTGCAGATGCTCTCGCCGCCCCCCTGGAGGCCCGCGCGCATGCGCGACTCGGCCACCGACAGGATGCCGCCGACGCGCTCCGGCGCGGCCAGGCGGCTCTCGGGCGGCTCGCGGTAGCCGACCAGCAGCAGTCGGCGCTCGGCTATGACCCGGCTCAGTACCGATTCCACGCTGGCAACGCCTGGACGCACCTTCACGACACGGACCGAGCCTGGGAGGAGCAGCAGCAAGCCCTCGCCTTGTATCCCGCAGAGAACCGACTCGACCGCACCTTGATCATGCTCGATCGGGCAGCGTGCGTCGCCTGGGATGGTGACCCGGCTGCAGCGGCGCAGATAGCGTCCACGGCTGTGCTGGAGCTGCCGCCAGAGCATCGAGGGTCGCTGATCATCTATCGGGCTCGTGATCTTGCCGCTACAGTCCCTGCGTCGGCACACCAACTGCCGGAGGTCAGGGTCCTACGTGAAATCCTCGCCCTGCCCGCTGGCGCGAGTACATAGGGAGCAGCAGTGGGCATCACGATCCGTCCGGCAGTCGAGCGCGACGTACCCGCGATCAGCCGTATCCTCGGCGAGACGGAGGCCTACTACGGCGGGGACAACGTTCCGGCGGACGAGCAGCAGATCCGTGCTGCCCTGTTCTCGGCAGTCCCAGCGGCGAGCGTGCTCCTCGCCGAGCTGGACGGCGAGGTGCTCGGTCTTGCCTCGGTCTCCCGCCTGTGGCCTGCAGCCGGGGCCGACACGTCGATGTACCTGAAGGAGCTGTTCGTCGCCGAGGCGGCACGCCGCCATGGCGTCGGCCAGCAGCTGTTGGACGCAGTGAAGGCGGCCGCCGTCGAGGCAGGGTGCAGCCGCCTGGAATGGACCGGCGACACTGACAACCCAACCGCGCTCGGTTTCTACAAGAAGTTGGGGGTGCCGATCAACGACGGCAAGGTCTTCTACCGGCTCCCGCTGTAGCTCAAGACCCTCGCCCGCGTCTCGCGGCAGGCCAGGGACGCGGGCAGCCGCCTGCGAGAATGATCAGGTGTCCAACTACCCCGCAGCTCCGGACCCGCAGCGTGCCGTTGAGCGCGCCAACGCGGCGATCCGGGCATACCTGCGTGGGCTGCCCGGGCGCTCACCCGCCACCGCGGAGCAGCGGGGCGCCTACCACCAGCTGGTGGGCGCCTACCTTGCGGCCGTCGCCGAGCGGGACGGGGCACGGCGGCGGGAAGCAGCCGAGGGCGGGGAGCCCGTCGCGGCGTGAGCAGCATCGCGCCCCGCTGCCGGTGGCGAGCGGGGCGCGATGGGGTTCTACTTCGGTGACTTCCAGGTTCCAGCCACCCAGGCGTCTACGTCGGCAGGCGACCACAAGCCCTCCCGCCCGACGCGCCGGACGGGCTTCGGGGCCTGGTCCCGAGAGGCGTAGGCGCGCCAGGTCCCCGGGCCGATGTGGCGGCCGTGATGTGAGGCCAGGTACTCGGTCACCCCGCGAGCGGTGAGGCCGTCGTCCGCCGCCCCTGCCTCAGTAGATGGCACGGGCTGGAACACCGCGCCCATGCTCCAGGCAGACACGATCCGCCACTCCGGCGGGATCTTCCTGGCCTGCCGCTCCAGGTACTCGGCGGCACCCATCTCGGCGTTCGCCGGATACCTGTCCCACGCTGACCAGGTCTGCCGGGCGGACTCGTCCATCTGCTCTGGGGACAGCCACACCTCGGGATTGCGGATCATGTCGGCGCGGGTCTTTTCGCGGTGTACGCACAGGATCTCCCCGGCGTCCTTTCGGGCCCCGAGGAGCTGGGCGACCGCCTCGGCGAGGGCGCGGGCGCGGGGTGTCAGGGCATCCAGGTCGATGGTGTCGGGCAGCGCGCCGATCAGGGCGATGCTGCCGTCGTCGGCGACGGTCTTGGCGTCGGTGCGAAGCATGAGGGTGACGAGGGTGGGCATCTGGGCTCTCCGGGGGGAAGGGGCGGGCGGCTGGGCTGGTCAGATGCGTTCGACGGTGGCGCGGGTGCCGTAGACGATGTCGCCGATGATCCAGCGGCGTCCGGCGGACCGCTGCCAGCCGTTCTCGGCGAGGACGCGGTCGGCGGCGTCGAAGGGCTCGTCCGGCTGGGAGCCCATGACGTGCCAGACGTCGGTGTCGCTGTCGGGGTAGGCGAAGGTGGTGGTGAGAATCGTCTCGCCGTCGGCCTTGATGGTGAGCTGGAGTTCCTCGCCGATGATGTCGAGGAATGCGTTGCCGGTGGTGGGCTGGGCGGTCACGGTTTGCTCCTTGCGGATTTTGAGGGCTCCGAGGGCGATGCGTCGGGCGAGGGATGCCTGCGCGATGACCCAGCGGCCGGCCTCCTTGGTGGCGGCGATGACGCCGTTGCGGCACCAGCTGGCGATGGTTCCGGGGGTAACTCCGGCGGTGCGGGCGGCGGCGGTGGTGTTCATCGGTGTTTCCTCCCCTTGGCGATGACTCCACTTTACAGCGCAGCGCTGTACAGCGCAAGGCTGTAGAAGATTCCACGGGCACCTGCCCGACATGCCCTAGCGCAAAGAATCTTGATGAAGTGTCGGCAATCCCATGGCGATCAAGACCTTAAGGACCTTAAGGTATGCCCATGGCTACAGACCTCGGCATCGAAGAAGCCCGCGCCCAACTCGGCGACCTCGCCATCAATGCCGAACGCACCCGCACCAGCACCTACATCACCCGCTACGGCCGCCGCGTCGCACTCATCACCCCCGTCCCCGACGACGACTACGACGGGTGGATCGGCCCCGAAACCATCCCCGCCCTCATCCGCCGCGTCGGACCCTCCGGCTTCCCAGTACCCCAGGAACTGCGATCCGCGATCCTCGGCGCCTCCAGAGACGGCACCCTCAAATGCGGCCCCATCGAACAGCAGACGATGACCTACACCACACAGGGCATGCGATCCGTGAGCACCTTCACCGAACGCCACCTCAGCCTGGGAAGCACCGACCTGACCATCTACGACGTGCGCTGGCAGTCCACGACCGTCGACATCCACGAGGCCGTCGACACCGAGATCCGCCGCCTCTTCGCCGACCGCGACGCAGCCGTCTCCATGTACCAGGAACACGCGACCAGCAACCTGGCCAAGCACCCCGTCCACGGATACGACCCCAATGCTTGACCACTGGATCGCCATGCGCCCCGACGAGCGGAACTGGGCACTCGACGCGATGGAGTTCGATCGGGAGCAGCTAGAGGCCGACGAGGAGGAGCACGCCAACCGCCTCGCACCGCTCCCCGGCGAGGTTGGCGCCCCGAGCTGGGACTGTCCCGACTGCGGCTCCTACGAGTGCTGCTGCTGACCGGCCGCACGAAAAGCCCCCGCTCACCGAGGTGGCGGGGGCAACATCCCCGCCGGAGCGGGGAGCAATGCCTCGAATGCACATGATCCGGGGCCATCCCCGCGCGAGGCGGGGAGCAAGTGGGCGTTCCCGCAGGACCCATCACTGCCTACGGGCCATCCCCGCTAGAGCGGGGCCAACGGGAACCACCGTAGCGCGGCATCCAGTGTCCGCAGCCGGATCGGCAAGACGCAGCCGTGCCGCCGTCCTCCCGCCGCCTACCGTCGGGTAGCCTCCCGTCGTGCCCGATGACCTGCCTGACCTCCCCGCCGACCTGATCCAGCTCCAGTGCGCCTACGAGACGGCCCACGCCGCCGTCACCGCGTACGTCACCGCTCGCGAGACCGAGTACGCCGAGCGCTACCCCGACCCCGGCGGACGCTGGGACGAGGAACAGGCTGCGCTCCGCAACGCCTGGACGCCTGAGGAGAACGGGGAGCTCCGGCGGCTCCGGGGTGCACGGGAGACCGCGCGGAAGAAGCTCTGGGCACACCCCGACCACGCCGAGGCCTGGAAGCGGCTGGGCGAGCTGAAGCACTCGGCCGGGGCCGCTGGATGGCCCGAGCCCAAGAAGAAGTAGCCGGAACGCAAACAAGCCCCCGCCGCCTGCCATGAGGCAGGCAGTGGGGGCACCATGAGGGCATGACGACCGTGCGCAGCTATGTGCTGAACCCCGTGAAGCGGATCACCGACCATCGCACCGGCCGGGAGGAGCACGACCCGCAGGCCGTCCTCAACGGCGAACTCGACGGATTCATCGGCGACGCGATCAGGACGCGGGCCAAGCAGCGCAAGCAGGGCCTGGGCGGGCCCGGCGGCGCGCTGCGACGCTGACGTCAATCGGCAGGTCAGTCGGCGATGGTCTCGCCGAATGCCTTCGGCCAGTGCACCCGCACTGCCTTCTCATCCCACCCAGTCTGCAGCCGGTTGCGGGCCCGGGATGCCAGCGTCTCCAGGGATCGCACTACTTCGTCCGGGAGGTCATCGCCTCGCCCGGCGAGGTAACTGACCAGGATGTTCACGGAATTGGCCTCTTCGGGCGTCATGCGTGCCATGGATGCGAGCGTAGCGGAAGGCATTGCTCCGGAAGCTTGAAACAGCAGAACGGCCCCCGCCGAAGCGGGGGCCGAACGCGCATCCCCGGGTGCCACAACCGCCACGACGGCGGCGGATCCAGTCGCCTGGTCCCGACGATCCCGGCAGACCACGTCCGGCGTTCGCGCGCCGAGGTGATCAACCCCGTCCCGCCGGACTCAGCCAGGATAGACCGGCCATGACTCGGCATCGGCCCCGAACGTAGCCTGCGCCCACTCCAGCGACTCGGCCGCGAACGGGGCGAACTCGGCGGCAAGGTCAGCTTCCCGCCGCCACGCCCGCTTCTCCCGCGCCCG
>OVEP010008926.1_pt2 | contig 77338 bp, 75 predicted proteins | sample 1779801 | NCBI WGS metagenome assembly OVEP01 (sample SAMEA3914791, study PRJEB12502) | metagenome | biome: forest; material: soil | place: Canada | collected 2011-07-03 | depth 0.1 m
AGTTCGGCTGAGGACAGCAGGAGCCAGCGGCAGGCGTCGTCCTCGTGCTCGACCAGAGCGAGGGCAGGCAGGGACTGCCCGCAGACGCTCATGGGGGAGCCGGAGGAGTCGTAGATGTGGATCACGCGTAGCACGGTGGTGGTCCTCGCCCAGCGATGAGGGGTTCATTGGGTGCATTGGGTGGAGCGCTGCTCGGACTGCCACTGCCGAAGAAGGTCCGGGCAGCGCTCCTGGTCCGGCGCGGCCGGTGCGGGGGCACGTCGGCTGCGCCGGGGCGCGTGGGTCAGTACGGGGGTTCGTCGCTGACCGGTGCGGCAACAGGGGCGGCGTCGCTGGGGACGCCCATGTTGCGGATCTTGGAACGCAGATCGTCGGACAGGCGCGGGGTGTCTGACAGGTCCTTGTTGGCGGCGGGTGCGTCTCCGACGGGGGTGATGTTGCCGTCCTTGTCGACGGTGACGCGGGGGTCGAAGAACCGGCCGTAGTACTGATCGCTGGCCTTCTCGGCGACGATCGCGCCCAGGTTGATGCCGCGCTCGGCGATGGACTGCTCGTAGCGGGCCCACTTGGGGGTGTTGGGCTTGAGGTCGGCGATGGGGTCCAGTGGGTTGACCCGGTAGGTGGTGTCCGTGGAGACGCCCTCGCGGGTGATCACGTAGTCCCGGTCGCAGACGGAGCCGTAGAGGCCGTAGACGGCCTGCAGGTGGCCGAAGAAACTCTTGAGGGGCTGGTTGATCACGATGATCTTCGGGTGACGGTGGGTGGTGCCGTCCTTCTCGATCTCCACGATCTTGTCGCGGGTGCCCAGCAGGCGGCCGTTGTCGTCCTTGACGATCTCGCGCTCAACGGCGAGGGCCCAGATACGGATCTGCGGGTACGGGAGCTTGTCGTAGCTGTTCTTGAACTGCTCCTTGTTGTCGCAGATGTAGCAGTCCGGGTGGAGGCCGGAGAATGCCTCGTCGCGGCGGCAGACGGCCGTCATGGAGGTCGGCCACTTCTCTGCGCCCTTGGGCTTGGGCTTGGTGGGCACAAACGAGTGCTGGTCCACCCAGATCCACTCGGGGCTGTCGGTGAGCAGGCGCACCGCGACCTGGTGGCCGTCGTCCAGGCTGAAAAACTCCAGGCCGCCGGAGCGGCGGGAGGCCGCTTCCTTGCGGGCCTCGTCCTCGGCGTCCTTGGCGGCGGCGCCGCCGGTGCGGAAGGTGGGTGCGATCGTGTCAGTCACGAGGGGGAACTCCGGTCTTCTGTGCTTGGCGGTCACAGAGGTTCAGGGGAGGTACACGCTACAGACGGGGTCCGACAATGTGTTCGATCAGCTGGGCTGAGGGGGGCTCATGGTGGTGCAGGAGGTACACGGCGCCGTGTGGGGTTGGGCGGCGGTACGCGGGCTTGGCGGGGTCCGCGTGCAGCCCGACCGCGAACACCGGTTCCCGGTCGTGCAGCGCTTGGTGCAGGAGCTCGTGCCAGCGGGCCAGCCTGCGGGTGTCCGTGCAGGTGCAGCCGTGCCGGTAGTAGCTGAACAGGAATGGGGCTGCTTGGCGGTCAGTCCCGGAATCATCAAACTCGTCTGCCCCAGAGGAGTCAAGGGAACCTCGAACTGAGGGCGCTGCCATGGCGGCTGAGAGGTGGTTCAAGATCTCGGCTGCGGTGCGCGGGTGTCCGGCGGAGGTCCAGCGGGCGGCCTGCACGCTGGCGGCGCGGCGCAGTTGGTCGTGGACCTGTGCGTCGATGTAGACGCGGCCGGGGGGTGTGCGGTCGTAGGCGGCGCGGCTGGCTGGGTCCCACAGAACAGTGAACATGGCGGTCAGTCGGGAGTCGCTGGTGCCGTTCAGCTGCCGGTAGGCGTCTAGGAGTTCACGGCGGCTGGCCCACGGGTGCAATCCGAAGGCCCGGTAGTAGCCGTTGGCGTCTCCCTGGTGGCGCGTCAGAGCGCGTGAGGTGGAGGCCCATGCGAGTTCTGCCGGGCCGACCAGCTGCAGGCGAGGGGGCACGCTAGTCCTCCTGCGGCGGCGAGTCCTCAGCGAGCAGGTCGTGCCAGTCGTCCTCTGTGAAGGCCGAAGCGGTCTTGGTGGTGCTGTCGGGCTCCTGTAGGAGCTCACCTGTGCCGTGCTTGATGATCATGTGTCCTCCACGTGGCCGGGCTCATCCCTTTCAGGTCGCCCGGAACCCGGGTGACAGCGGGTCGATCGCGCGGCGTGGCAGGCACGGCTGCTCCGGGTGTTCCGAGTGGTAGCAGCGGTGGCACAGCAGGATGCGGGGGCGTTCCCACACGGGCCACGGAACGGCCCGGGCAACCAGGATGTCCGCGACGTCGTCGTCCAGGTCGGCGGGGTCGGCCGCGAAAGGGCTCTCTACCACCCGCACGGGCACCATCGCGGCCAGCTGCTCGGGGCCGCCTGGGTAGGGGCGCCCGTTGACGGTGCGTGACTCGGTGGCCATCCATCCGGCTACGTCGTTGTCCATCCACCACACGACCTCCCGGGTGCGGCCTGTGGAGGCAGCCAGCAGCTGCAGCTGCCGATGAGTGACGGCCGCGCCGAAGGTCGATTCCATGTGCAGGTGGTGCATGTGCCGCAGGGCGCTGGCAGGGGACTCGACACCCACCACGACCGACGCGGCCGGGTCGTGGTTGTAGACGGTGGAGTCGGCCGGGAAGCCGGGGGTGGAGTGGTACTTGGGGCCAGAGGACCCGGGGAGCCTACGGGACTGCCAGCCGACGAGCTGACCCTTCCAGTAGTGCGGGATGACCATGCGCGGACCGGTGTCCTCGTCGCCGATGCGACCGACCGGGTCGGTGACCAGCCCCATGATCTCGGCAGTCTGCGCAGGGATGCGGCGCTCGGTGGCGTAGGCGGGGACCGGGCCTCTCCAGTGCTCCAGGATGCGGGGGGAGTACACCGGCAGCGGCTCGGGGCGCGCCTGGGTGTACAGCTGATCGAAGAGCGTGAGGAGTTGCGGCAGCTCCATGGCGCGGCCGACTCCGGCGCGGCCGTGAAGCCACGTGCGGGCCTCGTCCAGGCTGCCGCCGTGGACGTGCGCGATCAGGTGCAGGACGCTGCCGCCGGAACCTGAGAAGCAGTGCCACAGCAGCTTGCGCCAGTTCAGGGCCGCCGTCGGGTTGCGGTCCTGGTCGCGGTGGTGGGCGCACACCAGGCAGCCGTGCACGAGCTCGTCACCGCTGCGACGGATCTGGTGTGCGCCCAGGTCGCTCAACAGGTCGTAGGCCAGCTGCTCCTTGATGGCGTCGGGCAGCATCAGCAGGTCGGTCAGGTCGCTCACAGCGAAGGGCTCTCGGCGGTGTACTCGGACCAGGAGTAGTGGCAGCGGCCGCAGTGTCGGCACAGGTGCTCGGTCGTGCAACCGGGCACGCTGGCGGGGTCCTGGGACAACATCTCAGCCTCGCGGTGGCGTTCCTCGCACATGCCGATGACGGTGGAGGGGTGGTACTCGGTGGCCACCATGACTGTGGTGCACTTGGGGCATTTCCCCTCGGCGTTGAAGGGCCGCAGCCAGGTGGTCTGGTCGGTCACAGCTGCTCCTTCGACGGGACGCGCGGGGGCCGTCCGAAGGTTCCGGGCTTGGCCACACCGGGGTTGAGAAGGTTCAGTTTGCTCAGGCTGTCGGCGAGGCCGAGCCACATGAGCATGGACAGGAGGCTGTCCGCGCTGGGGGCGTGATCGTTGCGCAGGCGCGTGAAGGCGCCCCCGGTGCAGCCGATCTCTGTGGCCAGGGAGCGCCAGGAGCGGCCGCCCTGGGTCTGGCGCTTCTCGTCCAGGAGGCGGTAGAGGGCTCGGGTGTCCAGGTAGTAGGCGCTCACGGGCTGTTCGTCTCCATGGTCCTGGGTTTGGGTGGCGAAGATCTGGTCTTGGAAGAACAGGTAGAGGAGCCCTCTGCCTATCGCGTGGGCCCGGTTGCGGGCGCCGAGGATCTGGTAGAGCTTGGTCAGCCGGGTCGCGATGGTCTGCGCACGAACACCGAGGATGCTGCCGATCTCTCCGTTGTCCAGGCCCTGGGCGATGAGGCCCAGGAGCTGTAGTTGGTCGCGGTCCACGATGGTGCCGAGTTCGGCGAAGTCCTGCTGGCGGGTACTGGGTGCGCGCCGGGATCGCATCAGTTGCCACCGCTCGGGCAGCCCTCCGAGCCTGAGCACAGGGCTTCGGCTGTAGCGATCATGAAGGGCCCCAGGGTGCTGCTGAGGGCTTCATCTGGTGCGATGGACACGGTGATTTTCACCTCGTCGCGCTCTGTACAGGGGGCTTTCTCCAGGAGCATCGCCAGCGCTTCCAGCCGCAGGTGCTTGCGCATGGAGCTGCCTATGTTGGGCGGTGCATCAACCGGGATGAGCGCGCTGGCCACGTAGGCATGTCGGAAGGTCATTGCAGTTGTACCTCTCGCAGGGTCTTCTGGATGCCGTACCAGGGCTCCCAGGCGCACTGCCAGTGCCGCAGGTCCATACGGCGGGATGCGAGGGTCTGCACGGTGGCGACTCCGGCGATGACCTCGGCCTCAGAGCGCATGAGGCCGAACACCCAGGAGGAAGATCGTTCGATCTCGCTGGACTCGGCCAGGTGGGAAAGTTCCAGCTTCCCTGCCTTGGCTGCGGCCCGCTCGCCTTCGCGGTTGATCTGGCAGGTCAGGAATGCTGGGAGCGTGTGGCGGCCGGTGGAGATCAGGATGCTCAGCTCCTGCATGATGTCGCGGACGACTTCGTTGCGGGGGCGGCGCCCGTTGGGCGCCGGGTGCTGAATGTGAGAGAGCTGGTCGATCACCAGGGACTTCGCGCCGAGGATCTGCGTGTGGCGCACGAGGGCGCCAGGGGTGCGGCCGCCTTCCCCGGGGGAGATGACGTGGAGTCCTTCGCGGAGGTCGTCGCCGTGCCGGGCAAGGAAGTCAACGATCCGCTGGACGTCTTCCTCGCTGGCGCGGCCCTGCTGAAAGGCGCGGTAGTCCACTGCGCAGATCTGGCAGGCGATGCGGTCGTAGGTCATCGAAACGGAGTTCTCCAGCGTGTAGAGCACGGTGGGGCGTCCCCTGCGCCATTCTCCGATCGCTACGCTGGATGCGGTCCAGGACTTGGAGCCCTTGGGGGGTGCGGCCCAGGCGGCTATCTCGCCGTCGTGGATGCCGAGGGTGTGTGCGTCGATGCCCTCCATGCCCAGGGCCATGCCGGAGATGGCGTTCCCTGCGGCCTGGCGCTGCCGGTAGCGCTCCAGGGCCTGCGTGAGGCCCTGGGTGCCCTCCTGCTCCTGGGAGCGGTCTCGGACGCGGAGTGCCAGCTGGTGAAACTCCTCGGCGGCCTCGGTGAGGACGTGGACACGTTCGCCGGGGACGGCCTGCGCGAGGTTGACGGCGATGTCGCGCTGCAGGACCTGCGACTGCACGAGGACCCATTGCGACTTGAGCATGCCGATTGCCCAGGAGACGTCGTCGACCTGGACATCCTCCTCGGGGAGCGTGATGTCGCACTCCTCCAGCCGCTTGCCCCACTCCTCGGTGACCATCTCCTTAGAGGGCGCCTGGGTGCGGCCGGTGTGGTGGAAGTACTCCACGGCCCAGGCAACGACCTCTCGCATGGCCTCGGTGGGCACGCACTCCAGGTCCAGGCCGGTGCGGGCGAGTTCTTCGAGGGCGTCGGCGTCGGTGAGGGACGCGTACAGGACGTCTTCGGCGTGGGTGGTCACCGCTGTTCGACCTCGGGCCACTCCACTCGCATCCCAAAGGACAGGGCGTCTGAGGTGAGGGCTTCCATGTTGAGGTAGGCCGTGCGCAGCCCTTCCGCGCGGTGGTCGGTGACGATGCGTCCGGAGGGGAACAGGGCGCAGTCGAAGGCGGTTCCGTCGCGCAGGGCGAGCCGGAAGCCACGGGCGTACTCAATCGCGGGCTGCTTCTCGGTGCCCTCCGGCTCTTCGAGGCGGCACCAGCTGCACCAGGCTGTGGGGCAGCTGGTGCCGTCGGGCCGAGTCGCGGGGCAGCGCGGTTCCAGCGCGGCGGAGTGGGCGTTGGGGTCCATGTCACACCACCGTGATCGGGCGGGAGAGGCCCAGGTCGGCCTCTCGTTGGGAGGCTGCGTTGCGCTGGGGCCGGAAGTTGGTGCCGGTGACTTCGATGAAGTCGGCTTGCTCGGCGAGCAGGCTCATGGCGTAGTCGCCGTAGAGGGCGCGTAGCTCATCGGGGGTCTTGTTGGTGGAGATGACCACGGGCAGGGAGTCGGCAACGCGGGCGCGGATGATCTGGTCCACCATGGGGTCGACAATCTCGGAGCGGCCCGGGTGCTCCTTGCCGATGTCGTCTATGCCCAGGATGCCTATGTTGCGGACGCGGCGGGTGAAGTGCGCCCGCTCCTCCTCTTTGCGCCAGCCGCCGGTGTGGAGGTCGATGATGTCCTGGAACTGGGCGAAGTGCGCGTCCAGACCCTGGCTGGCCATCAGGGTCTTGATGAGGAGGGTCAGCAGCAGCGTCTTACCGGTGCCGGGCTCCTTCGACCACAGGACCAGGTTGCGGCCGGTGGCAACGTTGCGCTGCCCGTTGACGGCGTAGGTCATGACCTGGTCCTGGATGTGGGCTGGAACGGCGGTGACGTCATCCCATGACAGGCGCTGGTAGGCCAGTCCGATTCCGGCATCCAGGAGCCAGCAGTGGAGCTGCCACTGGTCGCGGCAGCGGCACTCGTAGGTGGCGACCTCGGTTTGTTCCGGGTCGGCCCACCACCGATAGGTGTGGTCTCCCTGCTTGGTCTCGTGCAGGCAGGTCAGGCAGCGCTCTGCGGGGTTGCCCCACAGGCGTGGGCGCGCTGCGCGCAGCCGGGCCAGGTCCTCGTTGAGCAGGGGAACGCAGGCGGCGGGCAGCGGCGGCTGGGTGCGGGGCACGGGGGTGCGGGTCCTTGGTGGTTCAGGCGGCGATCGGCGCGGGGAGGTTGAGGCGCTGGGCGAGTACGCAGGCGAAGAACGGATCGTTGCCTTTGGTGAAGCGGGTCCGGGTGATCGGAGCCTGGCGCCACCAGCCGTCCAACTGCTCGAAGGCGAACTTGGCGATGGCTCCCGCGTTGCGTCCCCAGCGAGCGTGGAAGCCCTTGAAAGTGCCTGCTTCCAGGCGCTCGTCTCGCTGCTGGGCTCCGTGCCGGGCTTCGATCTGGGTCATCACGTAGTCGCGGAGCTGCGCGGCCGTCCAGTTCTCGGGGTTGTCCAGGAGGTAGGAGGCTGCGGCAATGGGCGCGACGGGGCGCGTGACAGGGGTGGTGGTCTTCGGGGGCGTGACGGAGGTGGTGTAGAGGTCGTCCGAAAGGTCCAGCATGCGGGGCTCCAACCTGGCGGCAGGGTTGGCGCGTGGGCAGCACGAAGAGGCGCGGCCAGCGCGCGGTGTCGGAGTGGTGCGTACCCCTTGGCGGTGGATACGGCAGTCTCCGACGCTATCTGCGCCGGGTTAATCAGGCAAGCGCTCGGCGGGGTTCCTCCGCGCGTTCAGCTCATACTCGCTGGCGAACCTTGGTGGCGGTGAGGTCAATCACGGCCCACAGGTGGCGGCCGTCTTGATCGGTGTCGGTGCCACAACTGGTCACGGCCGTGCTCAGGTTGGTGATGCGGTGTAGAAGCATCTCGTCGGCGCCGCCGAGGTCGGGCTGGTGGGAGACGGCCACGATGAGGGCGCAGCCGTCCTGGTCGGTCACGTGCAGGCTGATTCTGCCTGTCGTGGTGTTGCTGCCGAGGACGCCGTTGAAAAGCGCGGCCACCAGGGGGCCTACTGTCTCGTCGTTGGCGTGGTGCCCCCATTTCTGCAGCTGCTCTACGACACGGCGGCGGGCGCCGGGTACGGCCCGAGGCTTGGCTTCCAGCGGCCAGCTGGCGCCTCTCCTGTTGATCATGTTCACAGGGCGCCTGCCGGTCTGGACGAGGGCGGCAGGCTCTGGAGGCGGCGGTGAGATCGGCTTCTTGGGAGGCGGCGGCGTCTTCGGCGGGTAGTCCGGGCGGTGGCCGCTTTCCACGGGCTGCGTCACGGGGTCCTCCCAGGGCTGCATGCGGGCGCCTCCCGCCCGTCACCCATCGTAGGGGCGACAGCTACGGTCTCGGACCGGTTCGGTCGGAATCGGTCACCAGAGGCGGCCGAGAGCCAGGCGCCCGGACAGGTCCGTAAGCTGATGACGCGCTAGGAAATCCGCGAGCTCGGGCCAGAATCTCTCTCCCGGGGTCAGCGGCCAGAACGCTGGTACCGGCGGCAGTTCGAGTGCTCGTGGGGTTCGCAGGTCAATCAGGGCAAGGTTGATTGAGGTCTGCTCGCGGTGCGCCACGGCCTTGGGGTGGTCTACGGAGTCCAGGTCCCACCCGGCGGCCCGCAGGTGCTTGGCTGCCCGGACGGTGCCGAACGTGGGGACGCCCGGAATGTTGTCCGCCCGGTCACCGATCAGGGCCATGAGGCTGGGCAGTTGTTCGGGGGAGCAGCCGTATTCGGCCCGGACGCGGTCCGCGTCCCAGTGCTGGGCGCCGCCAGTGGCCGGACGCAGCTGGGTGCAGGGCCATCCGGTGGGGGTGAGGCCGATCAGCTGGAGGAGATCCTTGTCGGCGGAGAGGATGACAACCGGTTCGGTGGCGGTGGCCCAGTGGGCGGCGATGAGGTCGTCTGCTTCTTCGCCGTCGGCGCGGACCTGGTGGATCCGGGTGAGAGTCAGGAGCTGGACGGCCAGGTGGCGGGCGCGGGCGCGGTAGCTGTCGGAGGCATGCCGGTTTGCCTTATACGGGGGGTAGAGGGCGCTGCGTTGGGCATGGCCCGCGTCCCAGCACACGGCAACGCGGTAGGGCTGCAGGTCGCGGATGTGGCGGCCGAGGGTCATGGCGAAGCCGACCAGGGCGGCGGTGGGGATGCCGTCCTGGTCGGCCAGGTCCCTGTTGCGGGTGGCCTCGGCTGCGCGGACCAGGAGGTTGTCACCGTCGATCAACAGGATGGGTTGGGGCACGGGAAGCTGCTTTCAGGTGAAGACTGCCTGGGAGTAGAGCGCGGAGTTGGTGGGGCTGAACGCGAAGTACCTGCCGGATGCGGTGACGGGGTAGGGCGTGCGGTTCGGCTCCTTCACGTGCTGGAGGTCGGTTGCGCCGTGGCCCATCTCGAACGTGTTCGAGGTCTTGATGTGGGCTGCCCCGTAGGTGCCGCTGGTGTGCGGGATGAGGGTGATGTCCACGGTCCAGCCGTGGGGGGTGAGCAGGTGGCGCAGTAGGTTGGCCACCTCGGGGTGCTTGTTGCACATGACGACGCTCGGCAGTACGTCGTCCTGGAGGAAGAGCCCGCGCATGATCATGCCGACCTGGCGGCGGGAGAGCGAGAACAGTGCAACCTGCACGTGGGCAGGGGCGATCTGCTCCCACATCCATCGACCGTCGCCAACCTTGACGATGCCGGAGGTGGCCTGCTGGATGCGCTCTCCGGTGCGGTAGAGGACGCCGTCGTCCACGGTCGGGTCGTCGCGGTCGTCCGGGGAGGCATTCGGGGCGGTCATGACGGGGTGGGCGCTGGTGGTCAGATCTTCGGCGGTCACGGGGAGCAGTCCGACCTCCGTGCGCGCGATCAGACGCAGTCCGGCGGGGAGGGTCAGGCCCAGGGTGGGCAGCACGAGGTCCGGGCCGCTGACTGGCGGCACGATGGCGGCCTGCACGGTCTCCCAGGTGGCGGTGCCGTCCTCGGTGCAGCTGAGGATTCTGGTATCGACCAGGTCCCCTACGTTGTCGCTGGAGACCATGCCGTCGGGGGTCAGGAGTTCGTAGGTAGTCATCAGGCGGTCCTTGGTGTGGTGGGGTCGACGCCGTAGAGGCGGGCTACGGCGATACAGGCGGTGACGATGTCGGCGGCGGCGCTGGCGTCGAGTTGGCCGTGGCTGTAGAGGATGTAGGCGAGGCGTTCGATGTCGGGGAGCGTCAGTCGGCGTTCGCCGTCGCGGTTGGTACCGCTGATGCTGCGCTTGAGGTGGAGCTGAATCGTTCCGTCCTTGGAGCGCAGGATGCCGTCTGCGTCCACGTACTGGGAGATCCTGCTGCGCAGCCAGGTGGTGACGGTCGTGCCGAACAGGAGGGACGCTTCCTTGGTGGACAGGTGCGGCACGCGCAGGGGATCGGAGCCGGGCATGGGTACGTAGGTGGGCTTGTCCCACGCCTTCCGAGGGCTGGGCTCGCGCATGCCGCCCAGGGAGTAGTGCTTCATGGGGCTCTGGTCTACGGGGAACTGGTAGTCGAACAGGACTAGCTGGGGTTCCCCTGTGGATCGGTCTTCGGCTGTTGTCGGGCTGTCCACGGGGTGCTCCCAGCGGGTTGGGGCCGCCCCCGGGGTGTCAGGGGCGGCCGGTGGGCTACTTCTTCGGGCGCAGGTTGATGCTGGTGGTGGGGGGCGTGTCATCGACCAGGAGAGCCTGCAGGCGCAGTCCTCGTGCCTTGGTGGCCTCGTCGGCGCAGTTGATGAGGGCGTCGATCTTGGCGAGGTCGACGCGGCGCTCCTGGACGGTGACGGCCATGTAGTCCGCGCGGGTGATGACGCCGTCCGTGAGGTGCTTCTTGGCGCGGTCGTGGGCAGGGATTCGCTTGCCCGGGCGGTACTCGCGGCTCCACTCGCTGAGGTCGTCGCCGGGCAGTGTCTCGGGTGCCTGGGGTCGGGCGATGACGTAGTGCCCCTTGTCGTCGCGCGGGGTGTCCTCGTTGACGATCCCGGCCTGCTTGGCGGTGGCGTCGGCGTCCATGTGGACGAGGTCGGCTATCTCCTTGATGCGCTTCTCCAGGGTGGACTTGACCTGGTCGATGGTGCGCTTCTCGGCGGCCAGTCGGGCGCGCTCGGCGCCGTTGAGGGGGCGCCAGCTGGCGGGGGCGACACTGCACAGGACCTGTGGCAGGAGCGCGATGGCGTCGGTCAGCTCCTGGGTCACGGTCACGGTGGTCTTGGGGGGCGCGGAGACGGGCGGCGTCTGGGGCGGCAGGTCGTGCAGCAGGTTCTGGAGGTCGTCCAGGGACAGCGTGGGGTTGGTGCGCAGGTCGATTTCGGCGTTCGCTTGGCGGACGAGTTCGGTTGAGGTGGTCATGGGAGGCTCCGTTGGGTTGGTCTCTCTTGGCACTCTCATTCTATACCCACATATGCGATTACAGGGCCGGACGGGGAAGATTCTTCCAACCGGTCCGGCCCTGTAGGGGTCACGCCGCAGAGCGCGCTTTGCGCCAGCCCTTGTAGAACGTGCGCACGTCGTCCATGGAGGTCGTCGCCGGGGCGGGCGGCAGCCCCGCGATGACCCTACGGCCGTAGAATGGACGCTGTCGCGACCCGCGCGCGTCCAGGATCGCCACGACGCCGTAGCACTCCTTGGTGCGGATCAGCCGACCGAACACCTGGTGCAGCAGCATCTCCATCAGCGGCAGGCTGAGCAGGGAGAACGACTTGCCTTCTCCGCGCTCCTTGTCGATCTTGCTGGCGCGGGCCTTGAGGACCGGCCGCAGCGCGGGGAAGGGGAACTTGGAGAGCACCACCAGGCGGCACGCCTCGCCGGGAAAGTCCGCGCCGGTCATGAACGACTCCGTACCGAACAGCACCGAGTCGACGTCCTCCATGAACCGGCGGGCCAGCTCCTTGTTGGACTCGTCTCCGCCCTGCAGCAGCACGGTGTGCCCGTCGGCGCGCAGGCGCGGTCCCAGGGCCTCGTAGGCGGCCACCATGTCCTTGCGGGCGGTGAACAGCAGCAGCGCGCCGCCGCCCGCCTCTCGAACGAGTTCAAGGGTGGCGGCCTGGGACCAGGTGGTCCACTCCTCGCGTTCCTTGCCCTGCGGCAAGGGCGCCTCCTGCGGTGCCACGTAGACCATGGCCTGGTTCGGGTAGTCGAAGGGGGTCCCCACGTTCAAGGTGCGTGGCTCGCGGATGCCCAGAGTGTTGGAGATGTACGTGAAGTCGTCGCCGCCGGTGGCCAGGGTTGCCGAGACCAGGACCGAGGCCGGGACCTTCTCCCAGAACTCCTGAGCCATGAACGGCGCGATGTCGATGGGCCGCGCGCAGATCTGCCAGGGCTGGGCGCCCTTGGTCTTGTAGCGCTCGGCCCAGCAAACGTTTCCGTCGTCGGCAGCCAGCATGACGCCACGGACCTTGTCCAGAAAGTTCTCACCCTCCCTCAGCAGCTTCTCGTGGCGAGTCTTCTGCTTGTCCTTGTCGCCCCGGCGCGGCTCAGTGTTCTTCGCATGCTTATGCAGGCTCTCCACGGCCTGGTACATGTCCATGAGGAGGTCGATGTGGTCGGTGACGAACACCGTGTCCACGTCCACGTTGTCCGCGCGCAGCTTCTCGTCGGGGTTCTCGAAGGTCTGGTTGAAGATCAGCGCGAGGGCTTCGGAGTGGCCGTCCAGCCGGGCGGCCAGTTTCTCGCACTCCTCAACGGCCTTCATGGAGGCGGCAAAGGAGGCGGCGGTCTTATCAGCGTCCTCGCCGGTCTCCTCTCCACGGCCGGTGTGCAGGGAGACGTAGGAGGTGACCTGCTCACCGTAGGAGTGCAGGCCGCCCTGGCGCAGGTCGAACCCAAGCATGTCCCTCGCAACCTCGGGGGCGGCGTGGGCCTCATCGATGATCAGCGCGTCGTAGTCGCCAAGCAGGGGGCCGCTCGCGTTGGGGAAGGTCTCCTGGGCCTGGCGGCGCATGGCGGCGTCCAGGACCAGGGTGGTGGTGCTGGTCAGGACAACGTCGGCCAGGTCGGCGCGCTTCTTGGCCCTCTCGGCGAAGCACTCCAAGTGGAAGGCGCACTTGCTCTTGAGGCAGTCGTCTGAGGTGGTGGAGACTAGCGGCCATTCCTGGTTGGAAACCGGCGTGGCCAGGTCCGACCGGTCGCCGGTGTGCTCCGGCTCCTCCTTCTCGACGCCCTCTGAGTCCGTGCTGACGGGCCGTAGGGCGACCTCGGCGCGCAGGGCTTCCAGGTTGGCCACGTCCCCCGGATTGGCCAGGGAGAGGTTCGACAGGCAGACGTAGCGCGAGCGGCCCTTGAGGACTTCGATCTTGGCCTCGGGGGCGATGTGCTCGGTGATCGTCCTCGCGTCCCGGACGAGCTGGTCCAGGAGGGTGATGGTGGTCGCGGCCACGATGGTGCGCTTGTTCTCGTGCACGGCGGCCAGGGTGGCGGGGATCATGTGGGCGTAGGACTTGCCGGTTCCGGTTCCTGCCTGGGCGAAGCCCTGGACCGGCTTGTCGTCGCTGCCGTCAGCGAACAGGGACTCAACGAACGCGGCCATCTGCTCCTGCGGCGGCCGCCGCTGGTAGCCGGGGAAGACCTTCGCCAGGTTCTCCTGGGCGGCCATGAATGTCTGAGAAACGGCTGGAGTTGAGGTCTGGGCAGTCACGGGTGACTCCTGGATGGGGCGGGGGCTTGGCGGGCTCCGCCAGCCTAACGTACTCGCATATGTGCGTACAAGCTTGATGAGGGCTTCGATCGCCCGAACGTGTGTCCCGACTCGCCCGGGCGGGGTGAATTCTCACCGGTGCGTGCATCCACAGGCTGTGGAGGGCTAGGGTGACCGTGCGCACCGCATGAGGCCCGCGAACCTCAGGTGACACATGTTCAAACCTGGCCCCAGAAAAGGGTCAGCCCCCACCGGTGGGAGCCGGTGAGGGCTGTTCCGACACCGTCCGCCGCGAAACGGATGTCTAAGTGTCGGTTGCCAGGACCCGTCAGAACCTGATCAGAACAGGGAGGTTCGCTGGCATGAAGCAGCGTACCCGTTTCAAAGGCTCCACGCACCACGGTCCGGGAATCGACACGCCGTCAGGCGCCAGCGGCTTCGGCGCCCCCTCCCGCAACCGGGCCTGTGTGCGCTTGAATAATCTCAGTCCCGTCACCACCGGGACCACCACCGGTAGGGCGCTGGTGCCCCGCGCCCGCGTCCAGGAGGCATGCGTGGACCCTGACCCGTAGCTCTGATCAGTGGGGTTGTGAAACGTGCGTGAGGGGCGGCCTTGCCGCCAAGCACCCCCGGGGACAGTTCACCCGGGGCTGCCGCCCCTCAACCGCCCAGGGGGCGGCATCGCACGTTCGACCTCAAGGGTCGCCAACCGGGGAGATTGCACTCCCCGGGCTGTGTGACCCGACGCGACATCGAGGATGTGCGGGCCGCCGGACCACGGTGCCAGCTCACCTCTCCCCGACTAACCCAACGAAAGCAAGGAGAGGACTGCTGTGCAGTCCAAGGTTAAGTCATCTTTGGGCTCTGTGCCCAGGACGCCTGTGAGAGTTTCGGCCAATTTCCAGCTGCCCGGTGCTTCCCGTAATGGTCTGAAGCCCCAGCTGCGGCCCTCCAAGGGACTGTCCTCGCTCGGCCTTCCGGCCCCGGGCCTGCGCCTTCTTACGCAGGGTGATACCGCGAATCGCTATGGCAACGGGCGCAAAAAAAGTGACCACGGTCACGCTGTGACCTCCGCGCTCGCTGGCTATTTCATGCAGGCCGGGCGCTCCCGACTTGACTTCAGCTCCACCCTCCTGCGATACGGCCAGGGAGGTGCGCACGCCCGCCACCTGGCCAAGGGGCGCAAGGGTGAGCTCGGGGCCGTTCAGTACCTCAATCGGGTCTGGGAGACCGTAGGCGAGCACCTGGCGCGCCGCCCCAGCCTGGACTCCCCTCAGTCTGCCTACGGGCACCTTCACGAGATCCGCGAGCGCATCCGCCACACCTCCTGGAAGGGACGCCGCGCCACCGCCCTCAAGGTGCTTCTGTTCCATCTGCAGACAGCCCTGAGGATTCACAACCCGCGCCACTGCCTTTCCCAGCGAGCGGCGGCGGTCGGGGCCGGGGTCGCCCGTGCGACCGTCGTGGCCGCACACAAGCTTCTCCAGGCCGAAGGCTGGCTCAAGTCTCTCGGTGTCCTCCCGTCACCTGACACCCGCGCCACGGGGGTTGTGAGCCTCGCTGAGACGTGGGTGGTACTCCTGCCGTCTCAGCCGCAGACCACGCGCAGGCTGCTTTGCCTGGGGGGGGCAACTGAGTGGACCGAGGTTGAGACTGACGCCGCGATTGACGACCGGGCGTTCAGCGTTCTGATGGCCCTGGACGCCTTCGCCCACCGAGGGATGGGGGCGACTGGCGCCAAGGTACTGTGCGCGCTCTTGTACGCCGACGGCTATGAAGGGCCGCTGACGGGCCTTCAGCTGGCGGAGCGAGCCTCGGTCAGCAAGGCCACGGTCTACCGCAAGCTCCAGGCTCTGGCTGAGCACGGGCTTGTGGACGCTGACGGACAGACCTACTCGGCCAGTGCCAAGGCCCTGGAGTTGGTGGCCGAGACGCGCAGCCCGGAGCCCTCCACGGACAGCCGTGCGACCTGGACAGCCATCGCTCAGGCGGAAGGCACCTGCGGTACGGGCGCCCGCAGGGTCAAGCGGTTCGCTGACCAGCGCCGTCAGTGGAACGACCTGCAGTTCGACCGCGCATTGCGACGCCGGATGTCGCGGGCAAGCGAGCTGCGCCCTGATGCGGCCGCGCCCGGCAGCCCACCTCGGCAGCCCGTCATAGACGCACGCTCGGAGCAGGTCAACGGCTGGTCCTGGGTGCTGGACACGGAGGGGAACTACCTCCTGGTGGAGGACCATCCGGAGCCGATCGAAGATCTCCAACGGCGCTACCTGGCGCAGCAGGCGGCCTGAATCCATGTCACCGAATGATCAGTTGCCCGATCTCCGGGGACCAGATGTTGGAGTCGTTCTCCATGGTGAATGTGAGTGCCGTGGTGCCGCTCGGAAGTGCCTGAGCAGGGTAGACCCAGGTCCGGGACCAGCCCGTGGCGGCTCCCGTGGCCACAAGCGGATGGGCCAGCAGGGCGACGGACACGATGCCTCCCGGGGTGGTCGCGCTCACAGCAAGCTGCGCTGGGGACAGCACGCTGCCGGTTGACTGAGGCCATACGTACAGCAGGACGGCGAAGTCCTGAGGGCTCGTCACGCTGTAGGTGATGGACTGCGGTGTGTCGGTGCCTGTGCGGTTCACCCGGGAAGTGCGGCCGTCGAAGTACGACGGATTCGAGGTGTCCAGGTTGATGCCGCTGGCGTGGCTGCTGGTCTTGGAAAGGTTCGTAAACGTATCGTTGACCTGCGAGCCCGTGGCGTTGTAGACGAGGCCCAGGGACGACAGCGCGCTGACCAGGCTCAGGATCGCCGTGTACCCGGCTGTGCTGCTGCTCAGCGTGCTGGTGTCCACGACCATCGGAGCGGCCCCGGCCGCTCCATGGGTGGCTACCGCAGTGGCCACGGTGTGGCCCATGACTGCATTGCCCAGCACTCGGGTCATGCCGCCCCCTGGGATGACCACGTTGCCGTTGATGACGGTGAACGGAGCTCCGGTCAGGCCGCTGGTGGACGGCTCCGGGGGTGCCCCAACCAGGCCGCCTCCGCCAGTGCTCAACTGGAGCAGGCTGCCCAGCTCTACGGCGGTCCCAGCGGCAGCCGCTGCGCCGACGACAGTAGCCTGCGGATCGGTGGCCGAGGTTGCAGCGCCAAGAACGCTCTGTGCCGCCTGCGGCGCCTGCGCGGTGCCCCCGACGGCCACGGCCGCCGCGCCCATGGCCGAGGCTCCGCCGCCCAGCGCGACGGCCTGCGCGCTGGCAGCAGAAGAGGCTCCGACGGCCACGGCCTGTGCGTCATGGACGGCTGCCGCCGAGCCCAGCGCGGTGGTGTCGGAGCCCTGGTCCCCCGCACCTCCAGCGCCCACCCCGAGCCAGGTCTGATCATCCGTGAAATCCCGAGCCATCTCCCCCAGGACCATGCCGTTGGCCGAGTCCCCGGCGTGCTGGTGGACCTGGAACAACCCGATGACCTGCCAGGTGGCGCTCACCTGGTCCTCGGACGCAACGAGGGCCGCAGCGGCGCTCTGTGCCGCAGGGGTCGTGATCGTCAGGGGAGTACCGGTGGTTACTACCGTGTCCGGGGCTGGGAGCAGGTCCACACCGGCCATGGTCCAGGTCGCATCACCCGGAAGCGCCGCTACCACGGTGACCCGCTGCGGGTCGTCCACCCAGACGTCGATCACTCCTGGCTGGCACAGGAAGGGCTGCGTCATGAACTGCAGTGAGTCGCTGCTCGGGTAGATCGGATCGGTGATCTGATTACCGGTAGTGGGGTCCAGCAGGCTTACCCGGGCGAAGGGGTACAGGATGCCGGACGAGTCGATCAGCGGCAGGTACAGGTGGGAACGCTCGCTCATGGTCATCCCGGTTCAGGAGGTGGGCAGCACGATGACTGCGGGCATCGGCTGGTAGAGCAGGGCGCCCCAGGTCCCGGTGCCTGTGGTGGAGGTCTTCACTCCGAACTGGCGACCCTGGCCGAACTGGGTGGTTGCCACCGTGCCGTAGGACTGCCCTGCCGCCAGGATCTGCACGGTGGTAGGGGTCCCGAATACGGCAACCGAGCTGCCTGAGGACAGAGGCGTCCCCAGCGTCTGGAGGGTGGTGCTGACACCGCCTACAACGCTGATCAGGGCGGTGGACGTCAAGATCAGGTAGTCGTTCGCATCCGCGTAGCCCAGGAGCAGCCCGCAGCCGGACGGTGTCGAGCTGTTCCAGCGGGTGGTCAGGATTCCGGTGCTGGGCACTGAGTAGGGGCTGAACAGGAAGCTGGAGTTCGCGCCCAGGGTGACACCGTTGGTGCTGGCGACGACCGACCCCGCCAGGATGACCTGCTCCCCCGAGTCCATCGCGGCCGGAGTGGTCGGGCCGTTCCACAGCCGCGCGTGGCTGCTGTTCGTCGGCTGCCACCCGAACACGGCCCCTGTGGCGGGCATGAGCTGCGTCCAGGAGCCGAGCTGGAAAGTGGTGGAGGCCGCGTCCAGGCCGTACCGTGCCGAGAGCGGGGACCATGCGGTCGTGGTAGAGCCCGAGGTGTACTGGGGCCGGGGGAACCACAGGATGTGCGCGTTGTCGATCAGCAGCCAGATGCTGTCTCCGAACGCACTGACCGTCAGGGTGTGCCATGCGCCGTCCCACAGGCTGACCGGCAGAACCTGCGGGGCCAGATCCTGGGGGTTCGTCTGCCAGGGTGCTGCGGAGGTGCCTGCTGACATCTGCACGCCAACGGTGCCTGGCGCGCTGAGGAAGGCCAGGTAGGAGTAGAAGGCCGTCCCGGTCAGCGGGCTGGCCGGGAGCCCGAGCGCGATGACGAAGTCACTGGGTGCCCACTGGGTGAGCGGACCAGTGCCTCCGGCGACCATGCCTACGATGGCGCCGGGATTCACCACTACCGAGAACGCCATGTTGGTATTCCGGGCGTCGCGCACCACACCTTCTCCGGAGGCGACACCCTTGGTGGCGCTGCGGTGCACGGTGTTGGAGAAGTCGGCCTGGTTGATCACCCACTGCGGTGAGGAGGGCGGCGTCGTCAGCATGGGGGCGTAGGTGTAGGCGACCGGCGAGAAGTCCGGGGTGCCCAGGGAGCCGTCTCCGGGCGGATCGCGCCAGAACGCGTCAACGAGCCCGGACGGCCCCTGGCCGGGCAGGCTGTTCGCCGGATTGACCGTCACGAAGGACCCTCCTTAGGGCGTTGTGCCGTTGCTGATCAGGCCCATGCCGGTCAGCGCCGCGATGATGTTGCCGAGTACCGCGTTGCCACCCAGGGAGCCGGTCACTGTCGGCTGGCTGGAGCCCTCCGCGCCGTAGAACCCGATCCGTGACGTTGGGTCGGTGCCGAGCACGACGGTTCCCAGCGCGTACAGCTTTCCGTTGATGACCGTGGTGGCCGGGAACTGGGGAGAGCCGATCATGGTCTGGTGCGCGGCCGTGGTTTGGGCGCCCGCTCCCAGTGCCACTGAGTCGGTGTGGGCGGTCCCCGTGGTCGCGCCGGGGCCGATCGCCGCGCTGGAGACGCCGAGGGCCTGCGCGGCGGCACCGACCGCGACTGCGCTGGACGCGGTGCTGCCGGTGTAGGCGCTGGCACCCAGCGCGAGTGAGGATGCGCCGTAGGCCGATGCTGCGGCGCCCAGGGCGACGGAGGAGGCGGTGTCGCAGTAGGCCCCCTCCCCCACCGCAGTCCAGTTCGCCGCTGCGGAGTTGCCGTGCGCAGCCGCCCCAACCGCCACGGTTCCATTGCCGCCTGCCGAGGCTGCTGCTCCGATGCCAACCGCGTTCGTGCCCCAAGCTTGCGCGTTGTAGCCCATGGCGGTGCCACCGCTGCCGGATGCGGTGGCACCGACTCCCACCGCCGTGCTGCCAGAACTGGGGGCTGTGGCGCCCGTACCGAGGGCTACTGTGTTCGCTCCAGCGCCAGGGTGCTGGTGAGCTGGAACCTGGCCTCCGTAGACCACCGTGATGCCTGTCCACCACGCCTCGTGGTCGTCAGTGGAGACCCAGGTCGCTCCCCCCGTGTACTCCAGGGTGAACGACAGATAGGTGCCTGCGGCCAGCGGATAGCGGTAGTAGCCCCACCCCCGGGTGTTGGTGATCGTCTCCAGGACCGTCTTGGTGCCGTTGCTGGCCGTCACCGAGGTAGTGACCTGGTCGCCGTCCGCGATGGAGGTGGCCAGCCACAGACCAAGGTAGCCGACATCGTTCAAGGTGAAGCCGGAGGACGTCATCGTCATGTCACCGGCCGCGCCGGTCATCGTGACGTGCAGCGCCGTGGTGAAGCCCTCGTCCACTGGGACGCTGCTCGTGTCGTAGGCCCGGGTAGTGGTGGGCTGCTGGAGAACGCTCCACCCGGACGGGTCTGTGGCCAACTGGAAGTCCTGGCTGATGACCGTTACCAGGGGGGTCAGGCCGCCGGAGATCGTGGGTACCCCCCACGCGGCCTCTCCTGGAGCCTCCCCGGCCAGGAGGACATCCCCCGGCTGCGGGCTGTTGGTGATCTGCAACGGGCTCGTGCTCACCACCGTCTGCTCCGGCGGCGGTACCGCGTCCAGGTAGACCACTGTGTCCGCCTGCCCGGGCGACTGGACCAGGACAGAGACGCGCTGGGGGTTGGGTAGCCAGAACTCGATCAGCCCGGACGTCGCGGTGAATGGGTTCGGCAGCGGCACAGTACCGGCCTCGTCCGCGTACATCTGCTGCGCGATCGGCACAGAGTACGTCGTCTCATTCACGGTCACCGCTGCCCCGTACAGCAGCTCCCCGCTGGCCGTGGTGATCGGCCGCATGACATGTGCGAGCGCCACCTCAGGAGCCCTCGCTCAGCGGGGCCTGCTCGATCGTGGTCAGTCGCCCGGTGTCGTCCACGGCCAGCGCGTAGCGGTTGCCCGCCGGACTCGTCATGACCAGCGTTCCGGCGACTTCCACCAGCTGGCCGGTCTTGCCCAGCATCACCTGGCCGGTTGTGGTCGTGGTTGCGCCCTCGCCGACGGCTGTGGACGCCTCGAACGCGGCGCTCGCGCCCGCCCCCAGCGCGGTGCCCTGCAGCCCGGCGGCGGTGGCCCCGGCTCCAACCGCCGTGGCTGATGCCCCGGACGCCACCGCAGCAGATCCCACACCGGTGGCAGAGGAAGCACTCGCCGCGCTCTGGGCGCCCAGAGCGATGGACGAGGCGCCTGAGGCGTTGGCTGTGTCGCCCAGCGCTGTGGCCTGGGAAGCCGACGCGGTCGCCCCGATGCCGACCTGCACCGAATCGCTGCCCGTACCGGGGTGCAGCGAGTCCACCCCCACCGCGCTCACGTCCAGGTCGTTCCAGATCTGCTCCGGCAGCGAGCCCACCGTGATGCCGATGGACACGCGCTCAGGGTTGAGCAGGTAGAAGTCCACCACGCCGGATGTGACCGTGAAGGGATTCGGCAGTGTGGCCTGGGAGCTGTCGTCCGCGTACAGCGTGTCGGTGATCGGCACCGGCGGGTCGACGTCGGGCTGCAGCACACGCACGGACGCGTCCAGGACGGAGTTGCCTGAGCTGTCCAGGATCGGCCGGTTGAAGTGGGCGCGGATCGCGTTGGTCACGATGGGACTCCTCTGCGGGGCTGGCTCTCCACCCCCTCCGGCGGCGTAGCGGGCGCTGCGGCAGGAACCCATCTACTCCGGGAAGATGACCAGGGCCTCCGGCAGCGTCTCGAACGTCGTCGGGGTGACCAGCACGAGCGCTTCGGCCAGGACGTTCACCGGCTGGATCGGGGGCGCGCCCTCGTTGGTTCCGACGACCACCTCGGACGGCAGCACGGTCACTCCTGGAGTCGGTGCGGTGACAGCGCTGTTCGCGAGCCACTTGCGAGAGGCCAGCCACCAGCCCTGAGGGATCGGTTCGTCCCATGCCTGGAAGAAAGGATCTTGCTCAACCGGCGGCAACCAGTCGGCGAGCAGCGTCGGCTGGCCGCCCGAGGACAGGACGTCGTAGCTCAGGCCGCCGGTATCCGAGCCCGCGTACCAGGGGCGCAGCACCGCAGCCTGGATCTGGTCTCCCGCCTGGTAGGACGTGGCCCGCCACCGCAGGGTGGTTCCCCCCGATGCATCCTCTGGGAGCGGCGGGGGGAAGGTGAAGGCTCCGTGCGGATTGTTGCGGATGTCCAGCAGCGGCCACCAGGTCAGGCCGTTGTTGTTGGACACCTCCCACGTGATCGTCTCGTTGTAGATCGCCAAGGAGTCCACGAGCCACACATCCTGGGATGGGCCGCCGGTCTGCTGGAGGCAGATCTGCACGTCGAAGACCTGCGGTGCCCGGTAGTCGTTGGCGATGTCGGACCACTGGCCATTGAGCTGACCCCACGTCACGGTGGTGTCCGTTGCGCTGCCGTCCAGCTGTCCCCATGTCAGGATCTGGTCGCCTGGGACGTTCTGGACCTGGCAGCCACAGAACCACTCGGTGACCTGGTTGGCAGCCCCCTGCGCTTCAGCCTGCGCCAGGATCGTGCCGTCGCCGTTGACGAGCTGCAGCACCAGGGGCTGAGTGAGAGGGGTGGGTGTGTAGATCCGGGCGGCCGCGAACAGGCGACCCGAGGGCGCCGGATTGACGCCGCCAACGGAGATGATGCCGCCGAAGGACGCGGGCGCGGACGCGGACGCCTGCAGGTCGGCCCACTGCGGGCGCCCTGGCAGCGTGCTGGACGAGGCGATGGCCCCCCACGTCGGGAACAGGCCCATGACCGAGCCCCAGGAGGAGAACTCGGCACCTCGTGAGACCTGAGCCATCTGGCCGATGTCGGTGTACTGGCTCACCGGGGCCAGCGTCGCATCGCCGACCGGCTCCCAGGCGAATAGGCTTGAGTCGAGGAAGTTCGGATCGGCCGCCAGCTGCCATGCGTCAGTCTGTGACGTGGCGATCTGGATGGCCGTCACCTCGCTGCGGGATGCCATGGTCTGCGAGGTGATGCTCACCCCGCTCATGGGCACCAGCGGTGGGGAGGTGAGCTGGCCCGGGGCGAAGATCCAGCCGTTCGGCGAGCCCGCGTCGTAGCCGTCCAGGTCCTGCGTGTCGTGGAACAGCTCGACGTACCGCAGGGTGTCGGCCGTGGCGGTCGGAGCTGAGCGCAGCACCTGAAGGGAGGCGATGGCCGCGCTGTAGGCGGTCTTGGTGTCCAGCTGGACGTCTACGGCGTGGTAGTTGTGCACTCCCGTGGTGGCCCAGCGAGGGCCGCTGGCGCTGCGCGGCAGAGGCATGTAAGGGAACGTGGTCTGCGACCGGCGCAGCTGCTGCGCGTTCAGCGGGTCCGGGGCGTACAGGGCCTCTGTCGGGGTGTACGCCTGGTTGATGTAGTTGGGCGCGGTGGAGAGCGAAGTGGTATCGGAGTAGGCGTAGGGACCCGTGGTGTTCGTGGCAACGTGGACTCCGGCCGGAGCTGTGTTGGTGGGCTGCTGCTGGGCGGTGACCGTGACCGGACTCCCCTGGCCGGTGTCTCCCGGGAACAGGTTCACGCTCACTAGCGGAGCCGACTGGGACGGCACGATGGGTGTGGCCGTCAGGTTGGTGATCTCCAGGTTCAGGAACTGGGCGTGGACCGGCCGGAACTGGAGGGTTCCCGAGCGCAGGGTGAAGCTGCCGGGGATCGGCGTCCACACCAGTTGGGTGCAGTCCACTCCGGGGCCGCCGACCAGGCCGAAGCTGTTCGTGGGGCCATACCACGAGGGGTCCAGGCGCAGCAGGGCGTTGGCGCACGTCGCGGTGGAGGCGTCCGTGCCGTAGCCCGGGCTGGTGATGTAGGCACTGGGGTCGGTGAAGTACGGGTCGATGGTGTCGATGTCCGCAGGGCGCCCCTGTGCCAGCATCAGGGAGGTGATGCGCAGGAGGCCGCCGGGTGCGCCGGAGACGGGCAGCCCGAGGTACAGGGCGGCCGCTGGTGTCTGGGCGGCGACTTGGGAAGCGGGCTGGACGACGGTGATGGTGGCGTTGCGCAGGACCAGGGTGCTGCCGTCGAAGGACGCGGCGAAGGAGATCGTCGTGTTCTGGCTGTAGGAGGGCAGCGGCAGCCGGATGATGCGCGGCCCCAGGGTGACCTGCAGAACCCCGGCGGTCAGGGTGACGGTCAGCAGTCCGTTATCCAGGAGCGTCAGGGTGGTGGGGCTGCTGGAGGGGATCTGGGGTTGCACGGTCATGGCCAGGAGCCATGGCTGTGTGCCGTCGAACTGCAGTGCCCGGTTGTCGATCACCAGGCCGGACAGCGGGTCCCCCAGGAGGAGCCCCGTGTCGAAGGTGGCGCCGTCACCCATGGGCCGCGCCAGCGGGAACGTCAGGGGTGCGTCGCTGGGCGCGAACTGGCTTTGCTGGGGGGTGGAGTCGCAGCTGTAGAGGTTGACCGTGCAGCCGGAGGTGATCGCCTGGAGCTGGACCTGGTCGATGGTCTGGCCGATGCCGGTGGAGTCCCGCAGGTCCAGGTAGAGGTTCACCACGGCGTTGGGCACCGGCTGCGGGGCACTGCGCCACACCCCGGCGCCCGTCAGGAGGTTCCACGCTGGTGTGGAGCGGATCAGGTAGTCCACCTGCGAGCCTAGGACGTCCTGATCGGTGGCCAGCGGGACCGACAGCTCGGCGTCCTGCGGAGCCAGCGGCGGGACGTCGGCGGCCGTGGAGACCTGGTAGCCCACCGCGACGTCCCGCAGCCCCAGTGAGTAGGCCACGGGCGTGCCGTCGGTGGCCACCGGCACGGAGCCGCTGGGCTGCCGGACCAGGATGACGCGCATCCGGGAGAGCGTGGTGGGGGCACACGCGAGCTGCTGCTGTACCCAGTGCCCGCTGCCGAAGTGCTGGGGGTGGAGCTTGCTCGTCCCGGACACTCCGGCCGGGATGATCGCGGGCAGTGAGTCCGCGATCGTCAGAGTCAGGGGCGCGCCGTTGGGGTCGCACAGCGGCTGCCACTGCCCCTCTGGGCTCTGGTACTGCACCCAGGCCCGGCACGGGAACCGGGCAACCTGCATCTGCACCTGGTTGACCAGCTGCGCCGAAGCGAGCGAGACGTCAAAGACCTCGCGGGTCGGGTCGGCGTTGTTGCGCGGCGGGGTGGACCAGAACCGCTGAGTCCGGGTGGCGGCATTCGTGGCGCCACCCTGCACTCTGACCGCATCCGCGAGCGCGTCCAGCGGCATGCCGTCCGCATACAGCGGCGCCAGCAGCGGTACGCCCAGGTCGCCCGGCATCCCGGTGGGGACCCGAGAGGGGGGAAGCGCGACGGGGGCCGCCATGCTGCTCGTGTTCAGCGCCGACAGTGGCACGTCCAGGCCCGTCAGTGCTGACAGGACGGCCTGGACGTAGGCGTAGAACGTGGGAGTGGTGTTGACCCGGTTGGCGCGGGAGGTGTCCCCGTTGAGGAAGAAGCTGGACCTCAGCCCGTAGCTGAGCTCCATCTGAACGCCCATGCCCCGGGCGCTGCGGTTGGTGATGTTGCTGGGAGAGCTCCCGTTCAGCTCCGGGTCGTAGGTTGCCGACTGCTCCACCAGGAAGCCCGCGCCGGACAGGGCTGCCGCGATCAGTGATCCCGTGGCCGTGTCCAGGCCGCCGATGTACGTCAGCGGCTGGTCCAGGGAGTTGTCAGCCGCGCCGTGCCACGAGATCACATAGTCGGCGGTGGCGACCAGAGCCAGCCCGATCGGTTCGTCGTAGTTGGTGCTGGTGATGTGCAGCACGGAGTTGCCCGTCGGCATCATCGCGTCGAACGAGTAGTACAGGTGGCTGGAGGACGCCAGGTAGTCAGCCAGCTCGGTGGTGCCCGGCTCGATGCCGCCGCCGTGGATCGCGATGTGCGCCAGCCGCGAGCCCGCCGGGGAGCGAGACAGGAGCTGGTAGTCCACGCCGATCTGATGGGCCGCCGCCAGCTGGGCGTAGTTCGCATAGGTGTCAGCCACCGAGGGGTCCTTAGGTGTGCGTGGGGACCATGCGGCGGTCCCCCGAGTAGGGGTGGGCAACCAACACGCCGTCCGCGCCGACGCGCGCGGCCAGGGCCTGCGCGGGGTCCAGGAGCCCCAGGGCGGCACTGTAGGTGGACGTGGTGCCGTCCGACCAGGTGATCTGCTGCTCATCCACGGGCACCGACAGGTCCGGCACTCCCCCGGGCTGTGTGAAGTCGGCGGCCGTGGCCGGGTCGGGCGCCCAGCTGACAGCGCTCGCCGCCTGGGCGCCCACCGCGTAGGTCCACGAGTCGCCGATTCTCGTGGACATCGGGGGCACCGGCAGCACCCGGGTATCGAAGAGGGTCAGCCCGGCCGCAAGCTGACCGGCCGACAGCGGATACGGGCTCGTCGGCGACATCGTGGTCACCGGCGTCACCTGCCGCACGACCTCGAAGTGCACGGAGTCCGAGGTGATCGCCGAGATCTCGACTGGCTGCGAGACCGTCACTGCTTGCGTGTCGACGGTCATCAGGAGCCCGGCCGGGATCAGCTGGTCCAGCACCCGCACCAGCGCCCACTCATCCACCGCCTGAGCCTGGCGCCCGGCCGGTGTCTGCGGGTAGTTCTTGTGGATGCGCACCAGGAGCTCGGAGCGCGTCAGGGAGCCGCTGCGCCCGTAGAACGTCTGCCCCTCCAGCGGCCCCCACAGCTGCCCCTCAAGGGCAGACCAGGTCGCGTACTGCCCCAGCACCCACCCCCAGGTGTGGATGCCGCCCGCGCCGGGTCCCGCAGCGTCGATCATCGCCCAGGACTCGTCCACCTCCACCGGGGCGCCGATCGCAGCACTGGCCGCAGCCACGATCCCCGGCTGCGTCGCCCCTTGTGCGATGCCGAACGCCAGGGCGTTCATCCGGTCCCGGTACGCCCCGTCGGACGACAGGATCGACTCCCACTCGGTTGGAGTGGCCACCCCCGTTGCCGGGTCCATGGGGTTGATCGGCAGCTGCTCCACCATGTCGCGGGACGCGTTGAAGATCGCCCCGTAGAACCGGTCCAGGTCGAAGAACGCCGTCCCGGCGGTGGTCTGCGCCGACAGCTGTGCCACCAGCAGGCGCTTGCGCAGCTGGCCTGTGCCCGAGTCCCCCAGTAGTGCCTGCATCAGCCGCATCAGGTGGGATGTGGGTCGCAGGTCGTAGATCGAATCGGGGAAGTTCGCCATCTGCTCGGCGATGGCGGTGTCCGTCACGAGCATGCCGGTGCCGGACGCCAGCGCGGTGGACTGCGGCACCATGATGTTGGCCTGCAGTGGCATCAGGGAGGCACTGCTGAGCGCGTTAGGGAAGCCCGGGAGGTCTGCCATCACAAGATCCCGAAGGAGTTGGGTGCCATGGTCTGGAACACGATGCCGCCGAGGACCGGCAGTTCGTTGTCAGCGAAGGCGACATCTTGGGCCCGTCCTGTTGCTGGATCGACATAGGAACCTATCGCTGCGGACGTGGGCGCGGCGTTCGGTGCGATCTGCTGGATGCCCACGACCGATGCGGAGGGGTTTGCCGGGTTGTAGCCGGTGACGTCCGAGCCGTTCAGGAGCCGCACGTTGGTCACGCCAGGGACCGCCAGGACGGTGGAGAGCACATCGGATACCTGCACGGTGCTGTTGAACTGCATCCGGCCGAGGAAGTCGCTCAGGGCACTGTTGATGGCTCCTTGGACGGCTGTGACGACGCCGCCGAGCGAGGGATCGTAGACGATGCCCAGGGCGAAGCGCAGCCACCGCTGCTTGGCTTGGTGGACCTGCACATCGGTGCCCAGCAGGCGCCACTTGGCCACCGCGCTCTGCACTGAGGCCGGGATCTGGTTGTAGGTGTAGTCCCCGTTCACCCCCAGGGAGAACGCGGCCCCGGCAGTCGGCTCGTAGTGCTGGGACCACTCCAGGCCGAACCTGGAGGACGAGGTCCAGCCGAACGGGGTGTCCTCGTGGACGATCTGGTACGCGTAGGTGACGCCACCGGCCACGGTGCCGATCGGGTTCGTCGGTGTGGCGAGCCCGTAGGTGGTGCTGCCGATCGTCACCTGCGCAGGGACCTGGAGGATCGGCCCGTAGGCCAGCGGTATCCAGACGTTGCCGGACAGCGGCCTCGTCTGGTCGGCTCGCAGCCAAGCCCCCGTGTACAGATCCTCACTGCTGCTGTTGGACTGGAAGGCGAACTGGTTCGAGAACACGACCGAGACCTGCGCCGCCAGCGCGCGCACGCCCCCGCACCATACGTCGATGCGGTTGGTGATCCCGCTGCCGGGCACGTTCCGGCTCACGGTGGGCACGTACTGGTAGCTAACCGTCACGAGCTGCCCGGCGGCCGGGTAGGAGCCAGAGATGCCCTCCAGCGCGGGGGGGATGGTTGTCAGCCACTGGTAGTCCAAGCCCTGCACCAGCACAGTGCCATCGGACAGTGTCACATTCACCGGTGAGCTGTAGACGAACGCGGCGTCCGCCACCTGAGTGACCGTGTTGCCGGAGGACGGCACCTGCAGGATCTCGGTACGGTCCTTGGCTGCACCGATGACGTTGGCCGCGCCGCAGTCCGGATCGTCCAGCGCGATGCCCAGGTACATCGCCTCCGTCCCCGCCAGCGACCGGAAGACAGTTGCCTTCCAGCGGGCGCGCAGCTCGCTGTCGCTCTCCTGAGCGGTACCACCGGTTGTGGCCGCCGGATTGGCCACCGCCCCCACCCCCTGGATCGGGGAGGCGATCTGCACCAGGACGCCCGCCGCCACGTCCCCGCTCGGCCCGGGCACCAGGGCCTGCACGGCGACAGGCAGCGTAGAGACGCCCGGCATCATGACGGCCCCGGTGACGGTCTGAACCGACGTCGAACCGTCGGCCGAGGTGATCTGCGTGCCGATCGGGATGTACACCGTGGCCGTGGTGTCTCCGGTCCGCGAGAACAGGACTGCCCCGTACGCCGCCCGCGCTTGGAACCTGGCGATCCCGAACAACTGCACGAACGCGTCCAGGTCGGCGCCGGTCTTGCTGTCCACGTCGTAGCTGTAGGTCAGGATCAGGTTCGAGACGTAGGCCGAGGCGATCGACCCCGCCACCGCGTCCAAGATCTTGCGAGCCACCGATCCGACGGAGGTGTCCAGATCCGGCTCCGAGAGCTGAAGCGCGGTACGCATCTGCGCCACGATCGCGGCCTGAGACGTTGTCCCCGTCGTTGTCGCTGGAGTCGTCACGCCAGTGCCCCCCTTCGAGATGAACCACCTTCACCGGGTGGAGTCCGTGAACATTCACCGCACCAAGATCCGCACTGCTGCCCTTCACCGGGTGAAGCCGGTGAAGGTGGTGAACATTCACCCCTGGGGCATCTCCAGCCCCGTGAACCTCGTGAGGATTCACCGGCCTCATGCAGCCCAGCCGGTTGATTCACCCCTCCCCCCGGGTCGTTCACCGGCTTCACCGGGTGAATATTCACTGACTTCACCCGGTTCACAGGTCCACCGTCCGCACCAGCGCCACCTGTTCACCGGCCTGTGTCTGCAGCGCTATGGCCACCTGGAGGGAGTCGTAGTTCACCACCGTGTTAACCGACAGCACGGCCGCCACTACATCCCCGTAGGAGTACCGCGAGCGGCTGCCCGAGAGGGCATCCGTGGCGATGTCGGCCGCCTGCGCCGCCACGTACTGCTGCAGCACGCGCACGACCTCGCTCCGGACCAGCAGTTGCAGCTGTGCGTCCAGGGGCGCGCCGATGTAGTTCGGCAACACGGAGCCCCACTGGGGGTTCCAGGGGTCATCTCCGTAGGGCTCGGCCAGCGCCAGCGCCAGATCCTGCCGGATGCGCGCTCCGCCCGTCAGCGTCGTGTAGCCGCCCTGGCCTACGACCAGGTCGCCCCCGGACAGCGCCAGACCCTTCATGCCACCCACCTCCGACCCTTCACGGCCGCCCCCGCTGCTCCTGACAGGCAGCCGCCGACCTGGGCAGTCTCAGGGCTGGTCCACCGGCTCAGGGCTCGACTAGGAGCCACGCCACGGTGGAGGTGTCCAGCGCCGAGCTGGAGCCGATCGTGAAGGACACCCCAGGCACCCGGAGGGCCACATGCAGAGTCCCAGGGGTCCCTGCGGGCGTCTGCGTGGTCAGGAGGATGGACGTGGACGAGGCGACGTTGGCGGCCTCCACAACTGCCATACCGGCCGCCAGCGCTACGTTCCCCGTGCGCGGCAGGCGGGGGGCTGTGTCCAGTTTGGCGGCCAGCGTCCACTTCCCGTAGGTGCGGTCCACCATCCAGATCTCGCCCACCTTCGGCAGCGCGGATACGCGCTCCAGAGCGAGCCGTACCGTCAGGTACTGCGCCTCGGTGTCCATGGCCTGGACGGACAGGCCGATCGGATCGACCTCCTTGATCGTCACCTGCTTGATGCTCAGCCCCTGGCCCATGGTGCCCGGCTGGGAGATAGCCACGGCATTCTCCTTCGATTCAGAGGTACGGAGAGGCATTCACCGGCGGTTAACCCGGTTCATCTCGGGGGTGGAGGCGGTGAACTCCGGTGGAGCAAATGATCTTCACCGAGTGAACCGCGAGGCTGCGGGGTGAATGTTCACCGCCTTCACCCCAGGCGGCGCCAATGAAGCATAGGTTCACCCGGGGGAAGGTGGTTCACCCGGTGAATCAAGCGAGGCCGCCTGCCACGGGGAGCCCGAGCAGCTTGCTCGCGCCGGTCTTGGACAGACGCGCAGGAGCCGCCAAGTCAACGCTGGTGGAGAAGCCGCCATTCGGACCAAACTGGAACGTATGCGTAACTGTAGTGACGTATCCCTGAAAATCGAACGCCGGGATCTGGAGGAGCATCCCGGGGTAGAGCTCCGGCATCCAGGACAGGGGCACGCTCGCGCTGTACTGGTAGGCGTACTGACGCAGGAACAGGAAGATGGCCGCGAACAGCTCGGCCTTCGGTCCGACGAGACCCGGCATCTGCTGGTAGTCCGGCCGCGCCCCGAATCGGCCCTTGATCCATGAGGCGAACGACGCAGCCTGTGCGTCCGTCAGGTCCATGCCGAACAGAGCCGACCAGACAGCGGGCAGGTCGATCGTCACGACACCTGTCGTGAACACGGCGAGATCGTCGGTGATCGACAGGGAGGAGACCTGTCCGGCCGCCGGGTCGAAGACGTTGCCACCCATTGGCGAGTTCACAACAAATTGGTGGGTGACCATATAGTCATCGCTCCAGTCGACCTCGAAGTCCTGGCACTCGATCGGCTCGATCACCATGGCCGGGGACTGGCCCCACATGCCGTAGTAGTCCGGGTACCAGGCGATCAGGTCCCCGTTCGGCGCGCTGCAGAACGACCGCATGGCCGACCCGAAGACGTTCTTGAGGTACGGCAGCAACGGGGTGTCGTTCAGCAGCGCACGCGGTCCGTTGAGCATCTGGGCCAGGGCGTACTGCGGATCGTTCTGCGCGGTGGAGATCGGCAGCCACGCGCTGTCACCGAACAGCTTGTCGATCGGATCGTTCGCGTCATACCCCGCTGCCTGGTCTGCCGTCGTAAGGATCGGCGCCGCCAGGTCGCCGTTCCCCGACGTCGAAGTGCCGGTCTGCACGACGCCGCCGCCCCCGGCAGTCCCGGTGGTGGTGTAGGAGATCCTGGGGAGGAAGCCGCCGCTGTCCCAGTACGAGGCCGGGACCGCGCTGTTCTCGCCTACCTCGTGGGGTTTGGCTCCGGAGTAGTGGGCGCCGATGGTGTTGATGCCGTCCCCCAAGGACATCTCCACGTGGCCGATCCCGGCCGAGGAGGTGACCTTGAACAGGAGCGCACCGGGAGTCTGGAGGGCCTGGGTCACGCTCACCGACGTGCAGAAGGCAGCCTGGTCAGCAGCCGTCCGGGGCAGCCCATACAGAGCGCCCAGCGCCCGCAGGTACATCGCCTGGATGAACGAGGAGCAGTCGAGCCCGGGCGGCGGGTCGGCTGCCAGGATCGCCTCCTGGGTGCCCGCGTACTGCTCGGTGTAGGGGATGGTTGGGTACTGGAGGCAGAAGTTCACTGCCAGCTGGGCCAGTTGCTGCCCCGAAGAGGCACCCGCCGGATTCGACACCAGCGACGTGGACGCGCCGCCGGAGGCCGTGGTCATCGCCGACACCATGGCCGAGGCTGCAGCCTGATGCGGGGCGTAGGCGTTCGGGAAGGCGGATACCTCTACCGCCTGGGCCTGCTGGTCCAGGCTCATCTTCGCGGCCCCGGCCGGGCCGACCTTCTTGTCCCACTCCTGGAACCACCGCTGCGCGGCGGACGCTACGTCGGTGCACTGGGCCAAGGTTCCCCAGTAGGCCCCGGGCTGCATCTGGAAAATCCCCACCGAGCCGTACTGGTCCGGGACCATGATTCCCGGGTTGGTGCCCAGCGTGGATTCCTGTATGGCCGCCATCAGGGCCACGGTGATCGTGGACGTCGTCTCCCCCATGGAGACCCCGACGTTGTAGATCTCCTCAGCATTGCTCAGCGCCTGAGCCGTGTAGGTGACGCCCCCGTAGCTGCCCGACAGAACCGCGCCGACCGAACCGCTCTCCCCTGCGATCGAGGAGGTGCCCACCTGCTGGTTGAACAGGGTCCTCGCTGCGGCATCAGCCGGAGCCAGCTGCGCTGACAGCTGCACAGCCAGCTTCTCGACAACCTTGTACCAGTTCGGCGGGATCTGGGCGATATGGACTTTACTCTCAGGCCAGCCCACGACCTTTTTCAAGATCGACAAGATGACGTTGGTCATGCCCGCGTCCGTCACGCTCGGGTCGTTGCCCGCGTCCGTCAGCGCCTGGTCGATCATCGTCTGCGTGGCCTGTGCCTCGGCGTCCCAAGTCCAGTACTGCAGCCTCTTCAAGGAGCAGCTGGACGTCACATTCACCACGCGCGGCCACGCGGCCAGCAGCGGAACCGAGTTCAGGTAGCCGGTGTAGACCTGCAGCCATGTCAGCCGCTTCATCTGGACCGAGATGCGGTCGTTAGGGGTGAACACCTGGTCGTACTTGCGGAAGGGGTTCTGGATCTGGAACTGGAAGGTCGACACCCCGTCGCTGCGCCGGATCATCGTGCCGGAGACCAGGTCGTCCGAGATGTCGATGACGCCGTGTTTCGACGTGGACACGTAAACTTTGACCCCTGGTGCATACACCATCTGCGGCACGGCGCTCTCCCTCGCTCACCCCTTCCCTGGCGCGGGAGCCTCCCCAGACATGCCACAGCCCCGGACGCGGCAGAGGCCGTCCGGGGCTGTGTGGATGCTGTTACTGCTGAGGCGGGCGGCAGATCACCTGGAGCTTCATAGCGATCTTGTGGATCTCCGCCCGCAGTGCGTCAGCGTCTTCCGGGTCCTGTTCGCGAGCCTCGGCCAGCGATTCTTTGGTCACGAGCTTTTCCAAGCCGCGAGCGCTCAGCAGCCCCAGCTGGAGGGCCCGAAGCCCTTCCGCTTCATGCGCCTCCTGGAGGTGTGTTCGTGCCTCCTGCGTGACGTGCTCCTCCTGGCTGAAGGGCGCGGAGGGGGGTGCTGCGGGAGCGGGAGTGATCTCTTCCGAGTCCTCCACGATGTCCGCGTCTGGGATGTCCAGCACGGGGGGCGCCGTTGGAGCCGCCGGTGCCGCAGCGGCCTTGGCAGCGGGCTTGGGAACGGTCGGCTTGGATGGCGGCCGCAGGCCCTCCAGGCTGCTGGTGAGGATCTTCGCGGTGACCTTGCCTTCGGCGGTCTTCTTCTTGAGGATTTCGGCGGCCTTGTCGTCGCCGAACTGCTCTGCGATTTCCGCCAGAACGAGGCCGCTCGACTCCGGCAGCGGGCGTGGAGAGGATTCCAAAATTTTGGAAACCCTCTGCAGTCTCGGAGCATTCGTCATCAGCTGGTAGGTGCGGGACTTCTCGATGCCGTACTTCTCCTGGGCGTACGCGATCACATCCGGGTAGCCCTGCTCCTTGAAGAGGTCCCGCTCCTTCATGATCCGGAGGATCGTCCCGGCTCGGATGATGTACTCGCTGGTGGCTCGCACGTAGCGGCTCTGCGTGCTGTCCATCTCAGCATCCAGCAGGGTGAACTGCTCCTGGGGCGTCCCCTGGATGGCCTCCACGTCCACGAGCCGTTCGGGCGTGTCCGTCGGCCGGTCAGGCTGCGCAGGAAGTTGCTCGGGCTTGTCTGGGGACGCTGCGTCATTGTTCAGGACGAGCTCCTGAGCAGCAACCAGCGTCTGAGCCGGAATCTTGGCCGGGTCAACCAGAGCGTCAGGAGCTTTCGTGAGGATCTTGGGGGCGGGCTTTGACGACCCCGTTGCGAGGAGTTTCCCTTTGCTGGTCATGCTGCGTTGCTCCCCTTGAGCGTGAGGTCGAGAATTTTTCCGTACACAGCTGAAATGGCCGCCGCCTCCTTGCTGCCGGTCACATCGGTGATCGGCACCCGGGCAAAGCGAACTTCCTGGCGCACTACGTGACGTGGGATGACGAGATCGTCCCTGTAGAGTTCTTTGAACTCCTTAGCCAGATCCTCGGCAATGGCCTTGTTGATGTTCGTCCTGATTGACGGGACGATTGAGGGAACAATGGCAACGACCTGAAGGTCTGGGTTGAGAGTTGCCCTGACGTGCTGGATCGAGTTCATCGCCTGTTGGATGCCGATCTGGCCGTCACGATCGAGTATCGCTGGCAGTACAACGTGAGTAGCCGCCGTCAGCGCGGTCACCACGAGCTTGCCTCCAGAGCGCGCCGGGACGTCGAATGCGCCGAAGTCGTAGTCGTCCTCAACACCCTGAAGCGCAAGCCTTAGCCGGAATTCCAGGCCGATCACGCTGTTATCGCTTTCCCGGTTTGCCAGGGCGCGGCCCGACGGGATGATGTCCACACCGTCCCAGCCTTCTCCTGCGGGGATGAGAACCTGCCGCGCGATGCCCGTGGCATCTACGGGGGGCTGGTTCGGGTCCGCGTACAGGAGGTCGTTCAGGTCGTGCTCGGGGTCAACGATGCCCAGCTCCTCCGTCAGGGTGGCCCGGGGGTCAAGGTCCACCCCGAACGCCCTTAGCTTGCGCTTCCGCGCAGCAGCAAGGAGACCTGCAACCAGCGCGCTCTTCCCAGAGCCGCCCTTCTCGCTGTAGGAGACCACCTTCGTGGTCTTGCGGGGGCGCCTTGCCGCGCCTCGGCGAGAGCTTCTGGACACCATGCTCCCTCGATAGATGGTTTCACCTCGATGAGCATAGCTACCTGGCGCGGGAGCCTTGGAACAATCGCTGGACGTCAGTCTCCGTAGTCGGCCGCCTGGCTGCCGACACCGCCAGGCGGTCCGTAGTAGCCGCCGGTGGCGGGGGGCTGACCTGGATCAGAGCCGGTGCCCTGGGCGGTTCCCAGGACGGTGGTGTAGCTGCCGGAGGGCACCTGATTGTCACCCAATTGAGTGCCTGTGGGCCAGAAGTACTTCATGTCTGGATCATTGGCCGGTCCAGGGGTGATGTAGGACGGCGTCCAGGTGGTGGTGTCCTGCGGGTCTCGGACTGTCTCGAAGACGACGGACGGCGTCCACAGCATCGACCCGATCGTGTCGCCCCACTCGTAGCCCTGCAGGGGGAGGCCGTACAGGTCGATGTTCCGCGACGGGATCTGGATGCGGATCGCGGGGAAGCCGATGCCAGCGGGCAGCCCGGGGTCCATGAGGTAGTCGGCGTATGCCTGTAGCCAGTCGCTGAACGCTTTGCGCTCGTCGTAGCCCTTGAGGAGCGGCCGGATCGTGATCTGCATCGGCGCGGAGCGATGCGGGTAGTAGGCGCGGGTGTTCCGTCCAGCGGACTCGTCCGCGATCATCTGGATGCCGTGGTTGACCTGATCCACGCGCAGCCGGTACTGCTGGTTGGCGTTGCCCTTGGGGTAGCTCAGGGTGCAGTTCAGGCCCTGGCGGGTGTCGGCCACGGTGCCCTCACTGGCCGTTGCTGGTTGTCGGGACCCCGGGGTCCACTACGGCGGCCTGCAGATCGTAGGGGGCCCACGTCGGCCGCGAAATGCGTTCGTGGTCGCTGGTGGTCAGGTCTGGGAAGAGACCGGCCACCGTCATCGTGAAGCCCCCCATGGGGACCAGGGACGTCAGGTTGTCCGGGAGCGGCTGGACCATGGAGACGGGCACGTCGCTGCCCCAAGAATCGCTCACTTGCTGCCTCCTGTGACTCCCGTAGCGGTGGCGATGCCCCCGTTGTAGGCGGTCTGCGTCCAGCCGATCCCGGCCGAGATCCGGTCGATGTAGGACGTGATCGCCGCCGCCTGCGCGTTGCTGACGTCGTCGTAGCTCGTCCCGGCCTTGATCAAGGTGTCAGAGCCATTGGTCACCGGGAACAGGGTGAGGTTGTAGCCGTAGGAGTACTTGCCGGTACGGTGCTCCACGGCGCCGTCACCGTCGATCTCCTGGATGGCCTTGAGGTACACCTGCCAGCGCCACCCGCGCGCCGGATAGCTGAAAGTCGCAGGCTGGTGCATCAGGCCGGTCTGGCTCGTGTCGTTGGACTGGTAGTCCATGATGGCGCGCAGCTGCTCCAGGAATGCCTCTGCCAGCCTCCATGACGCCCCGGGAGGGTCGGTGCCGTCGGTGGAGGAGCCGAGGGAGGAGTCCTCGCCGAAGTACCCGGCGACCACAAGGTCTTGGAGTGCGGAGCCGGTGACCTGCACCACGCGACCGCCGACCGTCTCGATCACGTTGGTGTAGACCTGGAAGGACCATGCGATCTGAGACGGGTTGATCCGGAAGATCGCCTGGGGGCCACCGGAGAACCCGAGGGATGCGAGGGCCATCAGGGAGTCCTCGTCGCGCTGGAGGCGTAGGGGGACGACGGGGGCGACGCCGAGGACGCGGCGCCGCTCAGGCCCGTGGTCTGCAGGACCGTCAGGAGCTGCTTCGCAGCCGGGCTCAGGTCGATCGTCAGGCCGCTACTGTTCCCGTTCTGCGCCATCCACTGCGACAGCGACGTGCCGGAGTTGTCGGTCGCCTTCGCCTCCGAGGAGAAGTCCCGGCCGGGCGCTACGTTGCTGGCTCCCAGCAGGTCCGCGACGGTCTTGCCCTTCTGCGACGCGCTCCCGGCCATGATCACGCTGTTGCCGGTCGCCAGCTCATCCATGTGGTTCTGGATCGCGTCCGCCAGGCTCACCACCCGCTGGCCGGAGGCGGTAGTCACCGACACCTGCACCTGGTTCTGGTCCTGCAAGGTGTTCAGCAGGTCGGTGATCACCGGGTCGCTCTTCCCATTGCTGCGATCCCAGCTCTGGTAGGCCGAGATCGCCGATGAGCTGCCGCTGATCGAGGCACCCGAGTACTGAGACGACATGACGCCGGTGTGGGCGGCCATGCCGACATTCGCGTTCACCTGGGCGTTAGCCGTCGTTGCTGCCGCCTGCGACGCAGTGACGATCTTGGACGCGGCGTTGGACACGGTGTTCTTGTTGAACTGCTGAACCACCCAGATCGCCGCGTTCTGGGCGTTGCTGCCCACGTTGATCTGTGCGAGGGAGCTGATCACGGACGCCAGGGCATACGGGTCGTTGGGGTAGAACGTCACCAGCAACTGGTTGGCGATTGTCGCCACATCCGTCTGCGAGACGTTCCCGGCCCCTCCGTACTTGGCCAGCTGGCTCTGAATCCACGCGGCGGCTCCCTGCGGTAGCACGGCCTCCAGCGTCTTGGTGTCCACCGTCTGCTGTGCCGCCGCCTGGCTGGTGGTGCTGCCCGTGATGTAGGAGGACACGGAGGTGCCCGCGAGGGAGGCGGCCATCATGGAGAACTGCGGCGACAGGCGCCCGGAGACGTCGGTGTTCTCGAAGGAGCGCCCGAGCTGGTTCACGTTCTGCTGCTGCAGTTGCGAGGCACCTACCGAAGAGCCCCCGTAGCCGTTGCTGATCGCGGTGTTCATCAGGCTCGTCATCTGGGAGCGCGCCATCTGAGCGTTGATCCCGGCCTTCCCCGCGCTGTCCGAGACGTCCTTGAGCGCGGTGGACAGGTCCTTGAAGTTCACCAGCGCCGACTGCGAGGCGACCTGCAGGGTCTGCAGCGACTCGTTCACCGAGGCCCCGTAGGACGTCTTGCCGTTGTAGACGAAGTTCAGCGCGTCGGAACGGCTCGGGCCACCGGTGGTGTCCGCTGAGGTCTTCGAGTTGTAGCCGAGCTGCGTGACGCCCTTGAACGCCTGGCTGGCCTCGGCGCCGGAGAAAACGCCCATCGTCTTGAGGCCGTACAGCCACTCCGAAGCGCGCTCCCCGAACCCGGAGACGTTGCTGCCGCCTTCGATCGACTGGTAGTAGGCGTTCTTGTCCCGCTGGGACACCATCTCGGCCGGGATCTCGCTGGCAGCAGCGACACCTGCTCCTACCACTGCACCAACGGGGCCGCCCAGGGCGAAGCCGATACGAGGTGCTGCCGACCGAGCCCAGTTGCCCAGGCCACTTCCTCCGCCGCTGCTGGGGGTGAGGCTGTTCCCGTATCCAGCGCCGTGGCCACCGCCTCCTCCGTGGGGACCTCCACCGCCCCCAGAGCCGCCGTAGAGAGCCGGGGAGGGGAGTGGGGCGTTGCCGTGTGACGGAAGCCCACCTGAGACACCAGAGGACTGCGTCATGCCGCCGTGCGGGGTCGCGGGAGGCGTCACACCGCTGCCCTGCGCACGGGCCTGGGGCCGGTTCAGGAGCACCTGGGATGCGAACTGGGTGGCCGTGTTGCGCATCCACTGCACGGTGGGGGCCGCGACCGGAGTGGGCATCTGGCCGCCCATCAGCTGCTGCGCGAGGCCCTGGTGGGCGCTGGCCGGAGCGCCGCTGGGCAGGTTGCTGCCGTACGTCTGCTGCATGTGCATCATCGCCTGGAGCTGCTGGGCGACCTGCGCGTTGACGGCCGCCTGCGCTGTGGCGCTGCTGAGCATCACCGTCAGCAGCTGGGCGACGGAGGACCCCGGCGACGGCATGGAGGGAGGAGGTGGGGTCGTCATGTCACATCACGTCCATTCCCTGTCGTACTCCGGCTCGGGTATCGGTGCCGGAGGAGCCCCGTCAGGCACCGTCACGGTGATCCGGTTCTGGCTCAGCTGCTGCTGAAGCAGCTGCCAGGTGTCCGGGGACGCCTGCTCATCCCACTTGACCTGCGAGTAGTCCAGGTTGACGTTCGCGTCCTGCGCGGGATCGACTGCCTGCGCCTGCGGCTCGTCTGCCTTAGGGACGTCGAAGACGTCGCTGATGCGCATGCCGGATGCCACCAGGGCGCGTCGCAGGGCATCGTCCTGCTCCCGGTGCCGCTGGTGGTTGTCCGCGAAGACCAGCAGTTCCACGCCGAGGGTCTGCACCGCAGAGGGCCGACGGCCCCGCAGCAGCCCCATGCGCTCAGCTACACGGAGCTGTCGTTCGAGCCAGGGGTCGATCCCGTCGACCCGTACGCTTTTCCCATCGCGGCGATCACCTGGGCCACCTTGTCCTCCAGCTCCAGGAACTCCTGGAACACCCGCGCGATGGTGTACGCGAACCAGTTGGCCCCCACGTAGGTGAAGCGCCGATGGGCCCAGTCCGCGATCTGCGCATCCTCGCCGATCGGTGTGGGCAGTTCGACGCCATCCACGGTCACCGTGCACATGGCCGCCACCGCCGTGGTGTAGGCCATCTGCTCCCCGGGAGTCCCCACGTAGGGCTTCACGACCAGGGCTATCGCCAGCTGCTCATGCGGTCCGATGGTTCGGATGACGAAGTTGTGCCCGAGCCACGTGAACTCCTTGGTCAGCGCCCCGAGGTACAGCAGGCCCTCGAAGGGCTTGGAGTACCGGGGGTCGAAGGACGGTAGCTCAATGCCGTCCGGGTCCACGAGTGGCGCGTCCGGTGCGGGAACGGCTCGTTTGCGGCCCGGCATCGCGGCCGGGTCGTAGGCGCTGTGGCTGGAGGGGGGAGTGGACACCGTGGCAGCCCTAGGAGTTGAGGGGGGTGGTGGAGGTGTAGGCAACGACCACCGGCTTGGCCACGTCCAGGCCGCCGACGGTGATGGTGTCCCCATCGGCAATGTCCACGATCGTGCACTGGTGGTAGATCTTCCCGCGCCAGGCCGAGGGGGTGTTCTCCATCCCCGGCGGCTTGATGATCGTCTGGGCGGTGACGTAGTTCGCGGTCTGCTGGAGGCGCTGGAAGATCTCCACGATGTTGTTCGTGCCGGTCATCCCGGCCATCGCCTCCCAGACAGCCTGATTCCACAGCTCCTGGATGGTCAGCTGGAGGGTGCCGCCCTGGAGCACGCGGGAGGTTGCGATCTCGGTGGGAGTGATCGAACCCAGCGGGTGGATGAAGGAGTACGCCTGCCCCTTGTCCGACCAGGCGCGCTGCCCTGAATCCTCCACGGAGATCAGAAACGCGATGGGTTGTCCGGCGAAGGTGAACGTGCTGTAACCGGAGCCGGTTACGCGTGCCTGTCCGCTCGGCATGTCAGCTCTCCTTCCTGCTCAGGGCGTTGTGCTTACTGGCCATCGCTGCTGCCGTCGCTGGTGTCGCCGGAGTCGTCACCGGTGCTGGACGTGTCGGCCTGCAGGGTGGAGTCCGAGGCGGTCGTGATACCCGAGGTCAGATCGACCGTGAAGGAGACCGTGATGTAGTTCAGGGGCACCGCAGGCTGGTACGAGAAGGTGGCCTGGATGACTGAAGGGTTCGTGGACTGCTGCTTGACCGCTAGGTTCGTGTAGGCGACGATCATGGCGTTCGAGACGGCCGTCTCCAGCAGCCCGGCGAGCGCAGCCTTGACGTTGGTGGTCATGTTGACGTCGATTGGCGCACCGATCAGGCCGCTGTTCTCCATGCCGACCTGCAAGGTCTGCAGCAGGGTGTCGGCGATCCGGACCAGGGAGATCTCCTGCGTCAGCAGGCTTCCCATGGCGGTCGTCACGCCGTGCCGCACCCATAGCGCGTTCGAGCGGTTCGTCTCCACCACCAGCACGCCGCTGCTGGACAGGCCGTTCTTGAAGCTCGTCGTGGACTGGGCGGCGATGCCAGCGGGCAGCCCCGTGAAGGAGTTGATCAGCGACCGGGTCAGGCCCCAGTTCACCGGCTGCAGCGCCAATTTCCCGGCGCAGGCCGCCGCCAGGTACAGGCCGTCCACCATCGTGGCCGCGCCCACGTTCGGGTTGTAGAGCATCATCTGGTTCGGGTAGACCAGCACGATCCGCTTGTCGTTGGTCTGCGTCGCCAGCTGCGACAGCGGCAATGTGTTGTCGTAGCCCGACGAGACGCCCACAAACGCGATCTGCCCGTACCCGGCCGCACCACAGGCGTCGATGTAGGTCTGCACGTCCTGCACGAGCTGCGCCACGTTCGCGCTGGTGTGAGCGTCGTAGGAGGACGAGTCGTACAGCAGTGGCACCAGGATCTGCACCGCGTAGTTGTCCGCGATCTTCGCGTACGCGGCCTGTAGCTGGGCACGGAAGTTGCCGTCCGCCGGGTTCGTTGGCAGCACGATCACCGAGGCGGCGCCGTTCTCCAGGGCGATCCTGGAGGCCAGCGTGACCGGCGAGTAGACCTGGGAGGCGTTCGGGCTCGACGGCAGCGATGTCACCAGGTCGGTGCCGTAGACCGCCACGATGTCCGTGTAGTCGGTGTAGAGCTGCGGCGTGTAGTACGTCGGGCTCGTGAAGCTGTAGCTGATCCGGACCTGGGCTCCGTCGGTCAGGCCGTTCGGGCTCGGCAGTGCCGTGTTGCTGGTGGACGCGCTCAGCCGCTGGATCGTGGTGGACGACCCGGCGCCGTTGACGCCCGCCACGCTCACGAGGGTGTAGTCCACGCCCGGGACCATCACCGTGCCCAGGATGTTGGTCACCACGGGCGCTGCGATGGCAGGGGGGCCGGTCTGCGCGGTGGTGTAGATGCCCTGCTGGGTCAGCAGAGTGGCCTGCCCGAAGTACACCTGCACGGTCTCGGAGAAGGTCTGGTAGCCCAGGGCGGGCCCCACGATCGTTACCGTGGTGGTGGACACCGTCAGCGGCAGCACCGTTGGGATAGAGGCGTCCGTGACGTAGACGCCAGGCGGCGTGTACGTCGAAGTCGAAATGTCCGTCACGAAAACCCCACCCGCGAGCGACGAGAACCCTGTCGCCCCTTACCGGCTGCGCCGCGCGCACCAGACAGGGATCAGTGCCACTGTGAGAAGCCGCTCCCCTCGATCGGAGCGGGCGCGAGCTGCATCGTGGGCACCACCTGGATCATGGACAGCGGAATCGCGGTGTTCGCTGCCGGGTCCGGGACGAACTCCCCCATCAGGTCCAGGTTCAAGGTGCGCTCGTAGACGATTTCGTCGGTCCCCCATGGGGTGCCCGGCTGCGCGTCGTCGCCGGTGGACTCGACCTCGTCCCACTGGCACGTGGCCGCGATCAGGTCGTTCTCTTCGAAGGTCCCCTTGAAACGCCCGAGGATCGCGTCCTCCTGGCCGAAGGCGATCACGCGCACGACCTCGTCATAGACGCGGTCGCACTCCAGGGACGTCAGCGCGACGCAGGTGAACGACAGGCTCCCGAAGAACCGCCAGCGGGCGAACGGTGCCACGAGAGCCCCCGTGGCCGGGTCGGTGGTCTCCACGTAGGCGATCCCGGCGCGCCGGATCGGCGCGCTGTCGTGCCAGCCGGTCCACACCATCGGGAAGTGTGAGGACTCGATCGGGTATTCCAGGGAGGTGCGCAGACCCTGGAACTCCGCCGTCGGGTACTGGTTGTCGAAGGTCGCCTGGAACGCCTGCACACCCAGGGTCTTGATCATCGTGACGTACATCAGGCGCCGTCCTCAGGTGTCATGCCGTTCAGGCGCACGTAGTTGCGCCAGCTGCGGTCGGTGACGTACACGCGCTCTGCCAGCAACCCGCAGCGCTGGGCAGCCTGCGTCATGGAGGTGTTGAGGAACGAGCGCGGGTGCAGCCCCGGATGCCGCCACCGCACGCCGCCGTTGCCCGGGGCGATGGCCCCCGGCTTGCGGCCCGGGGTCGTCCAGGGCTGTCCCATCTCGCGCCGGGAGATCCGCCCGGGCGCTCCCGGGTAGGAAGCGGGCTTGTCCGAGACCAGGATGCGCTGCCCGGTCTTCGGGTCCTTGCGGTAGACCTTCTTGCGCTGCCCGATCTGGGCCGCACGCCGGAAGATCAAGACCTGGATCTTCCCCGACTCGGTCCGCCGCGTCTCGGCCTTCGGGTTGGCCTGCCGCTCGGAGCCGGTGGGGTCGTCAATCCACATCGGGATCGTCTTCCCAGCCAGGGAGCGCATGGTGAATGCCTTGGTGCCGTGGTCCTGGTACCAGACGTAGTCGTCTGCCCACATGATCCCGAAATAGCCCTTGCCGTAGAGCGGCTGGATGCGGCGCGCGGCCGCACCGGTCAGCTTGGGCATGCGACGCCGGGCGTCGCGGGCCGCGATGCGGGCGGCCGTGCGCGCCAGCGCCGGAGACAGACCTTTCTCCGTCATGATCATCCGGTCAGGATGGGCCGACAGGTGCACCTCTGGGACCTCCACCTGTGGCATCGTCAGCCCTCCAGGTCACGCTCATGGATGACGACGCCCCGGGTGTGCGACTTGCCGAGCAGCATGTCCGCAGCGGTGCGGTGATGGCCGTCCACCTGGTCCAGACGCCCGCTGGAGCGCCGCATGAAGCGCGGGACCTCCCCGAGAGCCTTCTCCTCGGGTGTCTCGTCACCCTCTTCCTCGTCCATGCCGTCACGGTCCCAGTCCGGGTCGTGGTCCGGGTCGCCAACGGTCTCGTCGTAGATCGGCTGCGGCTTACCAGGGTGGAAGAGGTTGTGGGCCACCGAATGCGGGCGGATGAACGTCTGTGAGGCATGCACCGGCTCCCGCAGGGAGACGTCCTGAGGCTCCTTCCCTGCCCACGTTGCAGGGTCCTTGAGCTTGCCCTCCACGCGGTGCGAGTAGGGCAGGTGTGACTGGGACGCGAAGCCGTAGTCCACCGGAGAGGCGAAGACCGTCCCCTGGGAGATGTCGCTGTAGACGTGCCGCAGCGCACCCTGAGCAACCTTCTCGCCGACTCCGTGAGCGTGGGCTATCTGCTTGACGTAGCGACTCCTGCGCGTTGCCATACCCTCGCTCGGGTCCCGCAGGTCCGCGTCGTTGATGTCGTGGTCGTTGTTCCACCACGCCGCCGTCATCCACCTCAGGCTCACTGGCTCAGGTCCTCGTCCTGGTGGCGGCGGATGTGGTGGGTGTGCAGCTCCTGTGTGAGCTGGTGGACCCGCTCTATCAGCTGCTTGTGCTGGCGCATCTGGTGGCGCACGGCGAGCCCGGCCCCGGCCGCGATGCAGGCGCCCATGTCCGAGGTGACGTTGGTGTAGTTGCCGAGGATCAGCTGAATGTGGTCCGGGGCGAGCGTGGGGAAGAAGATCCCGATCGGGATGAGCCACACGAACAGCACGAGCAGCCATCCGATGTGGACTTTTGACGCGAGCAGGCGCGGGACCGCGTCCAGAACGCGCTCTACCCGGCTGCGCGGCGGCGGGGCGTCAACGGGGGGCACAGGGAGCGTCATAGCGGCCTCCGGGAGGGGCGAGAGTGGCTGTCTCGCCCCTTCCGGCATCTCAGGCCCTGGCGGGCAGGATCACACGGTGTAGCACCCGGTCCCCACCGGTTGCAGCTCTCCTTGTGGTTACTGGGGATCATTCCATGTCTGGCGCCTGAGCGGCGCTCAGTCCCGCTCGTAGAGAGGGATCAGCGGCGCGCGCATGACCTCGAACGAGGTGTAGTCCACCGGGGTCGTGCCGTTCATGGTGAGCAGGCTGATCAGGTCGTCCGTGTTCGGAGGGATCGTGTAGGCCACGGAGTCCTGATCCTCCACCTGGGCGGAGGCGACGTTGTAGGAGACCGATGAGGTGACCTGATAGGGCGTCACAAATCCGGTGCGCAGCGCCGCGCGGGTGGGGGTGCGCAGCTGGTAGCGCTCGCCGGTGGCGCGCATGGCGTAGTCGCCGGAGTGGACCCGGAAGTCGCTGGTGGACTCGATGAAGACCTCGTTGGCGGTCGTCACGCCGCGCTTGGTGAAGCTCTGGCCGTCGTCGGTGTCGCCGAAGATCGCCGGACGGAAGATCAGCGCGCGGTAGCCGCCGTTGAACCGGTTGCCGAAGCAGCTCGGGCACTTGTTCCGGGTCGGCTGGCCGTAGGCGGCGGAGATCGGGTCGGCCGAGCACACGGGACACAGGGTGACCAGGTTGTTGTCGTAGTCGCTGGCGGTCCACATGAGGACGAACAGGGTGTACTCGCCGTAGAGGTACAGGGCCTGCTCGTGGCGGCCGCGTTCCTGGTCGACGGCCCAGGGCTGTGGCTGGCGTACGTAGCGGCCGGTGACGGTGGTGCTGGTGGTGTCGGCGCCCATGGCTCCCCCGTCAGTAGAACATCGTGGACATGCGCGGGCGCGCGGCGGCCGACATGGGGAAGCGGGCGGGCCCGTACCTGCCGAAGACGCCGCCGGAGACCAGGACGCGGGGCGCGCCGAAGCCCATGTGGCGGATCTTGAAGTGGTCGAGCTGCGCCTTGAGGATGGGTTCCTCTCCGGCCAGGATGTTCTGCCAGCGGTCCATGTAGTCCCGGCGGTCCAGGCGGCTGATGCCCGCGCCGGAGGAGAACTCGGGTTGCTCGGTGTAGGAGCGCACGAGGTGCCGCAGGCACTCCACGTAGGTGGCCTGCTCCAGCAGGGGGCCCCACCGTTCGGTGGGAAAACTCGCGCCACCGTCGCCGTCGATTGTGTACGTCATCGTGGGCTGCGCCAGGGTGTTGAGCTTGCCGCAGGCGATGCGCATCAGCTGGGCGACGCGGTTGCGGCTCCATGTGGCCTGGAAGTACTCCTGGAGGTTGGGGCCGCCGTCAAGGCTGTCGAAGCCATCGGCGAACCGCACCCACACGGATTCGATAATCGTTTTCATGACGTCCACGAGGAAGTCGTACGCGGGTGCGCTCTGGCCGACCTCCAGGGGCACCGCATAGGTCTGAGGGACGGCCCCCACACTGTAGGACCACACGAGCTGGAACGGACCCGGTGTTGCGGTCGCGGGCCCGTTGAGCTGCACTGTGTACTCGCCAGGCGCGGAGTTGGTGACCGCCGGGGTGAACACGGTCGTCGCGGGCGTTCCCGTGCCGTCATCCGTCACCACCACGGCGGTCACGACGCCATCGGCATCGGCCAGGACACCGGCCTGATAGACCTGGATGCCGAACGCGACTGTGCCGTACCGGCTCAGGTAGGAGCGGTCCATCAGGTGTCCTGCGAGTTCACGAGCATGGCCATCCCGCGCACGCTGACCAGCTCCATGACCTGCCCGGTCGTGCCGTAGTTGATCGTGGTGAACACAGCCCCGAAGGTGTGGGTGCCCACCCCGACAGCAGCGATGCCCATGGCTGGGATCTGCGGGTAGCTGCGGTAGGCGTTGTTGATGTAGGCGTTGCTGACGTCGGAGCTCACGTAGAGGCTGCCGCCGTCCCCGAGGGTGACGGCGTTGCCGTCCACGCTTGGCCGCAGCGTGCCGCCGCCGATCTCGTAGGGCTGGTTCGCCAGGCTTGCCGAGAGCCACACCGCGAGCGTCCCGGGGCGGTGGACCGTGATCGTGCCCAGCAGGTAGGAGACCGTGGTGTTCTGCGAGATGGCCACGCCGGGCGCAGCAGACCCCACCCACAGTGGAGGCGCCGTCAGCACCTCGTGCCACGCCGTTCCGGACCACGCCATCGTCTGCCGGGTGTCCGTCTGGTAGATCTTCATCCCGGCCTGCGCGCCGCCCCAGCTCGGCCGGGAGGTGGACGTGCAGATGTAGTCACCTGCGTAGGTGTCCAGGATCTGGCTGTTGGCGTTGAAGTCGTCCAGGTCGAACGGGTCGCTCTCTTCCCAGGTCTTCAGGCCGATCTTGGGTGTGGTCCCTGACACGCCATCTCCTCAACACAGTGCCGGTGCTGCCACCCCTTGCGCGTCGCCGCGCGGCGTCCGGACAGCACGTAGCCCGGGCACCAGGGAAGGGGCCCGGGCTGCGTGCTTGGATCAGACGACGGTGTACGAGGCCGACGGCGCGGACGTGGCGGACTGCAGCTGGTCCACCGCCTCCACCGTCACAGTCACGTGCGCCGCCACTGTCATCCCGGCCAGGACCGCTGAGGTCGCGGACGCCAGCGCGGTCACACTCTGGCCGCTGGACGCCTTGACCAGGTAGCCGCCCGACGGCAGCGGCTCGGACGCCGTCCAGGTGACCGTTGCCGAGCCCGCAGTCCCGGCCAGAGCCACGACAGTCACCCCGGTCGGCGCGGTCGGAGCCCCGGCCGATCCGTGGTCGATGGCGCCCGTCTCCTCGTAGATCGGCTCATCCGCGTTGTACGGCTCCAGCGACGTGACGCGCACCTCGTCGTCGTTGCGGGCGATGGCCGTAGCGGAGAACGGCGAGTAGCCGCTGTCTCCGTTGCGGTTGCGGCAGTTGAACGCGAAGCTGTACGGCTGGCCTGGGACGACCTGGGTGAACTCCACGCTGGTCGCGTTGCGCCCGGCGTCGATATGGCCACCGGTGTTCGAGACGATCGTGTACTGCAGGATGCCCGCGTTGGAAGACGGGTCCGCCTGCGTCGGCCACGACACCGTGATCATGCGGTCGCCCGCAACGACCGTCGGAGCCACGGTCGGCGTCGCCGGAATGGCAGTAGAGCCCTCCGGCACCGCGCCGATGTTGGCCGTCTCCAGCGTCCCGGTCACATCCGGTGCCAGCCCCAGCGGCGGATCAGCGAGCCCGGAGGACACCGGCGAGTCCGTGTGCGTGGTGTCCTGCTCCGCACCCTCCATGCCCAGCATGAGGTTCGGCGGCCGGTACGGCAGGTAGCCGCTGATCACCGTGGACGACTGCTCAGTGTCCACCGTCTGCGACACGTCCGTGCTGACCGGTACGTAGCTCTCCGGCAGGTTCGGACCGGCCGTTGCCGAGGTGTCCAGCGTGCCGGTCACCGCAGGCGGCAGCGGTGCGGCAACGCCCTGGACCCCCAGCTGCTCGGTGGTATCCACCGTGCCGGTCGTTGCCGTCTGCGCGTGCGTAACCTGCACGGCACCGGACGGCGGATCGCCGAACACCCCCTCGGTGTCCACCGTCTCCGACACCGGCGAGTCCATCACGGCAGCCTCGTCCGTGCCGTACTCGGCAGCAGGATTCTGGCTGTAAGGCGTCGTCACCTGAGTCCTCCCCTACTCGCTCGGCACAGTCGCCTGCGCCCGGGCACCGCGCCCGCTGCGCGGCGCTGCTGTCTTCTTGGGCGCCTCGGACTCCTCCTCGGAGCCGTCGCCTTCGTTCTCAGCGCTGCGCGCCTGCTCCAGCGCCTCCAGCCCCTCGGCGCTCAGTGCCTCGTCAGGCAGGCCAACCTCCACGGGCGCCTCCTGGCCGAACTGGACCGCAGCGACGGTTGCGGAGACGCCGCCGAGCGTTTCGCCCGCGCCGCCGCCGGTGCCGGAGGTGTCCAGGCTTCCTGACATCGCCGACAGGATGTCGAACCGGGCCGCGATCACAGGTCGCTCAGCTGCAGAGGCTCGATGCGGACCTTGAGGGCGGTGGCGACCTGCTTGCCCTCCTCATCGAAATTGATCTTCAGCGCCTGCAGCCCCGGATTGTCCTTGAGTCGCTTCGCCCGGGCCCGGGCGCGCGCGGGCGGCACGGCATAGACCTTCGTCAGGGTGTCGTCCGGGTCCAGATCCACCGCTTGCAGCGTGCCGCTGCGGATCGCGTTGATGCACGCCGGGCCCTCCGCCTTGGAGCGCTCCACGAACAGGACGTCGCCGCCGTCCGGGTCGCCCTCGGCCTCCCAGCGCAGGTACGCCTTGCTCTCAGGGTTCGGCGTCAGGACCACGGTCGTCTTCGACGTGTTGCGGATCTGGACGTGCGACACAAGCATCAGGAACTCCTTCAACGGATGCAGGACTGCTCTCCCCCTCCCTCACGCCACCTGGACCCAGACAGCAGCCGCCCTGTCCGCGAGCCCGGCGCGCCCCAGGAAGGGATGACAAACCCTCAGGGAGGACCCCAAGGTGACGACGCCCACCAATCCCCAGCTGTACGCGGTCATGGCCACCGAGCCGGTCGATCCCGCGACCACAGCAGAACTCCTCAGCAGCACCGGCACCAGCGGAGCCACTGGCCTGTCCACCGCAGCGGTCACCTACGTCAACACCGGCGACGCCGAGTCAGTGGCAACCGCCGAGGCGTACACCAACGCCGAGAAGACCCGAGCCGAAGCCGCTGAGGCAGCCCTGCTGCCCCTGGCCGGGGGCACCGTCACCGGGAACCTCGCGGTGACGGGCACCATGTCCAACGCGGGGGCCACCGTCACCGCGCTGGGCTGGGCCAACGTCCGGAACTACGGGGCCAAGGGCGACGGAACCACCGACGACACCGCCGCCATCCAGGCCGCGCTCAACGCGTGCCCGCCCGGCGGCGTCGTCTATCTCCCCCTCGGGATCTACCGCACCTCAGCACCGGTGACGCTGCCACCGTTCGTCACCCTCCAGGGCGTTCACGGCAACGGTGAGCAGCTGACCACCGACGCCGAGCCCGTGTGCTCCATCAAGCCGCTGAGCACCTTCACCGGCGCCGCCGTCATCCAGCTCCTGGACCAGCAGCTCGGCGGCTACCTCCAGGACTCCCGCGAGCACCGCATCTACCAGCTGACCATCGACGGCACCGCGCTACCCACGGGCACCCCTGTGCACGGCATCCTGGCCACGGGCTTCATCCAGGCCGTCCAGATGCGGGACGTCCACATCCAGGCCGCCACCGGCTACGGCCTGTCCACCGCCTCCAACGTGAACCTCACGTTGGGCCCCTCCACCTGCACCGACATGCGGCTGCACCGCGTCACCGCCTTCAACTGCGCGGAGGGCGGCTTCAACGTCCTTGGCAGCACCGACTGCGCCTGGATCGACTGCAACGCCCGAGGCAACGGCGGCAACGGCTGGACCATCGCCACCTCTGGCAGCACCACCTGGTCCTCGTGCCGCGCCGAATGGAACACCGGCGACGGCTACAACGTCGCCGCCGGGTCCGGCCCCCACATGTTCGTCGGCTGCTCTACCGACCGCAACGCCTACCACGGCATGCACGTCATCGCCGGTGACGGCTCCCAGCTCACCATCTCCGCCGGACGCTTCCACCGCGACGGCCGCAACAACGGAGCGGGCGGCACCGGCGGCTACGCCGGGATCTGCGTCTCGCAGACCACCACCCCAGTCCACATCGGCGACACCTCCGTCAGCATCTCCGACGACACCGGCACCGGCACCGTAGGCGGAGTCTCCCCCCAGTACGGCTTCCACGCCGACAACGCCAAGTACGTCAACGTCTCCAGCGGCGTCTTCAACGGCACCACCGCCGCATGGAACGAGGGCACCGGCAACACCCTGATCCTGCGCGGCCCCAACGTCGTGGAGCAGCAGGGCCAGACCGGCGTCTCCCAGACCCACACCGTCCCGGTGGGCCTGGAGTCCACCTCCAGCGGCACCAACACCATCAACGGCACCCTGAACGTCACCGGCGTGCTCTCCACGGCATCCGGAACCGTCTCCGCCCAGCTGTGGTCCTCCGTCCGGGACTACGGCGCCAAGGGCGACGGCGTCACCGACGACACCGCAGCCATTCAGGCCGCGATCACCGCCGCCGGAACCACCGGAACCGTCTACCTTCCTCAGGGCACCTACCTCATCTCCCACGCCCTGACCGTGCAGACCAACTGGCGCGGCGACGGCTGGACCTCCGTCATCAAGCAGGCCAACGGCGCCAACCTGGCCCAGCTGCTCACCACACCGCCCGGGGTGACCACCTCGCAGCTGATGCTGGCTGACTTCCTCATCGACGGCAACCGGGCTAACAACAGCTCCGTGACCTGCTACGGCTTCTACGCCTACGCCCTCCAGTACAGCCACATCCGCAACGTCCGTATCCAGAACGTCAACGGCGACGCGTGGCGCTTCGACGGCGCCAGCGGCGGCTTCGCGAACACCAGCAGCACCATCCACCTGACCGACTGCTGGGCCTACGGCTGCGCCAACAACGGCTTGGTCACGACCAGCTACGCGGCCGACATCCACGTGCTGGGCGGTGACTACGGGTTCCACGGCGCCAGCGCGATCACCATGCAGGGCGGCTCGTCCTCCCTGCGCGGAGCCGTCCTGTGGGGCGTCACTGGGGGCCCTGGCCTGATCATCGGCGCCCCCGCAGTCCAGGTCACCGACTGCAATATTGAAGGCAACAACCAGCAGGGCATCCTGGTCAACGAGTACGGGTCGTACGCGTTCATCTCGGGATGCAAGATCTACGACAACTCCGTTGCAGGCAACGGCCTCTACGACGGCATCAACGTCAACGGCGTCTCCGGCACCCTGGCCACCGGCGTCGTCATCAGCGGGAACCAGATCTTCGCCAACATGGTGACCGGCGGCACCACCCAGAAGAGCGCCGTGGCGCTCGGCCCCTACCACCAGGACTGCCAGGTGACGGGCAACAGCGTCGGATTCGCCGGACTCCTGGGCGCCTGGGCACCCTCCACCGGCCTCATCAGCGGCCAGACCGCCGCGGACTTCGTCTCCGGCAACCCGGGCTTCAACACGGCCAGCGAGCTGGGCTGGTACAACGTCCGCAGCTACGGGGCCAAGGGCGACGGCACCACCGTGGACTCCGCCGCCATCCAGGCCGCCATCAACGCCGCCTCCGCCGCCGGAGGGGGCACCGTCTACCTCCCGGCCGCCACCTACGTCTGTGGCGGCGTCTACCTGGCCAGCAACGTCACTCTGGCCGGAGCCGGAATGGGCAGCACGGTCCTGCTCCTGGATCCCGCCTCCACCCCGGGCACCAACGCCTGGGTCATCCGCGTCGCCAACGGCAGCACCACCGCCGCCAGTTGGGTCACCGTCCGCGACCTGACCGTGGACGGCAACAGCGCCTTCTTCACCAACCCGACCGGCAAGGTCTACGGCTACTACCTGGGCACCGGTGCCCTCGGGCTTGTGACGGACTGCGCCGTCACCCGCGTGGAGATCCGCAACTGCCCCACCTACGGGCTCGACATCGTTGCCGCCGAGCGCGTCACCGTCACCGACTGCTGGTCCCACAACAACGGCGGCACCCTCGGCACCTTCAACGACGCCTCCGGCTACGAGATCATCGCCAACGACATCACCCTCGTCGGCTGCCGAGCTGACAACAACCAGGTCAACGGCTTCTCCTGCGGTGCCAGCGGCACCCCCTACTACCGCGTCACCCTGACCGCCTGCACGGCCCAGGCCAACGGCAGTGACGGCTTCTACTACAACGGCCTGCTGGACTCCATCATCACCGCCTGCTCCAGCAACGCCAACATCGGCTCCGGCTTCAACCTGGACCAGGGCGCCGACCGCAACGTCATCAGCGCGTCGATCGCCACCGGCAACACAGGCAACGGCTTCCGCTTGGACGCCGTCAGCTACAACACCGTCAGCGCCTGCATCAGCGACGCCAACAGCATCAGCTCGCCGGGCAACCCGGAGATCTACCTGGTCGACGGCTCGACCTACAACACCGTCACCGGCTGCATCGTCAACAGCGTGGAGTCCAGCACCTCCATCGTTGAGCACGACACCGCCAACTACAACAACTTCCGCTCCAACAGCTACAACAAGACCCTCACGATCCTCGGCGCGAACTCCACCACCGTGGACCCCAGCGTCGTCACCAGCATCAACGGTGTGACCCCGGTCGCCGGAGCCGTCACTATCACCGCAGCGACCATCGGTGCGCTGAGCCTGACGACTGCCAACGGGCTGTACTCGCCCATCACCGAGGCCGTCAACTCCGTGGCCACCTCCGGCGCCGCACAGACCATCCCAGCCCCGGCTACCGACTCCATCAGCGACATCACGCTGACCAACACCTGCGCCATCACGTTCCCCGCCACCACCGCAGGCGCCAGCTTCACCCTGGTGCTGCGCCAGGACGGCACCGGCGGCCGCACCGTGACCTGGCCATCCGGCCTCAAGTGGGCCAGCGGAACCGCCCCCACCCTGACCTCCACCGCGAGCGCCGTGGACGTCTTCACCTTCCTGTGCACCAACGGCAGCGCCTGGATGGGCTTTGTTGCCGGTCAGGCCATGCAGTGAGGGCCGCGTCCCGCGCCCGCCTGAGCGCCAGCCACACCCTCAACCCGGGCACCTTCGTGCAGAACGTAGGCAGCAGCGACAGCGCCCAGGTCTCCGGCACCACCCTGACGATCACCGTGCCTACCGGCGGCATCCCCGTCGGCCACACCCTGATCGTCCGTTCGGCCACCGACTACCTCGCGGCCGCGCCGACCCTCACCGACAGCCGCAGCAACGCCTACACGAGCCTGCGTAGCTCCCCCGCGACCGGCAACGTCCTGCGAGCCACCATCCACGGCTGCCCCCTCACCACGGCCCTCCTGGCGGGCGACACGATCACCATGACGGTGGCCAGCGGCGTCGCCAACCGCGTCCTGATCCTGGACGAGTTCGCGGGCGTCCTGAACCCGCTAGGCGTGGACGCGGAGAACGGCTCCAGCGGCACCTCCACGACCCCGGATGCCAACGTGGCCTCCACCTACCCGGTGGACCTGGTGGTGGCCGCCGTAGCCTCCACAGCGCCCCTCAGCGACGCCTACACCCAGGACGCCACCTGGAACGCCCTGACCCGCGCCGGAACCAGCGGGGGTACCGCCCCGTACGCCAGCATCGGAGGCGGCTACAGGACCCCGGTGTCTACCAACACCTGGCACTACCGGCCCGTCACCGCGAACGCGGACCCGTGGATCGGCCTGGCGGTCGCACTCAAGGCGTAGAGCGCCAGGAACGCAAAGACCCCCTCGGGAGATCCACACCGAGGGGGTCTTTGCTGGGCGGCAGTCAGGGCCGCACCGGAGGCCCACCACAAACCTCCACCCCCTCGTACCGAAGCCACGGGCCCGGACAGGATCATGGCAGCGGAGCAGCAAAGAGCCCGACCCCCACCCGAGTCGGGTGGGGGCCGGGCTTCTGTCGGTGGATCAGGAGGTCTGCTTGATGATCTGAGCCAGACCGCGCGGGTTGAGGATCGCGAACGACACCATCTCGTCGAACACCCAGCCCTTCCAGAAACTCTCGACCCGGTGGTTTTCTTCGACATCCAACGAGTACAAGACGGGGAAGACGCCGAGGAAGTTGGGGTCCGGGGTCAGGTAGATGTTGTTCTGCGGGACGATGATCGACCGCTGGATCTGGAACTCGCCGTAGCTGGTGATGGTCTCACCTGCAACGACGCGGTCCTTGAAAGCCCACCCGGTCTGATTGATGTCCCACCGGTACATGTCCCGGAAGTCCATCGGGTTGATCAGGATGCGGCTCGACTGCAGCTCGTGCATGTCCGTCATGGACACGGCCGAGTACAGCGACCCCGGCGTCAGGTAGCCCGACGCCTCCGTGATCACATGGTTCGGGGTGACCGTGTGGTCGGGCCGGGTCGCGTAGTCCGTGATCGCGGCCTGCAGCAGGACCAGGAGCCGCGAGTCCTCCTGCTTGAGGATCGCCTGCTTGGTCTCGTCCTGTGCCTGCTCGACGGCGTTGATCCGCAGGTAGAACAGGTCCTCCTTGCGGATCGCCGGGCGCGCGGCGATCCGCCAGAACTTGACGTCGACGCGCTTGCCCTCGAACGGGGTGATTCGGACTTCGCCTTCCGTACCTGACATAAGGTAGGCTTGACCCAAATCATCCCAAACATCGTACTGGACCGGGGTGCCCGGGGTGACCGGGTCCTCCACCAGCACGTTCCGGGTGATGCCCTGGTAGCGGAGCTTGAGCTGGATCGGGCCGATCATGCCCACGCCGAGGCGCTTGATGGAGTTGGCCTCGTCCTGCAGGACCATTTCCAGGCGCTGGAGCTTGGCCTCGTGGGTGATCGGCTGGTTGCCGCTGGCCTCGCGGCGCGCGAGGATTTCCGACACATAGCTGTCGGACTTCTTGGACGACACGCCACCCTTGTGCGCTGCGCCCTTGGCAAGCGTTGCGGTGCTCATCTCTGGGTTCCTTTTCGCTCGCTGGGGGCGCTCAGCGCACTCCGCCGATGGTGATCTTGGAAGGGCTGTTGACCTTGAGGAGCCGCGCGACCGGCTGCGAGCTCGCTCCGGTGGTCCCGGACGGGACCAACTTGCCCTGGTTGGCGCCGGTGGTCTGGGCGTAGATCAGCTGCTCGGAGCCGTCGCCGTTGTCGGTCCACGTCTGGGTGGCATCGAAGGCGGGCGCCATGATCTCGAACTCCGCGTCCGGGGCCAGGACCCAGACGGCGAGCGTGTTGATGCCCGCTTCCAACAGCTCGTCCACGCCGTCGCCGCCGATGTAGTTGCCCACCAGGCCATACGGGACGCCGGTCGAGTTGATCAGCGTCACGGACTCGCCGGAGGTGCGCATGAAGGCCATGCCAGGCCAGATCGGCACCGTGCGGCCCCACGCCGGGTCCAGGAACATGGACTTGGGCGTGGCCTGGGTGAATCCGTAGGTCGGCCGGATCGTGCGCTTGATGTAGCTCGTTGCGATCCGAGTGTGGATCATGTCGCTACCCCTCCTCGGGATGTACCGGGCGGCCCCCGATCCCGGAAGGCCCACAGCTGCTCACTCCCTGGTGGGTGACCTGCTGTCAGGGACAGGAGCGACGGATGAGGATTTTTCGAGGCAGCAACACCTGAGCCCCGGCCATGACGCTGGCCGGGGCTCAGAAAAGGGGCGATTGGGGCTCACATGAACAGCAGCGAGTCATCCCCCACGTCGTGGCCCAGGGGCTGCGGCACGCTGGCCAGAGAGGGAGCCGTGCGATCCCTGGCGGTGCGCCGGGGCACCGCGTTGCCGCTGGCCACCGTGCGGTGGCTCGCGGCCTTCTGGACGCGGTCCAGCGTGGCGATCTCGTGCCCGATCGCCTCGTCAGAGAGGGCCTGGTCGGTCGCGATGTGCCCGGCCATCGTCACGTCGTCACCGGTGGCGATCCCGGCCTGCACACGCAGCCGGGCCAGTCGCAGGGACGCCATGAAGCGGCTGTCGGTGCTGGCCCGCTTCCCACCCGCCTGGCCCATCTCACCGGCTGCCGGAGGGGCGCTGTTGCTCTGGTTATCGCCGATGGTCCACGGGAACGCCACGTCCGGGATCATCGGGTTGCCCACACGAACATCCGTTTCGATCCGCCGCTGATCCAGCGGCACCTCACCGGTGTTGGTGCCCTGCGTGGGCGCAGTGACGTCGATGAGGTGGTTGAACGGCGGCGTCGGCAGCGTGCCGCCCGGCTGAATCGGCACGTCGGTCGCGGCCGCCGGAACACCCGACACCGAGTTCGGAGTCTGCCCCGGTGCCCGGACGTCGTCCATCGTCACCGGAGCAAGCGCTTCCTCGGTGCTCTCCGGCGCCGCCTGCTCGCCAGGGTCCGGGACCGGCTGCGCCGGGTTGTTGATGTCGGCCTGCACGCGGATCGCGTTCACGTCCTCGCTGATCCCGGCGAGACGCGCGATCAGCGCGATCTGCTGCCCCTGGACCTGCAGCTGCGCGTCCATCGCCGCGTTGCGGGCGCGCAGCTGGTCGATGACCTGCTGCTGGGCCGCCATGGTAGCCATCAGGGGGCGGCCCTCCCGCTGCGACGCTCCTGGGCGAGATCCCATACTCTGCTCCTTCTGGGTCGCGCCCGAGATACCGGGCGTCTACCCCCTCCCCGCCCGCGCACCCGGCATGACAGGAGGAGGCGGCGCATCCTGCCCCTGCAACTCACCAGGCGTCAGCAGCTGCGCCTTCTGGCAGTTCGGGCACACGTCGCCCGCCACGATGCCGTCGCTGGCAGCGTTCGGGTTGTCCATCGTCTGGGACTGGGGCATCGTCGCTGCGGCCACGAACCCACAGGACGGGCACAGCAGATCCGGAACGTCGTCGCCAGGCGTCCCGGGAACCGGCATCGCCTGGAGCGGCGCCGCCTCTGGCTGCGCGTGCCCCTGCGCGTTCGGGTCCCCCATGACCGGGACGCCATCGGGGCCGATCGGCAGATCGGGCACCCCGGGATCGTCCGGCACGTTCGGCCCCTTGGTGAAGGGCTGACCGGTGTGGTCCTGCGCTCGATACGGCAGCTCGCGCGGCATCGCCTGGCCGCCCTGCTCCGGGTCGATGATCTGCCCGTCAGGTCCGATCTGCGAGTCATCGACCATGCCGTCACCGTTGGAGTCCGCCGCGCCCGGCACCGCGCCGTCAGGCCCGGGAGCGCCGTCCTGCAGCAGCGGGTCCGAATCGTCCACGGGCTGCCCATCCGAGCCCACGGACGGCACCGGAACCCCGTCCGCGCCCGGCTGTGTACCCTCGGGCGCCGTGGGAACGATCGTGCCGTTGTCGTCCAACTCGGAGGGGTCCACGATCTGCTTGCGCAGGTCCATCAACTTGGCGGCGTCCAGGTCGGGGTCCCTGAACTGCTGCGGCGGGCTGATAAAGCCACAGATCCGGCACTGCAGCCCGTCGTACTGCTCGCCGTCCCCGCAGACCGGGCAGCGCTCCTCGCGCAGCGTGTCTACCTCCGCAGGCGCCTTGATCTCCCGGTAGGCCAGCGGGCGAATGCTGCCGTCCAGCTCCAGGAAGCGGGGATCGACCACCGCCATGTGCTGGTTGTCCTCCCCCACCTGCCCCGGGATGCCGTGCTCCCCCGCCAGGCCCTTCCACTGCTCGCGGTTGTTGCGCTGAACGGTGGCGCGCCCCTTCTCGCCGCCGGAGGGCCCGGCCTCCGCCGAGTTCAGCCTCTGCCGCACCAGCCACGTGACGGCCTGGACCTGGTGCGGCGCGATGGTACGCCCCTCGCGGTGCGAGAGGGCTCCAGCGGCGTGCCGGTAGGTGTCGGCCACGTGCTCGTAGTAGTGCCGCGTGCCGCCGGGCCACGTCTCGGCGTCCGCGCTGGGCAGCCGGTGCCCGGCCGCGACGGACAGCGCGTGTGCGTCGATCACAACCCGGTGGGAGGGCTGCGCCGCTGCGCCGTGTGCAGCGGGCTCGTTGCCGCCGTGCTCGATCAGGTGCGCGAAATCTTGCGTTTTGGGGCCGTTCAGGGCCTCGTGGTGGGGAGTGCCCGCCATGATCTTCTCCGCAGCCTGGTGATGCACGTTCATCACCGAGATGCCTTCGCCCTTGGCCACGGCCTTCTGATCGGCGAACGACCTGGCCGCGTTGTGCATGTTCGCCGACCAGTTGGTGCGCGGGCTGTAGGCGGACAGCACCCCGGCGCCCTTGTGCGCGGCTTCAGCGTCGGTTTTGATGCCGGGGTGCAGCCGGGCGATGGCCTTGGCCACCAAGTGGGCATCGGAGTACCAGCGCTCGCCCTGGGCGTGCTCCTCCGGGGTGGCCTGGTCCCAGTGCGCGATGACGTTGTCCGCGTGGACAGGTTGCGCCTGGAACCACGGGTGCTGGCCCGGGACGGGGTACTTGGGGCCTGCGGCACGTACGCGCAGGGTGCCGTCCGCCTGGATGTCGCCCGGGTCGGCCAGCAGGGCGTGCGTGCCGATGCCGTGCTCCTCCGCAGCGCGGTTGATCGCGTCCTCCACGCGGTGAAGTTCGGTGGGGCTGTACTCCGCCTCTTCCTTGGGGTGGTGGATGAAGTCCTCGGCCGCGCGGATGTGCTCGGGGGTGTTGATCGGGTAGCGGGCCTTGTTGCCGCGCATGCCCGGGTCCGCGTACTGAACGTCTCCGTAGGGCTTGTCCACGGCCGTGGCAGCAGCCGTCTTCCCCAGGCCCGAGGCATCCACGCCTAGGAGGAATGCGGTGGGGTCGGCCGGGGGCTCGACCAGCAGACTGTTCTCAAAAAATCCCAAACCGTGGCAGATCTCCCGGATCGGCTCGCCCACTCGGCGGCCGGAGGCCGTGTGCCGGTAGAGGATCTGCCCCTTCTGCCGGGGGATGTGCTGGCAGTACTCGGCCGGGGTGGTGGCGCGGTTGCCACAGGCGGAGCAGATCGAGTACTCCACGTCGGTGCCCATGGAGGTGCGGTTCACGTGGCCGTCCAGAATGGCCTTGGCCAACCTGGGGAACCGCTTCGCGTCGATCTCCATCAGGACCTCGCACCAGGTGTCGGGGGTTCCGTCCGGGTTGCGGTCCTCGTGCAGCGCGGCGTCGATCACGACGCCGCGCGCGGTTCGGTGGTCGTGGTTGACGTGGTTGACGAACACGGGCTTGCCGATGAACGTCTTGTACGCGGCTGCGATCTCGTCGGCCGGGAACTCGTCCCAGTTGTCATTGCAGCGGCTGGAGATGGCGCGGGAGCGCACGTACAGGTAGCCGGGGCGTGCCTCATAGGCGAAGACGGCGCGGTGCGCGGTGAAGGTTCGCGGCCGGTGGTCGCCGAGGCGCGCGTCCAGGATCTGCGTCGTGGCGAACTTGATCACCGGGAGCCTCCAAGGCCGGGGCATTGCGCCGAGAGGGCGCTCTCGCCCCTTGGAGGCTTTGGACGGAGTGGCAACAGCAGCCGGGCCGGTTCCTGGGTCTTGTCTTAAAGATGAATCAAGGAGACGTGAAGGGCTCGTGTGGGCATCGTCGCGGTTTGGTCGCAGGGGTGCACCATGGTCAGTGGGGGCGCTACTTTGACTCAGGCGCAGGCGGTTTTGGCGACAAAGAGACTAGTTTCCAGACGCGAACATGGAATGATCTCTAGTTAGATCTCCACAGCATGAGCTGCACCGCTGCATAAGGAGAGGACCCGGCTCGCCCCCCTTTGGCGAGGCAGTAGAGCGGCCGGGTCCTCTGGCTCCGATCACACGGATGAGCGCGGGGGCTTGGCGGTTACCCCGCGCTGCCCGTGGAGTTCGGAGCGGCCCCGGCCGCCGGAGCGGTGGGGGCCTCGGAGGAGGGCGCGGGTACCGGCGCGGCCTCGATGGTCTGAGAGACGGTCACGGGCGCGCTCACGGCAGTCACCGGGGTCGCGGTGGGCGACGCCTGCATTGCGGTACCGAGGAGGTTGCCCAGCGCGGGCCAGCGGCGCTCCAGCAGGTGCACGACGGTGGCGTACAGAGCGGAGGTGAGGCCGGTGGCGACGGCGAGCAGGGCCGCCTGGGTGCTGGTGTCGAGGTGCACGCCGATGTTGGTCAGTGCCGTGATGGCGACACCGACCACGATCGCGACGTAGGTGCGGATGAGGTTCTGAACCTGGGTGAGCACGGGAACTCCTTGGGGGACGACGTCAGCCCCTTGTTCCCTTGAGGTCCCCGCAGACAGCAACTGGGTGGGAACCAGCATGACGCGCATACATCCCACCCCCAGGTGACGGCCTAAGCTCCGGATCGTCGTAGCGATCATCGTAGGCTGGTGCCTACACAGCGTGTCAAGGGCACTTTCGCGCATATGCTCATTCAGCATGCGTCGAAAGTGGGGGATTGGGTGTGTAGCATCTGCTGCGATCCGTAGGGGATCGCAGCGAGGAGCCTTATGCCGCCACAACCACAGGCGTCCGACCCGGGAGCTGGGCCCGTTCCGGGCCTCGGACGGCGCCTGGCCAGCCTGTTTGCCATCAAGAACAACAAGACCGGTCGGACTTGGTCCTACGCGGATGCTGCCGCAGAGATCAACCGTATCTACCGGCGCGACCAGTTGGACACCCTGGCGGCTCAGTGGCACGCCGAGGGTGTCAGCGATGATGAGATCACCGAGCGCAGAGAGCATGAACCGCTACGGACGGTCATCACTTCGCAGTACATCGGACAGCTCGTCAGCGGAGAGCAAGCGAACCCAACTGTCTTGCGGCTGAGATACCTTGCGACGTTCCTGGATGTGGAGATGGGCTTTCTCCTCCAGGCAGATCCGGGTGTGGATCAGCAGCTTGAGGATCTTGAACTTCTCTCCCGGCCAGGGCTGCGAGCCCTGGCGCGTCAGGGGAGTGAGCTCTCGCCACGCGAGTTGGCCCAGGTTCTGCGGATCGTGCAGACGTTTCGTGCGACCACGGACGATGCGTCATAAAAAACCTGGCGTCTACACGCGTCGCCTGTCGGTGGGGTGCCCTACGCTGAGCGGCTTAGCAGGTAGGCACACCATACGAGCAGGCAGGGACGGTGGGATGGCGGCGTCAGAACGCCAGCTGCGAAAGCACTGGGCCACGATGAGGAAACGCTTGGGGCTGGAACCTCCGGTGACGGAAGGACAGTTGCTTGCGGCTGTCCAGACGATGAGAGAGCGCCCGCTGCTTGTGCTGCCGACCGCGATGGAGGCAGCGTCAGCGTGCGGGTGGTGGTTCCCTCTCGAAGATCTTGACCTGGTCCTCGTGGACGAGGCTGCGAGCGGGCCCAGGCGCACAGCGATCATCGGACACGAGCTCGGCCACATGCTGCTTGGGCACGCGCCCCGAGAGGTGGGCTCGATCCCACAGTGGGGACTGGAGAAGCTTCGAGCGGATTTCAACCTGCTGCCCTCATCACTCCTGCAGGGGGCGGCTGGGCTGGCGCGCTCCAGCTACGAGAACGGCGAGGAAGCAGAGGCCGAGCGCTACGGGATGATGTTGTTCGGTCAGATCTCAGATGGAGAAAGGCAGCTGGCCGACCAGCAGGCTGACCCTATGCTGGCGCAGCTGAGGGACACCCTCGGCTGCGGATGACCGCACCCGCTCCGCGCGAGGACTCACCACACCATGATCGTCCTTTATTTCGTGATCGTCCCATTGTGGGCCGTTAGCTTCATACGCATCCCCATCGCGCTGAAGAACCCCAGGGCACGCCCTTTGACCTGGACGTTTCTTGCCCTCGCGGCGGGGCTGACCGTCATCCGCCCGCTCGTGGTCTACGACACCTACCAACTCACCGGCTGGACCCCTCTGTCCAACCTGCTCAAGGCGATCTTCGGGATGATCGCGATGGCATCGCTCCTCAGGTGGGTCGTCTCCATCACGCCTGCCGCCCAGGACACCGTCAAGCCGCCGCGCTACCACCGAGTGATCGCCGACCGCTCCCGGCGCACCGTCACCGCCGCCGCCCTCACTCTCTCCGTGGCGGCTTCCCCGTGGTTGCATGCGCCGGTGCCCACCCGGCAAGGCGTCGACATCCTCCTCACCCAGGACGGCGACATCCCGGGCACCATCCACCTGGGCATCTTCTACGCCTACCTCACTTTCAGCGCAGGATGCTGCGCCTTGATGTGCATCAGCACCTGGTCCAGGGACAAGCGGGGGTTCCTCGGGGCGGGGATGGGCCTGATGGCGTTCGGCTGCATCATGGGCACCGGGTACGGCGTGGTGCGCACCGTCGGCCTGGTCATCTCGTCCACGGGAAGCCACATGCCCGTATCCCTCATGGCGGCACTGACCACCTACCTTGCCCTTCTGTCGTGCCTCTCTCTCGTCCTGGGGTCCCTGCTTCCCTTCGGGGAGCGCGTCGGCCGCCGGATGGGCGCGATGGCTCAGCTGCGGCACCTCTACCCGCTGTGGCGCGACGTCACCCAAGCTGTTCCGCAGGTGATGCTCCCGGGCACCCGCGACCGCCGTGGTGACGATTGGCTCAACTTCGCCGACCCGGCGGGACGGCTCAACCGCCGCAGGATTGAGATCCTTGACGGTCTGTCCCGGCTGCGCCCCTGGATGCCTGACGTCGTCCGCGAGGCCGTCCTTGCGTCCACTCCCTCAGGCGCGGAAGCGGACGCACTCGTGGTCGTCGTGGCGATCTGGATCAAGCACATGAACTTCGCGGCTGACGCCGCCCAGACCCGAGCCCTCCTGTCGGAAGTTGACCAAGGCTCTCAGCTGTACCTGGAGAAGGTCGGGCGTCTCATGCGCCAATGGCCCGTTCCCCAAGCTGCCCGCAGCACACGTCTATGGGCTGAACCCGCCTTCGCGCCTGTCCTGGAGAGCCTGGGCCTCGCGCGCCCTGTGCAGGAGGCCACCTCGTGACAACCGCCACCGCCCCAGCTGCCCACGACGGCGCAGGAACGATCCTTGCCCGGTTCCTGACTAGTGCTGTGGAGCCGAAGAACGTCATCGTGGTGGTGTGCACCTGGATCTGCACCGCGCACTACGGCTGGACCGGCATCATCTGGGCAGTCCTGTCGGTCCTGTTCGCAGCTGTGCTGCCGCTGATCTACATCCGCCACGTCACCAAGTCCTGGGCAGACCGGCATCTGGACTACGTCCGCCAGCGGGCCCGGGTCATGCCGGTGATCGTCGCCTCCGTCGCAGCCGGAGCGGCACTGCTGTGGGCGCTGGGCGCACCGCGTGAGGTCCTGGCGATGATGGCGGCCATGGCCGCGACCCTGATGGCCCTCCTGCCCTTTACTGCCGCTGGCTGGAAGATCTCCGGCCACACCTCTGTGTCCACCGGCGGCATCGTCATGCTCGCCGTAGCACTGAGCCCGACGTGGCTCCTGGCGCTGGTCATCGTGCCGCCAGTTGCATGGGCCCGGGTATGGCTGCGAGCCCACACCTCCGGGCAAGTGATCGCCGGGTCCCTGGTCGGCGCACTCGCAGCGGGCCTCGTGTTCGCCCTGTGCCGCTGAAGGGGCGCCATCAGAGCTGAGGGGGCGCCAGGAACGAATCCCTGGCGCCCCGTACTGCTGATCAGCGGTTCTTCTTCTCGCAGTCGGGGCCGATCAGCTTGGCCATGGACTCCGGCGTGCTGAGCGGCCGTCCGCAGATCCAGCACGCCTCGAACTCCTTGGCCCACGCTTCTCCGGCCGCCTTTGGGTCCTCCACGATGGCTCCGATGGCCCTGACGAGCTTCTGCCGGGTCTCAGGCTTGTACTGGAGGTCCGAGTTCAGCCAGACCCTCCCCCCGGAGTCCGCCGAGGCGAAGTTGGCGTACTCGTTCCCAACGTTGTTCCTGCCGAACAGGTAGGCGAACGCCACGCGCCCGGGCTTGTAGCTGGCCGTGCGGGGCTGGCGGCGGACCCTGACGGTGATGTAGTCGTCGCCGCCCAGCAGCACGGTGTAGTAGCCCGTCAGGCTCTCGCCGTCGTCGGCCAGAACCGATACGGGCCGCTCCGGCTTGAGCTCGACCTTCTTGGGCCGCTCCGCAGGCTCGCGCGGGTTGGCCTTGGTGAGGCAGTCGTAGTCGTGCGCCGGATGCCACTTGCCGTTCGCGTCCCGGGCTCGGCCGCCCTCCTCGGCCGCTACCCACTTCTGGCAGTACAGGCAGTGTCCCGGGTACTTGTTCTTCAGGCCGGGCACCGTGCGGCGCCACTCGGGAGCCAGCGCCTTCACCGGCGGCGCGGCCACGGCGGGAGTGGCGGGAGCGGCGGCCGGGGGCGCAGCGCGTCGGGCCGGGAGCGGCTTGGGGGTGCTCCCTTGAGCGGCAGTGGCCGTCCGGCGCGGCTGAGGGGTGTTGAACACCGGGCGGCCGTCTTTGATGCCGACGAGCGCCAGGGGCCTGCTCAGGAAGACTGCCATCACCGCTGTCCCTTCGAGTGACATAGTTTCATCTTCGTGCAACTCTATACGTACATATGTAGGTATAGCAAGAGGGGTGGTGCGCCGCGCGCACCACCCCTCACACAATGAGCCCGAACGGACTACGTACCCGACCCCGGCACGATGCCCAGGCGGGCTGCCTCCAGTGCCGTCAGCTGCGCCAGCGACAGGGTCTTACCCGCCGCGATGGCCGCACGAGCCTCCGCCACAGCCATCTGCGCCGGGCTGCGACCGAAATTCGGGTCGGGGCGGTGCGCCCCGAGCAACGCCCCGACCTTCGCCACGTCCACGGAGGACGGCGTCACGAACACAGTCAGCGGCGCCGACTCGTCCACCGGTGCCGGGGTCCCATCGGCCTTGTGGGTTATCCCGCAGACGGCCACGCGCACGTGCGCGCCCAGGGCCTGCTCCACTTCCGCTTGGAGTTGGCCCACATGCACCGGCCGCGTCCACGGCACGGCGCGGCTGTCGCCAGCGAACGGGTCCAGGTGCCGCTGCTTCGCCAGTTCTGTCACTACGAATTCCTTCCAAAATTATGGAAACCAGGTCACTGAAGAGCGACTACGACAGCCACCAGGGATCGGCCGCGTCCAGCTCCTCCAGGTGCTCGTAGTGCGTCCCCTCGATCTGCAGCCGGTCCAGGTTGGAGGCCCCCACCCCGCCGCCCTCCTGAATCAGCTGCCTGCGCTCGGCAGGCGTGAAGTCCCGTGCTGCCCCCTTGCGCAGGCCGCCCATGGTGGGCGACAGAGCTTCCCCGTCGTCCGGGATCTCCATGCCGCCGCCGTACCCGTCGCCGTCTCCGGCGTCCGTCACGGGCAGCGCCCCCTCCGGATCGCTGTTCAGCTGCGCCATGGCCATCGTGCCTCCGGGCTCGAACAGTGCTGAATCCAACGTCTTCACTCCCAATCGGTCGTCCAGCGACCCCATCGGCATCTTCTGGTCCCACCCCACCGGGTCCGCGCCACTCAGAGGGCCCGCCGATGCCGGGTTCTCCCCGAACATGCGAGGGGACGTCGCCCCCGGCATCCGAGGCTGCGACATGTGCTCCCCGCTGGGCTCCCCGAACGGAGAGTTCACGGCGGCCTGATGGGGCTGCGGTGTGTCGAAGTCGTGGCGCACCCACCCGGACTCATGTTCGTGCTTGTAAGTGGGCTTCATCCAGGACACCCCCGTCACATGCACAGGCGCGCCGTGCTGCAAGGGGACCTCCCGGTTGGTCTGCTCGCCGTCGCCGTTGACGTGGTTGAACGAGTAGACGCCGTGGTAGTTCAGGTCCTCGGGGTCCGTCATGATGTGGTGCAACTCGGGCTTGCGGGCGTGGATGACTAGCGGCGTGTAGTCGTCACCGCTCCGGGTGGTCGTGTGGACGGCGTACTCCTCGGACGTGCGCTTGCGGTCCGACCAGAACGTCCCGATGTGGGGCTCTTTGCTGGTTAGATGTTCCACCAGCGCCTGCGCGCGCTCATGCATGGGCCGCTCGTCGTCGTGGACGATCTTGTGCACGTCCTTCGGCAGCTCAACCGACATGCCCCGGTGAATAGTGTGGGCCATCTCGTGGTACGGGCCGTCTTCCCAAGGGGTGTGCCACGTTTGGGAGTGCAGCCAGTCGTCGTGCACCTCTGAATGGTCCGGGCTGTGCTGGGGCTCGCCGCAGTGCTCGCATTCGTTCTCGTCGCAGCAGTGCGAGTGGTGGTAGTTGGCTCCGCAGTGCTCGCACTCGGCACCATCGGTGGGCTCGTCGCAGTTGAAGCACTCGTCATCCGAGGACGACGCTGTCACTCCTGCGCCACGAAGGTCCCGCACAACCGTCCTGCGCTCCGCTCCGGCAGCCAGCGCGGCAGAGACTGCCAGCTGGAGGGGCCTCGCGCTCAATGTCTCGTTGAGGGAGGCGTAGGTGCTGTGCTCATGATCATCGTATCCGGCCTCCTTGGTGGAGGACTTCCCGAGCTCGTTGCGGTCGGCGTCGATGTCCCACTTCACGACGACCTTCCGGGGAACCCAGGAGGGTTTCTCGCTGTCCACGACGATGTCGCGGCCGAACATCCCACGGGACTGGGCCTCGTACTGCAGTGCCAGGGCGTGGCTGCACATGCGTCCAGCGAAGCGGCTGAAGTCGTCGTCTGCTCCCCAGTGGTAGGCGCCCCACTTGCAGCCGCAGGACCAGTGCGCCGCCGAGATCCTGCCCGGAAGCCGCTGCAGCCCGGTCTCGTAGACGTGGTGGTCGCCTCTGATCTCGCCGACCACCAGGCCGTCCGTGGCCAGCGTGACGCGCACGCCGCCCTGCTCGCGAATCCGCTTGGCCTTGTGGACGACGTCGGACCACGAGGCGGTGATGTGCCAGCGGAAGTCCGGGTCGGCGGCCGCCGTGGTGAGCAGCGATGAGAGCTGGCCCTGCTGCTCCCCGCCGTCGTCCTCTCGGCTTGGGTGCACGGACGCCAGGATCTGCTGATGAGCCGGATCGGGGCGCTCCGTGAGGATCTGCCCGAGCTCGGGGTAGTCGTACGCCGCCATACCGGCCGACGCCACCACAGGGCTCGTCGCACTCAACTGAGAGGCTGTGTAGCGCCCCCCGCCGAGCCCCCCGTCCAAAGCGACCTCGTACTCCTCAGAGCCCGGGAACGGACCGTCGTAGACCGCCACGACGGTCCCGGCGAGCTCGTCGCACGTCATGACGTGCTGCTGCGGCTGGAAATCCCACAGGCTGCTGCTGTCCACGTCGTGGCGCGCTGCGGCCTGGGTCTGGTGGCGGGCGGTACGCGGCTCCACAGCAGCTCCCGGGTCAGGCGACGGTTCACCCCCTTACCGGCCGTCCGGCACCTCAGACAGCGCCCGTCAGCGGCGGTACAGGACGGCCCAGACCGCGAGCACAGCCGACAGCAGCATCCCCAGCGCGGGCAGCACCAGGTTGTAGAGCCGGTCCCGGCGCTCGGTCGCCGCGCGCCGCTCCGCAGCCAGCTGGGCCGCGTCGAACGCCTCCTTGAGGAGACTCAGGCGCTGCTCCGCCTCATGGGCGGTGCGCTCCAGGGCCTCCATCCGGCGCTCCATCGCGGCCCGCTCGCTGGCGTAGACCTCGGCCAGGACGAACTTGGCCAGCTCGGTACGCATCAACGCCAGGTCATCACGTATCCCGTCCCGGATGCCCTTGATCTCCCGCTCGATCAAGCGCCCCAGTTCCCCCAGCGTGGGCTCTGACTCTGCCACACCGCGCCCCTCACTCCGCCTGCACGACCTGTCTCCCCTTCCCTGGTCCGCACCGGTCGTGCACAGCACGATGCCCGCACTCCGTGGCCGTTGCGGGCTTCCACGGAGTGCGGGCATCGTGCCCACTCCGGTTACTGCAGCGGGACCTTCAGCAGGCCCCAGGTCTCCTGCCCGGGCCAGCCGTCGGCGGCGCTCCCGGAGAAGCCGCACTTGACCTGCCAGCGCGCGTAGGAGCGGCGGTCGGCGTCCGTCCACTGGGGGCCCGGCCCCTGCACGTAGGCGGAGCAGCCCTCGGCGACCAGCCGCTCCCCCATCGCGGTGATGACGGCGCTGGACGGCGCGGCGTGGAAGAACGAGACGCCCGGGAAGGGCTGGTACGCCGGGGCGGCGGGGGCCGACGGCAGCGTGCCCAGGAGCTGGCGCAGACTGGCCTCCCCCGGGACCCCGTCAGCGGCCGTGCCGGTGTAGCCCAGGTGCTGCTGCCACTCCTGGTAGTTCAGGGTGTCCGCGTCCGACCAGTCCGGGCCCGGGCCCACCGTGTAGTGGTTGCCGAAGCCGTGGGCAACGAGTGCCTTGCCGACCTCGGTCACCTGTGCCCCGGAGGCCCCGTAGCCGTAGTGCAGGCCGTTGATGACGACCTGGTAGCGGGCCGGGGTGCTGCCGGACGGCGCGGCCGGGGCGGCACCGGCCAGCGACAGGATCTGGCCGCGCTGGGCGACGATCCCGGCGCCGGGGCAGTCGTAGTGGCCGCCCCACAGGGCACCCCCGAGCGAGTGGTACGCCAGGCCCTTCGCGCCGACCGCGTCGCAGTCCTGCAGGGGGATGCCGTGCTCGGCGTGCGCCCACGCCACGATGGAGGCCGTGGCGTGGAGCTGGGCGTCGGTCAGGACGTCCCCCGCGTAGCCCTCGTGCTCGATCGAGAGATAGGTGGAGTTGCCGCCCGCCTCCGCCCAGGCCCGGTCGGCGGTGTCCACCCACTGTCGGATCTCGCCGGTCTTGCCGACCCCGAAGTGACTGGACGCCTGCGCGGCGTTGTTGTTGAACCAGGACTCGGTACCCATCAGGGTGCCGTCCATGATGTGCAGGACCACGCCATCGTAGGCGGCCATGCCGCCGACGTCGTGGTTCGCTACGGGGCTCCAGATCGCTCCCGGCATCCGTGCCATGTGCTGCTCCTCAGTCAGGTGGGCTCTCGCCCCTTCTCCTGGCCCCTGGAGCGGCGCACGACAGGGCTCACTCGTCCAACGGCGCCTTGGGATCGAGCTCCAGGTAGCGGCGGGCACCCACGTGCACCGGATCTCCGTACAGGCGCCCGTGTGGACGGCGCTGCCCGGGCGGGGTGGTGTCGCTCTTGTCGTAGACCGGGCGCCGGTCGTGGGCCTTCCCCAGCGCGCGCATCCGCGCGGCCCGGTTCAGCAGCGCGGCGGGCTTGGGCATCCCCTCGCGCTGCTCGCTGGACTCGGGGGGCGCGGCGGAGACCTGACCCGGCTCGTCCTCCTCCTGGCCGTCGCTCTCCTGCGCGGTGCCGTCCACGGGCTCCGTGGGTGCCCCGGGCAGCGGGACGCCGCCTGCGGTTGGCATTGCCTGCAGATCCTGCATCGTCGGCGCGAGGGTCGGCGCGATGCCGGTGGGGTCCATGCCGAGCATCGGGGTGCGCATCTGCGCGAGGCCGGGGTCCTGACCTTCCGGCAGCGCGCGGGGCTCGAAGTCGGCACGGATGTCGGCGGGGAGCGGCAGGCCCAGGCTGGTGAGCCGCAGGTAGATCTTCTTGCGGGTCTCCTGTTCGGCGACGGCCAGCTCTACCTGTTCCTCCTGGGTCTTTTCGACCTCGTCATCGAATTCCAAGGGAACGTTGTGCAGACGGGTACGCATGGAGATCGGCACACCAGCTTCGCGGAGCGCTTCGTAGAATTCCGTTTGGGCGGCTTCGTCGGACAGCGACATGGTTCGAAATTCGATGTCGGGAACGAGGAGTTTCGGCTGCTCCACGATGCGTTCTTCGCCGGTTTCCTCGTCGGTCTCCAGGATCTCCTCCATTTTCACATAGCGCTTCCCGTTGCGCTCCTCGTAATCGAAATGCTCCTGGGCCTCCGCTACGATCAATGCCCGCTGGCGGTAGTGACGGGCCATCATTTTCTGATAGCGCGTCAGGAGCTGGGTGATCAGGTCGCGGTTCAGCGCGTCCGCCGCGTAGGTCTCACCGCTGCTCGCTCCGGCAAGCATGGTCTTGGAGAGCCCGAACGTCTGCAGGATACGGCCTTCGATGCGCTCGAAGTCCGGGCTCAGATCGGGCATGTCCTCCCTGCCCAGAACCGGAGCCATGTCAATTCCGAAGTGGTGGGTGATCACTCGGAAGTCACCGGCAAGCGCGGCGTCCAACGCCTCCTCGAAGTCGGCAAGGTCGTCCTGGTCCGGAATCCACGGCATCTCAGTGCCCAGGTCCGTGGCAGACGCCCCCAGCTTGGCCAGGATCAACGGCGTGTACAGGCGGTCGGCAACCGAGTCCAGTGCGGCGTTGAGCATTTCCTCCTGCATCAAGGACCGCATGGCCCGGTACAGCAGCGGAATTCCCCGCTTGTTGAACGTGTCGGCCTTGAACTTCAGTTGACTGAGGAGAATATTACTGACCGGCATCAGCATGTTGTCATCGGCGTAAGCAGCCAGCTCTGGGTAGGCTGACATCATCTTCTGGTACTCCCATGCGGGAGTCCTGGTGCGGATGAGCTCCCGCATAGCCTCGGGAAGCCGGATCAGGAAACGGGGATCACGCAAGAAGGGCGACCGCTGGACTTCCACATTGTCCGGGTCAAGAAGCTCTTCATCATCCCAGACGCCCAGCGACTCGTTGAACGTTCCCAGCGGCCATGCCTCGCCCACGAGCCAGTATTCGCGGCCCATATCGACCATGAACTCTTCGTAGTTCAGGCCGTTCTCCTCATTGAAGAAGAGATCAGAGTAGAAGTCGGTCAGCCGTTCGTCCTTGCACGACAGCTTCATGCCGAGCAGCGGGTAGGTGGAGTAGATATCCACGCACGAGCCGACGATGGGGTGAGCCGCGTACACCAGGCGGCAGTAAGCGCGCATGCGCCGCATCTGCGCGGGATCGTCAAACTGAAACGGGAGATTGTTCTCACGCCAGTAGAAGAGCGGGTCGCGGGGCCTGCTGGTGGCGAACCCCATGCTGGGACCCGATCGCCCGAGATCGCTCGGCATCCCGGCCGCGCGCTTGCGCATGCGCCGGTTGGCCCGCATCTCGGATACCTCCGACGCCTCACCGCCGTTGGAGCCCTCCCGGAACAGGCGCGACATCATTCTCAGCGCGGCCTCTCCACCGCTGATGCTGTTGCCTCGCGGGGGCCGGGACGGTTGCGCCATGGTGGTCTCCTGCTGCCGGGGATCTCACCCCTTGCAGGGCAATCCGCCCGGGCGCCGACAGCAGCCGCTGGCGGCTGCCAAGATAAATCCATGACTGACACCACCAGCACCACCGCAGCCAAGCCCCGCTACATGAGCCGTGTGGTGGACAGAGACGGCCAGGGATGGTGGACCGTAGGCCACGACGGTCGCGGCGAACTGTTCACCACCACGGTCGAGTTCGTCAGCACCCACCCCGAGTTGGAGCACGTGGCGCGAGAGGAGCTGGAGGCGGCGCGCGGGCCCCTGCGCGAGGTGGTAGCGATGCCTACAGAGGACAGCGACGCCCTCAAGGGCGCCCTGACAGCCGCCGGGCCTAAGGCCATGGCCACCGTCATGGTCGCCCTGAACCAGACTGCGCAGAGGGTCGTAGCCACCACCGGGACGAGCGCGGCCCTGGTTGCCGGGCGCCCCGGCTCCTGGGAAGCGTCGAGAATCAGGCATCTCGCCTGGGAAGGCGACAGCATCTCATCCACTCGGGTAGATCCGGCCGCCCTGGACGTGCTCACCCAGACCCTGGAACGCTGGGTTCTCGGCGACACTCCGGTGGAGCTCGCCGAGAACCTGGCCTACGTGCTGTCGAGCGTTGCAGGGCACGCCGGGGGCTGGGCGAAGATCACCGATCGGTGGGTGCGCGGTGCCAGCTACGCGGAGGCCCTGGAGGGCTGGGCTATGTCGCAGTCCAGCGTCTGGCCCTAGAGCCCCTGCGCCAGGTACCGCAGGTAGACGGTGGGCTCGACCATGCGCCCGTCAGCGGTGCGGTAGCGCAGGGACGAGGACTTCTTGCCGAACGGCGGCTTGCCGCCTCCGCTGTTGTCGTCCTTGTCCTTGACCGGGTCCGCCTTCTTGTCATCCCCAGCGGGTGATCCGCTGGCGCCTCCGTCGCTGCCGTCGTTGGCGAACGGCGGCTTGCCAACGCCATCGCCGCCGGGCGCCCCCGTGGCGTTGGGGTCCGCGTCCGGGTCGGCGCTGGCGTCGCCCTCCTGGCCCGGCGGCATCCCGCCGCTCATGGGCGGGGACCCGGCGGGAGGCATCCCGGGGATCTGAACCGGCACGCCTCCTACCTGCTGCGGAAACGCGCTGTACAGAGGCTGAACCCTCACTAGGAACGCCTGGTTGCAGAACTGGCACTCGGTGTTGCCGTCCGAGCGGCCGATGACCTGGCCGCTGCCGCAGAACGGGCAGTGGCAGATCTGTATACCGTCGCCGGACTCGTGTGCGTGCCTGCGGATCGGAGTGCTCACTGGGTGTACACCTCCGGATGGTCGCGGCCGAGCTGCGCGGCGAACTGCGCCCAGTAGGCCGGGAGGCCGTCCCACGCCACGGTCTTGTCGTAGCAGTACACCGTTCGGATGCCGTAGCGCGCGCAGTCGGCGATGACCTGTTCGGCCGCTGAGAACCCGGCGGTCGTCCCGGCGGCCTCCTGCACCGTGGCGGTGTCGGTGTAGAGCGGGTTGTCGTACGCCTGGTACTCCTGCGGGCCGCTGGCCACGCCGTAGACCAGGACGGCGTAGCGGTGCGGCGGCCACTGCTGCAGCCATGCGGGCGGCGTCCAGGCCAGCCACTGGGCATAGGAGCCCTGGAAGATCACAGTGCAGTCCGCGAGGGGGATGTACGCCGGGTCCGGGACGGTGCCGGGGTTGAGCACCACGGTTGCGGCCCCGGCCTCCCTCAGCGCCGCGATGCTGGCCGTCGTGGTGGCCAACGTCGCGGTCTGACCCGACACTGCGGTCTGCGATGCCGGGGCCTCGTCCAAGAAGACGCCGCTGATGCCGCGCCCCTTCCACGTGGTCATCTGGGCCGTGCTGGTGGCGTCGGGGGTGCTGCCGTACGCGTAGTTGATGTAGCCGAGGACCGTGGTCCCGGCCGCCGTGACGGCCGCTCCTGCGGCGGTGACCACGGGGTCGGCTGTGGCGCCGGGACCGTCGGACTGGTTGAGGACGACCCAGTCCACACCCTGGCCGCCGTCCGCCAGGGTGGCCCACGCGGTGGAGTCCGTGGGATAGACGTACAGCGGCACGCCCGCGCCCATCGCGGTGGGGGCGTTCGTCACTTCCCACCGTCCACGCGGGAAGTGGGCGCCGGAGCCTGGTGCCACGTCAGGGGGGCTGTGAACAGCCGCACGTAGCAGCTCAGGATCGTCTGGTTGATGAAGCCTGCGATGCGCTTGATCATCGGAGTGCCTTCCTGGACGCGGCGAGTGCGAGAGCGTCTGTGGCGTCTGCGCCAACCGAGTCCGACGGCAGATCGTCGTCCGGGGATGACGGCACGCTGGCGGGCGCCTCTCCGGACGGTGTGTCTGGATCGCCGCCGCCCTGGCCCTGGGAGCTGCCGGTGGGATCGCTCGGTGACCAGTCCTTGGCGCGCTGCGTGAACGGCCCGTCGGGGACGTTGTTCCAGCTGGAGTAGTCCAGCGGCCCGTCAGCGGTCACCATCAGGTGCTCGCGGGCCGCCTGAGTCGCCAGGTCGATGCACTGGTCCAGCGGCAGCAGCGGGTTGTCAGCTGCTGCGCGCGACGCCATCACGCCGATGACCTGGGCCCACCGCGCGTCGTTGTCCTCGCGCGCCTGCTGCTCCTGCCGGGCCCCGGTGTGCTGCTGCTCGCGCCGGGCGCGGGCCTCGGCCAGGAGCTCGAAGCGGCTCTGCAGATCCTCGTGCAGGTCTTGCAGGGGGTAGCCGCGCCGCTGCGCGATGGCGCTCAGGCGCTCGCTGGACAGTGCGAGGCGGTGCTCCAGGTCGGTGCTGTCGGCAGCGGCCTGGAGCAGCGGCCACAGGGCCTCCGCGTCGGTCAGGGCGGCCGTGCGTGCGAGCTCGCGCTGCTCGGCCTCCACGTCGGCGATGGCGTGGTCCCACATCAGGCCGTGGGCGATGTCGTCCATGTTCACACCTCGCTGCTCTGGTTGTTGCGGCTCGCCAGCAGACCGGCCTGGACCCGGCGACGGAAGGCCGCCAGGGTCTCGGGGATCGACGGGATCGTCATGGCTGGGCGCGGGGACGCCATTCCAGAGTCCGGCAGCGTTGGGTAGACGCCGCTGTCGGACGGCGCGGGCTGCCCGGCCGGGACCACGGAGTGCCCCAGCGGTGCGGCGCCGTTGTACGGAGCGGCGCCAGCGAGGGCCGCCGGGTCCGACTCTCCCGCCAGCGGCCCCGGGCGCCCGGGGCCGTTGATCGGGGTGTCGCCGGTCGGGGACGGCGAGGTCCCCGGGGCGAGCGTGTCCAGGTCGGTGCTGGTCGCCGCGACGCTGTGCAGGTAGGTGCCGTCCGTGGGCAGCGCGTGCAGGGCGGCCGTTCGGTGGGTCAGCTGGCGGTGCAGCGTGATCCGGCGCGCCAGCGCTGGCTCCTGCTCGGCCAGGGCGGCGTGCCGGGAGATCCACGCCTGCCGCTGCCCGGGGTTGTCCGTCATCGCGGCCCAGATCCCGGCCTCCAGCTCGGGGCTGCCTGGGCGCACCACGGGGGTGGTGGGAGTCCAGGCGCTGGCGTAGCGGTAGCCGCGCTGGAAGTCCGGGTGGCGCATCTCGTCGGCGCCGACGGCATGCCGGGAGGCGAACGCGGCCGGGTTCGGGTGATGGCTGTGCTGGTTGGCGTCGCCGCCCAGCATGTAGGGCACATCCTTCTCACGCTCCGGGGCCCCGGCGGCGCTGTACGCGTCGTCGTACGCCCGAGTCGCGGTGCCGTCCGCGAAGGAGGGCGCGGTGTCGGGGGCACCAGCGTCCGCGCGGCCCTCTGCGGCCGTGCCCGGGCGGCGAGGCGGGGTGGACGCGGCGGAGTTGCCGACGTTGGGCTGCACGACCTGCGAGGGCTGCGTCCACTGGTCGGCCAGCACCTGCCGGGTGGCGTGCGACTGGTGCGAGGAGGGCACCGTGCCGCCCTGCTCGTATTCGGCGTCGCCCTCCAGGCCCTCCTCCGGGCCGCCCATGGTCCACGGGAAGGCCACCCCGGTCGGCATCGGCGTAGGGGCCTTCTGGTCGTGGACGTCGATCGTCTGCTGGATCTGCGGCAGCATGCTGGCGCCCTGCTTCTTGCCGCCGGGCCACCCGGCGGCCTCCGCGTCCGGGTCACCGGCCGTGTCGTGCCGGTCCGGCTGCTCGGGCGCGCCGGTGTCGCCCATCCCGGAATCGAACCCGGGGCGCGTGTCGGCCTGCATGCCCGACGGAGGAGACCAGCTCAGGTCGTCCGTGGTCGAGTGACCACCCGGCTTTTCCGGGCCACCGGGGTCCAGGTGCGAGCCGCCCGACATGATCTCCTGCATCAGGGGGTTGCGCTCAGAGGTCTCCGTGCCGCTCACCCCCGAGTTGACCTCGGCCACCGGCGGCGCGAACGTGGGGAAGACCTCGGGCGGCAGCGGCGTGGACGAGGGGTGGGAGCCGTCCGGCGACGTCTGCTGCTGGATCTGATCGAGCCCGCTGGCAGCCTGACGGCGCAAGAACTGCGCGTACGAGACGAACGTCTCCATTGCCTCCCTGGCCTGCGCACCCAGCGGCGCAGCGACGCGCCACGCTGCGCCCTTGGCCTGCTCGGCGAACTCGCCATCGTGCGCGCGCACCAGGGCCGAGGTCAGGGAGAACCACAGCCCGGCCTGCGCCACAATCCGGGAGTGGTCCACCTCGGGTTCGGGCTCGTCCGCGAGCCAGTCCGACTGCGCCGAGGTGCGCTGGAACGTCGGCACCGCGCCCAGGGTCTCCCCCACCACGGCGTCGGCCCACTCCATCTGACGGCTCAGCTGCTGCTTACGCTCGGCCTCCCGGAGGCGGTCGTCCATCGCCGCCACCAGACGGGCCTGCTCAGCCAGCGTCGGCGCGGACGCAATCGCCTGCAGCGACGCGCTGCGATCCATCTCGCTCACACTGCTCTCCTCTGCGGCGGTGGCCCGGCGGACTCGCCTGCGGACCCGCTTGTCGTCACCGGAGGGGTGGCGGCGCTCCGCAGCGGCCCCCGGCGGCCGTATCGGCTCACGGACGGGCTGCTCGTGGTCGTACTGGTCGTCGTGCTGCGGATTCACCGGTACCCCTTCGCCTCTCGCCCCTTCCTCGGGGCACGGCCCCCTGCGGGACAGGAGCGACGGCCGGGATCGGCCCCCACCTGCATCTCATGGACCGGGCTGCCGCAGCAGTCACATCAGCATCTGAATCAACTGACATTCTTTCAATCTGCCGTGTTGTCAAATGAGTTGTCGGGTGGTTACCTGGTTTCAGCTCGCAGCCGGTACGGCACCCCCGGTAACCGGCTGCGGGCCACTCCACCTATGCACGCCCTCTCTCAGGGCGTGCGCGCACACCACCCCTGGGCGTGCTTCACGCCGGGGCAGCGCAAGGACAGAAGGAGACACCATGACCGTCACGCAGCAGCCCGCGCCCGAGTTGGTCGGGCAGCGCGCCGCCGAGATCTTCGCCCTGATCCAGGCCGACGAGGACTTCCCGCGCCTGGAGACGAGCACCAAGCGCTACCCGGACTGCTGGGCGAGCTTCACCGGCTACCCGATCATCTGCGAGTGGAACGAGCCGGTGGACAAGCACCCGCTGTTCACCGAGGGCCTGCGCCTGCTCGCCCTCAAGTCCGCCGTCTTCGAGCTCACCAACGGCGACGAGAACGCGGCGGAGCTGCTGGCGTCCGCCCCCGTGGACGAGATGGTGCACGCGATCCTCGCGCAGTTCACGCTGGTGGTCCGCATCCAGGACCGCCTGAAGATCAACTTCGTGCACATGACCGACACCGAGCGCTGGGGCTACGAGGCCGGGGACTACACCCACCAGTGCTACCGCGTCGCCTTCGGCGAGGTCCCGCCAGAGCGGTTCTGGATCGGCAAGCAGGAGACCGCGCGCCGCCTCAGCATCCTCCGGGGCCTGTACGACTCCATCGGCATCGAGGACACCGGCCGGAGCCACGAGATCGACTTCGAGAAGGTCGACGCGCCCACTGCGGCCTAAGCGCCCCCAAGGACCCGGCGCAGCGCCTCGATGACCGCCTCCGCAGGGAACTTCCTTCGGGCTGCCAACTCCGCCTGTTCGAGGGTGGAGGCGAGATCGTCAGGAGCTGCATCGGACACCAGGCCCCGCATCCATGCAAGCAGCTCAGCGGGGACCTGGGGGCGTTCCCCGGCCATGATGTCGGCGTCGCTGACCAAGGACGACGGCATCGGCTCTGGACCGGGGAACGCCCGCTTACGCACCACGGCCACCGAGACCGGCTCATCACGCCGAGGCTTGGGCCGAGAGGGCTTCGCCAGCGCGGGGAACGGCTCCCCCGCGCTGGCGTAGCGGCCAGCAGGAACGCCCAGCTTGTATGGGTGTACGCACACGGCCACGCCCTGAGCGTCGTATCGGTACCCGGTCTGCGGGTCGAACGGGCTCGCGGCGGTGGGCTTGTCGTACACGTCGAACCGTCCGGCGGGCAGCCTCAGGGCCGGACAGATCCAGCACACGCTGTCGCTGTCGTCCTCGCAGATGTAGGGCGCGTCGATGGCCATAACGCAGCCTACGACACCCGGAGCGTGGCAGATGACGGCCTTCACCAAGCCCCGGCGTCCCTTGATCCGGGACGCCATGCAGATCGGCGCTCACTGGTGCCAGGGCAGGCGCATCGACGGCGGCGTGGCCTTCGGACACGGCTGCCGGGTAGCTCTGTGCATAGACCGGTTCTGGCCTGACGCACCCGAGCAGTGGCACGCCACCGCCCTGGTGCACGACCTCCCCGAGTTCATCGTGGACCAGGAGGGCGCGCCGGACCGCGACCGCGTCCGCGACGAGATCGTCCCTAAGCTCGGCGAGGACGTCCTGAGCTACGTCTGGGGTCTGTGGGACGACCACCAGATCTACGAGACGTGCGACCGCAACCCGGGGATCGCCGTCTCGCACGTGGACGAACTTGCCGCAACGAACCTCCCGCTGCTGTGCATCATGGCCGCCGACCAGCTCGTCAGCTTCACGAACGTCAAGAGGCGCCTGCGGCGTGTCCGACAGCAGGGCGGCACCGAGGCGAAGTTCTGGGGCGAACGGACCAACCTGCTCGAACGCATGACGTACTTCCGGCTCTTCCACGCCGCCGCAATCGCGCACGTCCCCCCGGCGATGTCGCAGCGGTGGGCCCGCTACCTCTACCAGATCCCCTCTGCCGCCGAGCACGACAGGAGCATCCTCAAGTGACCACCGCGCACATCCCG
>OVEP010104599.1_pt1 | contig 67850 bp, 57 predicted proteins | sample 1779801 | NCBI WGS metagenome assembly OVEP01 (sample SAMEA3914791, study PRJEB12502) | metagenome | biome: forest; material: soil | place: Canada | collected 2011-07-03 | depth 0.1 m
AGGAAGAAGGTCGAGGCGGTGAAAGCGATCGACAGACCGAAGACGATTTGGATCAGCCGCCGTAAGCCGCCCGAGGTTTCGCCGAAAGCCAGGCTCAAGCCCAGGATGGTGATGGCGATGACCCCGACGATCTTGGCGACAGGGCCGGTCAGCGAATCGAGGATTTGCTGGAGCGGCTGTTCCCAAGGCATGCCACTGCCGGCCGCCTGGGCCTGGCTCGCCATCACGGCCAGTACGGCTAATGGGATGACCGGCCAATGCCGCAAGCGATTGATGGGAAGGGTGAGATATCTACGCATGGGATTCTCCTGTGCAGTGCGTGGATGTGGAAAGGGTCGAGCCAGCAGCAAAATTGCCGGTCGAAAGTGGGCGGAGGTCGTAGGCGCCAGCCGCGTCGAGCCCCCAGACCTCGGCGATCTCGCCTATGCGACGGGGCGCCCCAGTCGCGGCGTTTTCGCCATGGATGAAAACGACGATGTCGATGGCTTCGGCAATCAGGGCTCGCGGCACGTTGGCGACGACTTCCTGAACCAGTTGCTCAAGGCGAATAAGCGCCCCCCGGGCAGAGTTCGCGTGCAGGGTCGCGACACCACCCGGGTGGCCGGTATTCCAGGCTTTAAGCATGTCGAGCGCCTCGCCGCCCCTTACCTCGCCGACGACGATGCGGTCGGGGCGAAGACGAAGTGTCGAGCGGACCAGATCGGTCATGGTCGCGACACCCGGCTTTGTGCGGAGGGCCACGACGTCGGGGGCCACGCAGCGCAGCTCACGGGTATCCTCGATCAGAATGACCCGCTCGCCGGTTTCAGCGATTGCCGCCAGCAGGGCGTTGGTCAGGGTCGTCTTGCCAGACGACGTCCCGCCCGCCACCAGGACGTTGTTGCGATCCCAGACCGCGCGCTTCAAACTATGGGCCTGATCCTTGGTCATGACGCCGGCTTTGGCATAGTCGTCGAGGGTGAACAGGCGATAGGCAGGCTTGCGAATCGAAAAGCATGGCGCGCCTACGACAGGCGGCAGCAGGCCTTCGAAGCGCTCGCCGCCGGTGCCATCGGCCAATGGCGGAAGTTCCGCACTCACGATAGGCCGGGTGGCGTCTACTTCGACGCGGATATGGCTGGCGACCAGCCGAATGATCCGCTCGGCGTCGACCGGTAAGATGAAGACTCCGGTATCAATGCGGCCCTGACCTGCGCGATCGACCCGGAGCGTGCCGTCAGGGTTGACCATGATCTCGAACACCTCAGGATCCTGCAGGGCCGCGGTCAACACGTCGCCCATGGCGGTCCGCAACATGGCGCCAAGCCGCTGGCTGGAGATGGTAAGGTCGTCCATCAGGCCACCTCCCCGTCCGTGTCGGTGGCGATAGACTGCCTGCCGGCGGCCAGCTGGCGTCCGACCTGCTCGACGAATTGCTCAAATCGATCGCGGGCCAGGGCGCGGGTGGCATTGTCAGGATCGGGCAGATGGGCATCGCGTAGCAGGGTCATGCGAACGAAGAGCGCCAAGCTCTCCAGCTGGATGCGCTGGTCGCGTTCGATGCGATTGAGCTGGGCGGAGATGCGGTTCAGCCTATGGCCAAAGCGATCGTCCAGTTCGTTGGTCCCGCGCCTATCCAGCCAGGCGTTGACCGCGTCCACTAGGACGGCCGACTTGCTGAGACCGGGCTTGGCGGACAGTGCCTCCAGGCGCGCTGACGTCGGCAAGTCCAGGAATAGTTGATAGCGGATTTTGGATTGTTTCATGATGTCGGCCTCAAAAATCGCGGAATAGGTCGAGGGTGTGGCTGCGCTTGCCGCCCGCGTGGGCCTCGACATTGATCAGGTCGGCTCGGGCGACAGCTGTCACGCCGCGCAGCCGATCGAGCGCACCTTTGTCCGCGATGGCGTCGTTCTCGTCCTCCAGCGTCAGATCGGAGGTCGGCCCATCTTCCTGCATCGCGGGGGACGGTGCTTCTGGTAGCGCGGGATGGCGTTCCTTCTGCAGGCCGCCGGTGTCGTCGCCAAGTTCGCCGGCTAGTGCCTGCACGAGACGCTGGTCGGTCTTACGGACCTGGCCGGTCCAGTCGTCCGGCCGCGGCGCCGGCACATCGGCAAAACGCTCGACCGCCAAAGCCGGTGCCGGCAGGCGTCGTGCCGTAAAGTTGGCATCCTCGTAATACCGGATTTTCTTGGCACGGATGGGCGCCAAGCCTGACAGCAGAACCAATTCGTCCGTGGCTGGCAGTTGCATGACTTCGCCGGGTGTCAGCAGTGGTCGCGCGGTTTCCTGCCTCGACACCATCACGTGGGAAAGCCATGGCGCCAGGCGATGACCGGCGTAGTTACGCTGCGCGCGCTGTTCGGTCGCCGTCCCCAGAGAATCGGAGATACGCTTTGCCGTGCGCTCATCGTTCGAGGAAAAGGCAATGCGGACATGGCAGTTGTCCAGGATGGAGTTGAACTCACCATAGGCTTTCGCGATCTGGTTCAAGGATTGAGCGATCAGGTAGGCGCGGATGCCATAGCCGGCCATGAAGGCGAGCCCTTGCTCGAAGAAGTCCAGGCGGCCAAGGGCCGGAAATTCGTCGAGCATCATCAACAACTGGTGGCGGTTACCGCCGGTGCCCTCGCCATCCAGGCGTTCGGTTAATCGGCGGCCGATCTGATTCAGAATGAGGCGAACCAAGGGCTTCGTCCGCGAAATGTCGGAGGGCGGGATGACCAGAAACAGCGACACGGGCTCATCCGCGGACATGAGATCGGCAATCCGCCAATCGCAGTTCGCCGTCGCCGCGGACACGACAGGGTCGCGGTATAAGCCGAGGAACGACATGGCCGTCGACAGAACGCCGGAGCGTTCGTTGTCGGACTTGTTCATTACTTCCCTTGCCGCAGACGCCACGACTGGGTGCACTAACGGCTCTTCCGCCGTGCCCAGATGATTGGTCGTCATCATCCGCGACAGCGTCTCGACGAAGCTGCGTTGGGGGTCGGACAGGAAGGTCGCCACGCGCGCCAGGGTCTTATCCTGTTCGGCGTACAGGACATGCAGGATGGTACCGACCAGCAGGCTGTGACTGGTCTTCTCCCAGTGGGACCGGTGTTCGAGCGCGCCCTCCGGGTCAACCAGGATGTCGGCGATGTTCTGGACGTCGCGGACTTCGTTGGGCCCCTTACGCACTTCCAGCAAAGGGTTGTACCGAGCGGAGCGTTCGTCGGTCGGATTAAACAACAGGCAGTGCGAGAACTTCGACCGCCAGCCGGCCGTCAATTCCCAGTTTTCGCCCTTGATGTCGTGGACAACGACCGAGCCGGTCCAGGATAACAACGTCGGGACGACCAGACCGACGCCTTTACCGCTGCGAGTGGGGGCGAATGCCATGACATGTTCGGGGCCGGCATGGCGAAGATAGTCCTGCCCCCACCTGCCAAGAAAGACACCTCCATCATGGAGCAGCCCCGCAGCGGCGACTTCGTTCCGCAGTGCCCAGCGAGCCGACCCGTAGGTTGTCACGAGCCTGGCTTGCCGGGCACGGATGAGAGACCCTGCGACCGCGGTGCCGCAGCCGACCATGCTCCCCGCCGCCGCAATGACACCTGCCCGGATGAAAATGGCCGGTGCGTATGCGTCATAGGCATACCACCAGATGAACAGCTGCCATGGCCAGTAAAGCGGAACGCCGAACAAATGCGTGAGCGGATGGCCAAGTGCGCTCTGGTAACCGAGTTCCTGGGCCGCCAGTTCCGTGCCCGTCTCCATGCCGATCACAACGATCATCAGGACGATGAAGACTTGCCCATAAAGCAGTTTGGTGGGGGTCACGATCGCAAGCCTCATGCGCCGGCGACGTTGCCGGTGCGATAAGGATCGACCATGTCTGGCCGAAGCGTTACTGCCTTTAGCTACTCCCTACGGTCGTTTCAGCCGAACGGCTGTGCTCTATCGCAGTACAATACCGGGATACGCGACTTCGCAAGCCCGCCTGTTGCGCCCTACTTTCCAGGTCCTTCTTCTCAATTGACCACTGCTTCCCATCTATTGAAAGCATGTGCTGCCCCAATCCAGCGCGAGACTGCCCCTCAATCGTCAGGGCTTCAGAAAATGGGTGGCGGCAGAGATGGCGCTTATCACGATGGGAGCGAGGCCTGTTACCTTAGCCACGACCACCGGAGCCAGAACCGTCAGCGCGACGTCCGTGAATTTAGTGGCACGTGCTCCAACCCAGACAGCGACCTTCAGCCCAAAGGCCAGAAGGCTGTCCGTATGCCGCTTTGCAGTCTTTTCATCGTGCAGGTCATGAGAGGCCTCATTAACCTGCTTTTCCAGCGCATCAATGTCCGCCCGCGCCCGGTCGAAATCTTCACGGCTAAGCTCGGAGCTTGAAAGGGGTTCTGGAGGCTGGTTATGACCAACACCCAGAATCTGACGTTCGATATCGGTGAGGTATGTGCGCAGAGCTCTAAGCCTTTCGACGACGTCTGCCTGCATGGGCCTGACCTGTGGGGACGTGGGAACTCCTGACACCGGAGCAGTCATAAGGCTCTGGAACCCGGCGCTGGCGACCAGCATTTCGCGAATCCTGGCGCGAACGTTTCCGCCGACCTGCTCGGCTGGCGAATACGCCTTCAGAACAGGACCACCCAGCTCCCTTGCAACCGCCGATATGTTTCTCATCCGGTAGCGGATCGAGGCCTCGTTGCGGGTGGCGAGATGATTCGAAAGCAGAGTTCTTGTGCTGACGCCTTCGGGCAAGCTAAGGCCCGCACCCTGTGCCTGAAGGAGGAATACATACGCCTCCACCGAATACTTAATCTCCAGGTCAGTCCACAACTCCGCCGTCGATTTGGCCACTTTTAAAGTTCCTTTGCTGGCCGGACAAAGGTAAATGAATTCGCGGCGCGCGCCAACGTTTGCTTCGGGTCCGGTCCTCTACCGCCCGCGCGGAAAAATAGGCCTTGCCCCTGCTCATTTGCCGCTTGGCGTGCAGATCATTCCCTGGTATCCACGCGTTTTCGCTGGATGGGACGTTCGTGGAAGTTCCTTTTGTTGACATTTTTGCTGGCCCGGGGGGGCTGAGCGAAGGTTTTTCCAGGTTTGCTTCATTCAGCAAAAGCGACCTCGAATTTGTCAGTCGTCTGGCCATTGAGAAAGACGAAATCGCGGTCGAGACTCTGCGTCTTCGCTCGTTCTACCGGCAATTTCGGGTTGATCCGGTTCCCATGAGTTATTACCGCGTCCTGCAGCATGAGGCGCCAATATCGTCACTGCACAGCCTACCCGAATGGAAGGCAGCCGAGGAGCACGTTTGGCAGGCAGAACTGGGTTTAGTCGACGAAAAAACCCTCCATGAAAAGCTCGCCTCCAAGCTGGCCGATACCCCGATGTGGGTCCTGCTGGGAGGTCCCCCGTGCCAGGCCTATTCGCTGATGGGCAGGGCCCGGATGACGGGAACCGGCAAAGAGGGGCGGGACGCGTCTGACGACGAGGCGTTCGACGCTTTGAAGCGTAAAATTACTGATAAATTTCTAGAGGATAAGCGGCACTTTCTCTACCAAGAATATCTGAGAATTGTTGCAGTTCACCAGCCAAACATCTTCGTAATGGAGAATGTCATGGGCATTCTCTCGGCAGTGCTGCCCGAAAAGGAGAGCAGTCAGACCCAGGAGATGTTGGCACGCCCCAAACGCCGGCGGGCATTTGATCAGATCAAGCGTGACCTCGCTGACCCATGGTCCGCACTTGCCGCCGATCCGAAAGCGGATGTTCTCGCAGAATTTCATACCGGAGTGAAGCATACCTACCGGCTTCACTCCTTCGTGGTTGCCCGCGAAATGGAAGATGTGGAGGTCGCAGACCGCGATTATCTCATCAAGGCCGAGCTGTACGGCGTCCCGCAGAAACGCCATCGCGTTATCATCCTCGGGATACGCGATGATGTTAAAGCGAAACCCGGGGTGCTTACCAAGACAAAGGCGACATCCGTTGAGGACACCATTGGCGACCTCCCAAAATTGAGGAGCGGTCTGTCGAGAGGTGATACCGATCATGAACACTGGCGTACTGTAATTGAAGAGACGCACAACGCTTTGTTTGCGGGGAGCAAGTCGCCTCTCTCAAAGCAGATCATCCAACTTACTCACATGGACATGGATCTGGGACGGGGCTCCCCTTTTGTAAGCATTGAAGCTAAAACCCAACAGCCTCAAACGGATGATCTGCAAAACACGCCTGAGCCTTCAAAGGCGGGGAAGCTCGCTTTGACGACCTGGCTGCACGACCCAAGGCTAAACGGAGTTCTCCATCACGAGTCCAGAAGCCACATGCCATCCGATCTGGTGCGATATCTTTATGTGGCGTCTAACACTGACAGGACAGGGCTCAGTCCCAAAATCACCAACTGGCCACCTGAACTGCTGCCGGACCACAAAAACGTATCTTTCGAAGACAAGACAAAGCTGGTTACGTCACAAGGTTTCAATGATCGCTTCAAAGCTCAGGCGTTAGGCAGGCCATCCTCAACCGTTACCTCGCACATTGCCAAGGACGGACACTTCTTCATTCATCCCGATCCGATGCAGTGCCGGAGCCTGACCGTGCGTGAAGCGGCCAGACTGCAAACCTTCCCTGATAACTATTTTTTCTGCGGGAACCGCACTCAGAGGTACCATCAAATTGGAAATGCGGTCCCTCCTTATCTCGCCGTCCAACTGGCAGAAGTCGTCGCAAACCTTATATTGAAGGAAGTGGGCGACAAGGAGAGCAAATGACGGACGTGCATTCGCCTGAACAGCGCAGCTTCAACATGTCGCGTATAAAAGGCAGGGACACAAAGCCGGAACTGCTCCTTCGGTCGGCACTTCACCGGAGCGGATACCGCTTCAGAAAGAACGTTCCCAATCTACCGGGGAAGCCAGATATAGTCCTACCTCGGTATCGGACCGCCATTTTTGTTCACGGTTGCTTCTGGCATCGTCACGAGAACTGCAGATACGCGACCAGCCCGGGGTCTAATAAAGAATTCTGGCAGGCCAAGTTTCTTGGAACCGTCAAACGCGACAAGGCAAAGCGTCTTGCGCTTGAGGCTGACGGCTGGAAGGTTCTTACCGTCTGGGAGTGCGAACTGAAAAGTGATCCGGCGACCTCGCTGGATGGGATCAGAACGGCCTTGACCATCTGACAGACTGCGAGGCGTTATGCAGCTTCATTCCCAAGCAGGAGGCTGATGTCTGCCGGTACAGTTTCCATTGCCCGTTTCGCCGAGCCATTCGCGTCAACGGCATCAAAGATGATCTTTTCGAGTTCGACTCGACGCGGGTCGGTTTTGTTGCTCCATATGGCAACCACTGTCTCGTCTGTCAGCAAATGCAGAGCCTGAAAATCGGCAACGGCCTCGGCCGCCTTTTCTTCATCGGTGTAATCATACATCCGATCCGCAATATCCACGACAACCGCCATCTTACCAAACTCCCGGAATATATTAACTAGATATACCAAAGATTGCGTCTCGCATCTACTCGTTTCCCTGAGTGAAGCGTTCCCGCTCCGAGCAGTTCAGTCACTCGACGCCAAGCCCCTTCGGCCGGCCAATCGTCCAGTTGATCCCTTCGTTGCGCATTATCCCGGAGACTGCCTTTCCGATGTGGTTGTCGAGCGCGGGCCTCCACGGCACCAGCGTGAAATCTCTGGCTCGCTCGACCACGGCATATTTACCGACACCCAGCGTCACCGAGCGCCGCAGCGTACCCTCCACACGCTCCCCGATTTGAGCTTCTCGGTAGGTCAGGCCGGTCGACCGCGCCACCTCGTCAGCAACCGACAGCAATTCGCGTCGGTGGAGCGTGGCCTTGAAGCCCGCCTTCGGATTTCCGCTCCCGTCCAACAGCTCCTCTTGCGCCAACCATTGCCGACGCGCGTTAAGCGCTGACCGTACCTCTTCGCCAAACCCGGTTCCCGACATCGGAGATGTGCCAGCTGCGAGCTCGTCGTCCAGCCAGGTGAGGCCTTGACGCCGTGTCTGCTGGTCCAGCGTCTGAGTTGCCAGGACATCGACCTGCACAGGCGAGAGCTGCACCTGCCTGCGCTCGTGCTCCATGGCCTGCTCAAGGTAGGCCGAGCCGATCTTAAAACGGCCGTCCGGCTCACGGGTCACGGCGCCGGTCGAGCGGCGGATGGCTTCTAGCCGCCGAGCGTGTGTCTCGGCGAATGCCTGGCGGGCGCTCGGGTCATGAGCAAGGTGTGCCTCGATGTCGTAATAACCCCCGTTCGCCGCGGCCACTTCGGCGATGTTGCGGTCAGCGTTTCGGATCGACGGTACCTTGAAAGTTATCCGCACGACGGATTGTTCCGGAAGGGAAGCCGTGCGGTCCTGCGGACCAATATCGATCATGTGAACGCGCCCGTCGACACCTTCCAGCATAACATACTGCCGGTCGTTTCCGTCACTGAGGATACCCCGCTTCAGCACCCGCCCGACGACTGGCCGCTGGCCGGACGACAGCGCGGGATCGGCATCGTGGATACGGCTGTCCGCCACAGCGTGATCCATGTTCCGCGCTTTCAATTCGTGGTGCATCATCTTGATGATGTCGCCGCGCTCTCCGAGGCCCCGTAAAGTCTTTTCCAAGTCGGCACGCAATTGCCAACGGCCAGGCTCGACTTCTTGGGCAAGGCCAAGGTCGCCGAGCTTCTGCAAACGTCCGGCGCGCATAGCCTGCATTTCCGGGTCTCTGTGTGCGGACAGGACCTGGCAATCCGCGTCAGCCTCCCGCAGGAATTGACGGTCAATCGAGGTCAGCCGTTCCTGGCCAACTTCACGATTGAGACGGGTGGCGATTTCCTGGTCAGAGGCCGGCCCCAGATCGAGCTCAACCAGAGCCTCGGCCCGAGCCCGAAAGCCCTGGCTCAGATACTCACGTGAAATGACAAGATCCTGGCCGGCGTCAGTTACGCCCCGAACGACGATATGAGTGTGTGGGTGGCCCGTGTTGTAGTGGTCGACGGCGACCCAATCGAGCCGGGTTCCGAGGTCCTCCTCCATCTGGGCCATGAGGCGCCGGGTATAGGGTTTGAGGTCGGGATATTGATCACCGTCCTCCGGAGCGACGATGAAACGGAATTGCCGCTCATCTTCGAAGCTGCGCGCCGTGAATGCGTCGCCGTCTGCACGATCGGCATCGGCTCCGTACATCTGGCCCGGCGTACCCTCCCGAGTCACGCCGTCGCGCTGGATGTATTTGAGATGGGCCGCTGCCGCATCCCTGCCATTGCCGGCGAGCTTGACATAACGCGCCTTGATGACGACGCGGCGCCGGCCGGCGCCTCGCCGCGAACCTGACGTCACCACCCGCGCAACACCGCTACCTCGTCCGCGTTTGCTGGCTGCAGGGGACGGGTTTCCGCCCGACATTTTCAGGCCGCCGGCGCGGCCGGCGGACCGTAGAGCGCGCGACCGGAATGACTTTGGCGCCTTAATCGGCTGAGATCGTATCTTCCCCAGCCTCGGCTCGAATATGTCGTCCTGGGCCATGTGCGAGACTCCTCAACCCGTATAAATTCATAGCTTTACGAGACAACCGTCTCGCGACTGTGCCCGAGAGTCTCGCGAAAATCCGATGTGCAGACAGACACTTAGCGTATCGACGAGACGCGGCTTTATCTTGCCCTCCCTGCCCCTCTCTTTTCCGGGGCTATCGCAGCACTGTCCTCTCCAAGGCTCATCAGTTTTCGTCGGCGTTCGGGGTGCGCAGCGTCACGAACAGCGCGGATTTATCCGGCGCCGCAGGCTGAGCTGAAGGCGAAGTCTGGCCGACGAAAATCGCCAGGCCTGAACGGATTTCCGACTGGCTTTGCGTCAGTTCCGCCAGATACGCGCGGGTCTCTGCCGGCAGTGTCACACCGCGCAGACTGGCCTCGTAGCGGCCCGGCCCGCAGTTGTAAGCCGCGAACAATCCCGGATAGCCGTAGCGGTCATACATGGCGCGCAGATAGGTTGCTCCGGCCAGTATGTTATCGTGCGGATCGTAAGGATCGGCGCCGAGATGGAGGTCAGATCTGATCGCGGAATAGGTCGACGGCATCACCTGCATCAGGCCCATCGCGCCCTTTGGCGAAGTAACAGGACGGCCGTTCAGGGTTGCCTGGCCGTTGCTTTCCGCGAGAATTACCGCATCGATCCACTGCGCGGGGAGGCCTGTTTTCATTGAGGCTTCCGTGACGAAATCGGCCCAGGGCGCACGGCGCCCGGCCCGCCCGACCGCGGCTATATCCTGAGCTGACGCCGTTGCGTGGCAGATCAGAAACGCCAAAATAGCGGAGGGCAAAGTCACTGATACCCGGGTCAAAGGCGCTTCGCCCTTCCCAGGATCAGGCGGCTGGAGACCACTCCGAAATAGCGCCCGTCAAAGGACAGGGGCGCCTTCGGATTGAGAACGAAGAGGTCATCCATACCCAGAGTCCGGCACCCAGTCCACCAGGGCATCGGGCGGTTCAGATGATCCCTTGCCTGGCGCCTGGCGACAGGCTTGCCGTCAATTAGAATGGTGTCACCGACAGCGCAGACGGTGCTGCCTGAAAGAGCTGCTGCGTACTTCAGCATCGGAGTATGTCGCGGCAGGTACCGGCGCTGATCGGCGAGCTCAGCGACCTTTGCAGGCGTCTGCATCAGAACCAGATCGCCAACCCTGGCGTGGCCCGTTGGCGTGATCCAGTAGAAGCCGACCGCTACACTTTCGGACGGATTGTAGACGAGCCAGGGATAGGATGTTTTGGGCAGAATGGTGATCGCCGCGACGACAACCACCATCAGCACCCAGCCGGTAGCCCGGCGTTTCAAGGTGGCCAGCATGATCAGTGACTCAGCGACGGATCAGGCTTCTCTCCCTTGGACCACTCGTCGAGATCATCGATATGGTAGCGGATGTAGCGGCCATGTTCGCGCCAGCGCGGGCCGCGGTGTTCTGTGCGCATTTTCTCAAGCGTGCGGCTGCTGAGTCCGACATAAAAGGCGGCTTCGGCGGTATTCAGAAACGGGCTGCCTTCCTTGGCCTTGGCGGCCCTGTGCGTAGCATCAGTCACTGTCTAAATCCTTGCGTATGTGCGAGCGCGTCCTGCGGCTCACGGGCAAGAATGTCGGCGAGAGTGTCGTTTCGGCAGATTCGGAAATACCTCCCCGGGCAATTCGAATCAAATGCGCGTCCAGCGCGATTTTTTTTGCGAGCCAGGCCGCAGGAATGGCGAGCCGCCGGGGAATTCACCCGGCTGGCTGAAAAGGGGCCGCGCGGTGAAAAACGACGCGGCCCGGTGCTGCTGATATCAGACGGCGGCCATCAGTTTCCGTGCCTTCGCCTCAAGGTCAAGACGCGTATCCTGATGGGTCTTTGTGCGCGCCAGCGCCGTAAGTCCCTGCACAAAATCGAAGACGCTTTCCGGCTTTTTGCCCTCTTCGTTCAGCACGGTTTCGATAATCCTGGCCGTTTCCAGTTTAGAAAAGCCACGCTTGCGCAGGAAGGTTTCGCGGTCGTCGTCGTCGCGCGCCACGATCGTTTCGCGGGCTGCCTTTATGCCCGAAATAAACCCGGCGGTGGAGGAATTGGCGAAACGGGTCAGAGCCGGTGCCGCATCGCTGGCGAAGCGGTTCGCGGCAAATTTGCTGTGGCGAATGGTGATCTCCTCGAACCCTTCGACACCCCAGAGATTGCGGTTCTGACAGACCGCCCGAAGGTAGAATGACGCGATGCCAAGCGTGCGCGATCCCACTTCCGAATTCCAGGCGTAGAAGCCGCGAAAATAGAGGTCGGGGTCACCGTTCGGCAGGCGTCCGGCTTCGATCGGGTGGCCGTCGTCGACAAGGAAAACGAAGACATCGCGGTCACTGGCGTAAAGCGTCGTGGTGTCCCGGGTGATGTCGACATAGGGATTATGCCTCATCGTGCCCCAGTCCAGAACGCCCGGCACTTTCCAGCGTGTATCGCCTGTACCATTCCCCGCGATACGCTGCACGGCGGCGACCAGTTCATGATCCCAGATCCGCCCGTAATCCGGCCCTGTCACGGCACGCAGGTCAATGCGGCCGTCTTCTGTTTCAAGGGTCTTGATGAGCTCGGCCCGGTGGTTCAGCAAACCATGCTGCAGATTGATCGCGGCCAGCGGCGCGGGCAATTGCCGCAGGTAGCCGGAAGGCGCGCCAACCAGGGTAGAGAGCTGGCCGAAGCTCCAGTGCGTCGGGGCTACCGGATCGGCGCGCCCGGGCGCGACCAGGGTCAGGGATTCCATGTCGTCACGGCTCGCTTCGACGCGGACCTGATCACTGCGAACGGTCCGGACATGAGCGCCGTCCGCGCGTGCGCGGGTCGCGGCGTAGAGGTCATTGAGGTTCAGAAAGCGTTCGTCATCGGGGCGGGAAAACCACTCCGACGACACGCGGCCGATACGCTCGCCGCGTGACACGTCGACCCGGTAGGCACCGGAAACGGGCGCGTTTGATTGGTTGAGAACAACGGCATTCATAAGATCTGCTCCTTAAAAGCTGGGTTCAGCGCCTAAACCGCGCTGCAACCCTGCCCCTCGGCGAGAGCGGGGTAGCAAGGGCAAGGTCGGCACGGGCGGAGGGGGATCACCCGGCCTGCACGCCGCGTCTTCGCGGCGGAAGGTTGGGGAGACCGCCCGTGCCGGTCCCGTCTTCCGGGACGTTCACCTTGACCGCGCGAGGGCGGAGCCCTTAGCGCTCTTTCTTTCAAAGGTTCTGGTCACAGTGCTGCCGCTTTTACCGCCTAAGGCGCTCTGCCCGCCGGCCATCCCCCCCCTCGGCCGTCGGCGAAAGGACGCGCCTGCCCCCCAGGCGCGTCCCACTTCCTCCCCTGTATCTTCCACGGTCCCCGGCGCCAGAGACGCGAAAACGCCCCGCGTCCGAAGACACGGGGCGGCTCGCCCGGATCAGTCGCGCAGGGCCGGGCGCGACCAGATCAGGTTGAAGACATCGGGATCGTCGGTCTCCACCAGGCTGGCGAAGATAGGCGCCGGAAAGCTGGGATCATCCAGTCGGACGGAGATATAGTCGCGCTGGCTTTCCGATGACTTGCGCTTCCAGCCCGCGCCGAACTCGATCGGGCCTGAGAGGATGCGGTAGTCCGGCGCCTTATCGCTGGTGCTGTCGTTGGCAACGAAGCGCGCCTTCACATTGAGGCTCAGGGTTTTGACGCTGCCGGTGAAGCCCGCGTCCGTCCTGGTAAAAGTGCCGATGGTAGCCATGTCAGTCGTTCCTTTGCTCATCGGGCCGCGTCATTGCGACCTCGATGGCGCACAACTGCCCGGAGACGGACCGTCTGCACCCAAAGGGCGAGCAATAGCGGGACAGGCTAAGAGCGGCTTTTTGTTTCGCGATGCAAAGCGCGAAGCGCGGCGGAAAAAGGCGATCGTGACTGTTGCCGACAAGGGCCGGCTTCGGGCATGCCCCCATCGTTCGAGGTTGCTTTTTGTCGCGCCCGTTCCGAAAGAAAAGGAGCAACTGATGTCGTGGCCGTGGCAATTTCGCGGTGGTGCGCGTCAGCCGTGGCGTTAAAAATTCCAGTCGCCAGTATATGGCAGTTCATCACGGACAGCTGCGAGTGGCACGTTCCACTTCCAACTCGAAATCCGCCATGAGCTGCCCGTGTGTAACGCAAACGGATGCCTTCCCCAAACGCCGAAGCATGGCCTCCGTTGCCCAAGCCGGTTCCCCCCGTCGGGGTCCCATGCTGGCGCCTAAGAGCCCGAAGAACTGACCGTTTCTGCCTGCTGTGCCCTGACACAGCTGCGGACGAAGGTGGGCCTGCTGATCAATCGGGTCAGGTGCGACAAATCCGCATCGACTGTTCGAAAATCGCTTTAGTTTCAAATTTCCCATCGACTCCCGCATAAGCTGAATTAAGTTCACGAAAACTCGGGGGATAAAAAGCAAATGAAACGTCTGTTATTTCCGGCTTCGGTTACGGTGGCCACCCTTCTCGCGGGTTGTGCTATAAACCCTCTGACGCAGGCCCCCGTGAAGCAGAATTCCGCGGCAAACATGCCGCTTCCAGCGGCATCAGACGCTAAGCCGTCTTCCGCTTCCGGAAGTTCTCAAGCATCTGCCTCTGACAGCAGTTCCTCTGACGGAGCCGCTCTAAACGCCGTTCAGAGCGATATTAAAAGACAGATCGGCGTATATATGCTGGCCGTCGCCCATGATGAATTGGCGCCAAAGGAAAAGGCAGAGACCACGTCATTCGAGTGCGGCAGTGGCAACATCGATTATGATATCACGAGCGTCAAAGTCGACCTTCTGGTGACGGGCGAAGGGATAAACAAGGATGGCGCAACAGGTCTGATCGCCAAGGTCCTTACCCCTACCTTGTCAGGGTCGAAGGATACAACGGCGACCAGCGAGCTTGTTTATAGTATCTGGCCAATCGAATTCAAAAATCAGCCAAAGTCATTTCAGGGCGAAGCAGCAAGCTTTGATCCGGCCACACTAAACGGCGCGCCTGTCGCCCGGGCCCTGCTTGAGTTACGGGCGGCGCTTATAAAACAGGCCTCTCAAACACCCTGCTTCACGGATTTCAATCTCCCCAGCCCGTCCACGGACGCGGGAAATTCATACAAGCTTAGCCTCAACGTCGTAAAGGACGGTTCGGTCGGAGTCGGTATTCTTGCCGTTCTGTCCGGATCTGTTGAAGCCAAGGAAACGCTTGGCAACACCCTGACTATCAACTTCGCGCAATCCCATCTCAAGGTAGTCGAGCGGATAAGCACGGATATGACAACGCTTTGCACGCCCGAAACTGAGGCCGCGGTCAGCGGCAGGAAGAGGGCATCTGTGAAAGCCGGATGCGACGCCGCAAAAAGAATCTTTTATGGCCAAGAAGCCAATGTGATTACCTTGCAGGCGGATGGCAAGCTCGTCGACAAAGGAATTGCGGCGCTACCTTCGAAGCTGCGTCCGACCAATTGGCAGCCGGACCTCCTTTTACCATCCTCCGATACCGACAAAGGTCCCGGCAAACATATCCGCAAGGTTGCCGATAAGGGAGCTGACAAAAATCCTGGCGTCTTGTCTGAGCCGGGGGGCGTGCTCTTTGGCAGGACCGGTAACCCTGTGATACCTCCGAACATAAATGTAGGCGTCATGGAATATAAATTCTCTCACCCAGTCACCATCCCAACGGCCGGACAAGCTCCGTCCTCGTCCTCCGCGTCAAGCTCTTCCAAGTAGCGCTATCTACTCAGCCGGAGCGCTCCACTCCGACCCGGTGGTTGGTGCCCGTGGAATTTCATCCCAAGGCAACCGCTCATTGGTGAAAAGGTTGCCGCTATCCGTAAAAGGTGGCATTTTCGCAGGCACTACCTCATCGCTTCGAGGGAGGTTTTGATGACCCGAGACGCCGGGCCTGACCCGACTGCGCCGCCAGCCCGGTCGGAAGTGGAAATCACTTCCGCAACCAACAGGCTGTTTCAGGCAATTGCCGATGGCATGAGTAACCCAGCGCTTCGGAGCGACATTCTGGCGATGAACGAGGAACTCGCGCCCCTTCGCCCGTATGAGGCCGCGCTCATCTCCGACCGTCAGGCAGAATATGACGCCTTATCCGAGAGCTGGGCAGCCCGCGACTGGCCGCGGCTTAGAGTTCTGATCGCCGCCTATTTCGAGCGGCGCCAGGCACTCGCCCCGCAGCTGGCGCAGCTGATCAATTGCCCCAACTGATCATCGGTAGGAGCGAGTTTGAGCGCACGTACGCCTACTTGATTTCATCCGAAGGCGGACTTACAAATACGCGTATATTTCAGCGACTTCCCGCTAAGCGTGTTGCCCGGTCGGACCGTGGCGCGAAAAGCCGTTTGATGGACCCGGAACGTATGGCCCCAGCATTAGGGAAGCGCATGGTGACCAAGGCATCTCTGATCGAACGCATCTATCTGGATATCCGGCGCGAGCTAAGTGACGGCACCTTGGCGCCGGGCAAACGGGTCGACATCGCGGCGCTTTGCGCGCGGGTGGGCGCCAGCAAATCACCGGTTCGAAACGTCCTCAACCGGCTGGTCGGTGAAGGGCTTCTCGAAACCCATGCCCATGACGGCTTCTACCGCCCGCTGGTCACGGAAGCCAAGCTTCGCGACCTCTACCGATGGAGCCAGCGCCTGTTGCTGATGGCCATCAACATTGCGGAAGCTGAAGGATCACAGGCGCCGGCCTCGCCAGCCCTTGTCGACGAGGACAATGTTGTACCGGCAACTGAGCAGTTGTTTGCGTCGATTGCCGCTCTTGGACAGAGCGGCGAGCTGTTGCGCGCCGTCGACAATGTGAACATCCGACTGCGCCCCATACGAACTTCCAAGACTCCAGACCTAATCGAACGCCGTGCCGAGCTGGCAGCGTTGACGGAAGCGTATAACGGTCTGCGGTTTGGAGACCTGCGTGCACTCGTCGTCAGCTACCATGTCCTTCGGCTGGAACTGACACCGCAGATCGTCGCGTCAACATATCGGGACGCGCAGCCGTAGACCGCCTCTGCCCGAGGCTACGTCGGCCTCCGGCGCTGCCAATTCATTGAGGCAGAGGCAAAAATATGACGGGAACTTTCAGAGAATTCTGAAATTATCCAGGCAGCGTTCTCAATATCCGCTGGTAAGTTTTGCTCGCCGCAAGTGATCGCGGCGACCTCAACCAATGGAGACTACCATGACCAAGACCAACGAAGTGGCCGAACTGATCGACCTCGGCGACGTGACCATCGAAACCCGGGCGGGCGGCAACGTCCAGATTCCCGACGGCCCGCTCAGCCAGAAGAGCTTCCAGGAAGGCCTGTCGAACGACTGACACCTTCGGCATGCGCCCGTCTCACGGGCGCATGCCTGTTCCTGCGATCCGAGTCGCCTTCGTTCGACGACCGCTCATGCTCAGTTTGGAGATTTCCATGACGAAACCAATTCAAACCGATGAAACCCCAATCGACCTCGGCGAGGTCATCGGGGAAACCCGCGGAGCCGGAACCATTCCGCTTCTGGATGGGCCTTACGCTCAAAGATGGGACGACCTGTCGATCCTGTCCAACGATTGAGCGACCCGGGCCATAGCCGGCACAGCCGGGGCCCAGGCGATTCCCCACAGAGGTCCCCGATGAGTTGGCACATCAAACCGGAAATCTTTTGGTGTATTGCGAATGATCGCCCCGTGTTCCTGGACATGGCAACGCAACGGTATTTTACGCTGCCGGCACATCAGGCCGCCATATTCGCCAGTTGGTCTGGCTCGGCCGGCACTGCAGACGCCGATCTGAGCGCGCTTCCCATGTTGGTCTCCGCGGCCCCGGCCCCAGGCGACTGGCGGCTGGCTTTACGCCCTCCCACAGAATTCCCGCTGCCCGAGGAAAGCCGTACCGATAACCTCACCCAATCGCCCTATCTTTCACTCATACCCGCGGCGTTCCTCTGCCACGGCCTGGCGCGCCTGCTCCTGAAGACATCCCCCTTTGCATCATCCGTGCGCAGGCTCGTTGCCCGCAGGCGCAGCGCCCTGGCCGCCACTTCCCGGCCGCAGCGCTGGAAGCTGGGTCGCGCGGCAGCATCATTTGATGTAACGAGCCGCGTTCTTAAATCTCATGACCGGTGCCTGCAGACATCGGTCGCGCAGAGCCTGTTTCTGTGGAAGCTTGGCCACGCCCCAAACCTGGTGCTCGGTGTAAAGATGGCCCCGTGGGCGGCGCATGCCTGGGTGCAGGACGGGGCCACGGTCCTAAATGACGACGCCGACCGCGTCCGCAGTTTTACGCCGATCCTGGTCATATAACCGTGGCGCCGCGCTATCTCATCGTTTTCGACACTGACCGCAGCCGTATGGGCGACGTGGTCGCTGGTATTCATCCCGAAGCAGGCCTTCGCAGGGTTCTTGAGACAGAAACACTCAGCGTTCTGGCCAGCAACGATGCTTCGCCCCTGGTTATGTCGAACCGACAGGGTGCCGTCATTGGCCATGTCTTCTCAGGTATCGCACCGACGCGCCGTGTTTCCGGCTTTTCAGAACGTGACAGTGAGGCCATAGGCCGGTCACGGGGACAGATCCTCGTCGATCAATTCTGGGGCGGTTACGTAGCCATCATTCCAGTCGCAGGCGGCAACGCAGTTGACATTCTCCGCGACCCATCAGGGGCAATGCCCTGCTACTACACGTCGATCAATGGCGGCCACACCCGGGTCATCGCATCGGATCTCGAAACCCTGGTGCGCAGCGGCCTGTTCCGGCCGACTATCGACTGGGAGGTCCTGCCTGGCCACCTGGTTGCCTACGACCTGCGAACGCCCCGGACCTGCCTGAAAAACCTGTCCGAAGTCATGGCCGGGAACCGGCTGACCCTGGGCCCAAACGGCAATGCTTCGGCGACCTGCTGGTCACCGAAAATGTTCGCCGAATGTCCCGAGAAGGGGACCCTGGAAGACATTTCCAGGAAACTCGAAGAAGTGGCCTCAGGCACTATAGCCGCCTGGCATAGTGCGTTCGAACATCCGCTGCTTGGCGTTTCCGGGGGTTTGGATTCGTCGATCGTCGCAGCCGTGCTAGCGGCCTCTGGGCGGCCCGCATCCTTCTTCACAATGGCGACCGGTGATGCTGCCGGCGATGAGCGGCAGTACGCCCGCACTTTGGGCCAGGGCCTCGGAGTGGACATTTTCGAACGCTTCTATGAGCTGGATCAGGTTGACGTTCGTCTGCCGACATCAAGGCACCTCCCTCGCCCCCTGCTTTGCGCCTTTGGCCAGAGTGAGCAGAAGCAGAAGCTGGCAATAGCCGCTGAGCGCGGCGCAGATGCAATATTCCTGGGCGTCGGCGGCGACAACGTTTTCTGCAACCTCTCCTCGGCTTCCCCTTTCCTGGATCGGCTGCTGACTGAGGGGCCGGGGTCAGGCGCCTGGCGAACTGCGCGCGATACATGCCGGCTAACCGGCTGCAGTTTGTTTGAGCTGGGGATCGGCGCGATCCGGCGGGCGGTTCGAGGCCGCCAATATGCCTGGACGCGGGAAATTGACTTTCTAACGCCTGGCGCCGCGGCGACAGTGCTCCCCCCACATCCCTGGCTTTCGGACAGCGCAGGCCTGCTGCCCGGCAAGCTGGCCCATATTGCCATGCTCACCCGCATCCAGGGGACGATCGACGGCTTTTCACGTTTCACCAGCCCGCCGATGGTACTGCCACTGCTTTCCCAGCCTCTTGTGGAATTCTGTCTGAGCGTACCGGCGTGGCGGTGGATTGAAGGCGGTCGCAATCGTTCTCCGGCTCGCCGCGCCTTCGCCTCGGTCCTGCCGAAAGCGATTCTGGATCGGCGGTCGAAAGGCACGCCCAACAGTTTCGCATACGATGTGATTGACCGAAACAGATCCGTCGCGCGGGATCAACTTCTCAACGGCATCCTTGCAGCCAACGGTCTGCTGGATGTCGAGAAGACGGCAAATACGCTGGCCGAAAACGTGCCTCTTAAGGGCTTCGACCATATGCGCATGTCGATCCTGCTGGAGGCGGAAGCGTGGTGTCGGCAGTGGAGCTGACCGGAAAAGGGGTGCGGCTCTGTCCAAAGACGCGTGACAGAGCCGCTCCTGCTGCACCCGGAGAGACGCAGACAGGTGTCTAGTTGCCGGCCCTCAGCTTTTCCCATCGCTGATACTGGGCGGCCTTGGCTGGATCCGGATCCTCAGCATTGCGGAGCCAGAAATCAAACCAGTCGACGTACCGTGTGTAGGCAGCAAACCGATGAGCCGGCTGCCACTTGACGTGATTGTCATCTGGAAACACATACAGCTCGACGGGCTTCCTCAACTCCTTCAAAGCCACTACCCCTTCCAGCGCTCCAAGGTATTCGTTGTCGGATATCTGCAGAAGGATCGGCGTATTGAGCCTGGCGGCGTTCGCGCGGATCGACATTGGCTCCCAGAATGCCTTGCCGTCGTCGGTGAGCTTTGGATACCCCATCATCTGGTGCCAGGCACTGAAGACCGGCCCGGCCAGAAGGGATGGGGAAGAGTCCTCTTCACAGCATTGCGCCATCGCAGCAGCCTGGAACATATTGCTGTTAACGACGACGAACTGGGCACTGGATGCGCCATCGCTCAGACCGGTGATACCGACCCGCTTCGGATCGATCAGGCCTCGCGCGTCGAGCTGGTGTACGACCGTTTCATAGGATGACAGGACACTGCGCCGATCCGCCCAATCGGTCATGTCGATACGGTTTACCTCATCGAACGTCCTGGCGCCCCTGGCGATACCCAGATGCATCGGCCGCTGAATGCTGAGCACCGCAAATCCGTGAGCCGCCAGAACCTGTATGGGAAACTCATCACCTGTCCCGCCGCGGAGAAAGCCGTTGCTGGTGTACTGGACCAGGATCAAAGGCAGACGCTCACCTGCTTTGCGATCAGCAGGCAGGACGAGGTCACCCCAGGTTTCGATGCCGACATTGTTGGTCCAGGCAATTCTTTCGACGCTTCCCAGTTTCAGCGTCGCGAATTCCGGATTAGGATCGTAAACCGGTTCGATGTGACCGTCGCCGATACCAATCGAGATGAGCCGCCCTGGTTGGAGGGAGCCTTCCTCGCGGCAATACAGAAGGCTCTGTTCCAATTGGCATCCGGTGAGGTAACTCCTGGTCGACAGGACGAGTTCAGGTGCGGTTGCCCCCTCCCGCCAGCGATAGACATCCATGAGCCCCGTCGGCACGCCCTCGCTGCGCAGATAGAGGAGCGTGTGATCGGGTGCCCACCACAGACTTATAATGCCCGAGCAGACGGTCTCGCTGCATGCACTGACCTTGCCGTTCCGGCGAATGGTCAGAGCGGACTTTTGACGAACCATCTTTTCGCCGATGGGAGACGTCCAGGCTACGCCATCGTCCGGCCCCGATGCGAATACGATGGCATCCGCGGGACGACGCGAATCCGGAGCGCCGGTAAGAAAGGCGATCTGGTCAGGCGTGGCGGGCGACGACGCGCCCGTCGCCGCGCTCACCGTCGAGTATGCGGTCGCTATGGGTTCCCGAGGCAAGGGGCGATCCGCACTCGCCGGTATCCACCGGTCATCATAGAGAAAGCCCTGCCTTCCTTCGCGATCCAGATCCGCCTGAAAGGTCGCCAGGCCAGGACGAGCGGCAATGATAATTGCCTTGCCGTCACGTGCCCAGGCGAAGCTGTCTACGCTTACGAGTTCATGGGTCAACGGCCTCGGCGCAGCGCCCGCGAGATCTGCCAGCCAGACCTGCGTCACGCCGGCATCGCGTCGAAGATAGGCGATTTGCCGACCATCAGGGGACCACAGCGGCTGCGTCTCCAGCCCGATCCCGCCGGGTATGCCGCCGAGAGCAAAGCCTTCGGACAGGAATGTCCGCTTGATGAACTGGCCGCCCGCGTCGAGGACCTGTGGCGGACTCCAAGGCGCCAACGATTTGACGATCAGACTCATGCAGTAAGTGTTCGCATCGACCTCGGCCTGCTGCATCTGAAACGCGATGCTGCGGCCGTCCGGCGAAATAGAAAACATTTTCGCGGTCGGATCGTCGATCATGTTCGGGCCGATGTCCCTCAGTTCGATCAGATCGCGGGGTGCAACTGGCCGGCCGGCCACCGAAGCGGCCTTAGGCGGCAGAATATTCACGCAGGGGTCTGCAAAGGCCGGCGAGGCAGCGAAGCCAGCCAGAACCATGCCTGCCATCAGGGCAAATGCTGATGTGCGCATAGGTTACCAGGCCTTCCTGAGCGCGAGGCTGACGAAGCGACCAACCACCGAGGTATTGGTCGAGTCGAAGACAATACCCGGATAGCTCAGACCGATGCCGTAAGCATGAGGCGGCATTCTGTCGAACAGGTTCGAGATGGCTCCGGTAATCGTCAGGCCCTTGGCAAACCCACCGCCCGCGTGGAAATGATAGCTGATCGTCGTATCGGCCGTCGTCCAGGGCGCCACGGTGCGATTTGGGGTGGCGAGATTGTCCGTTTCGCTGGCGATGTAGTTCGCGATCAGAGTCGCCGAGAGCCCACCCTTTTCCCAGGTTAAGCCGCCGCGGGCTTTGAATTTCGGGACATTCAGAACCGTCCCGGACAACGTAAGGTCAGGTGCAGTCACACTCGTTTGCTGTTTGAGCGTGAGCCAGGTCGCGTTTGCGAAAGTGGACATCTGCCCGCTGAGGGCGTCGAAGGACTGGCGGTAAGACAGATCGACGCCCTTGTCGGTCTGCGAATTGGCGTTTGCGTTGGCGTCATTGATGATGGCGACAACCTTTGACGGATCATAGGCGCCAGAGGAGAAGTTATAGAAGGTACTGCCGGCGGCGATCACCTCGGCCTGGGTCGCAGCAGGCGGGTTGGTCTCGATGAAAGGCGCATAATCGGGGTCGCTCAGGCCAAGGTAATAGCGCGATACCGGGGCGACGACGCGGTCGGTGTAGTCGATGTCGAACCAGGTCGCGGACAGCTTCAGCCCGGGCAACGGCGTAAAGTCGGCACCGAAAGTTTTGGACGTGGACTTTTCGGGTTTCAGCTTCGGATTCCCGCCATAGGTCATAAGCGCGGTACCGCTGCCTGTTCCTCCGACATCACTGGCGTTCCAAAGGTATACAATTGACGGACTGTACATCTGCTGGAAGGACGGCGCCTTGAACGACTTGCCCCAGGTTGCCCGAACGGTCAGAAAGTCGAAGGGAACGTAACGCAGGCCGATTTTGGGAACCGAGCTGGAACCAAAGTCGCTGTAATGCTCCGAACGCCCCGAAAGGCTGAGATCGAGCGAATGAAGCCCCGTCCGTGTGGGCGATGCAGCCACCAGGGGTGCGAGCATTTCCGCATAGGCATATTCTACGTTCCGCGTTGGTGATGTCCCGTCGAAATTGCGCCAGCCCTCGGTCCGGTAACCGGCACCAACCGCCATCTTCACGTCACCGGACGGCAGATGAAAGGCGGTTCCATCGGCGTTGACCTCGATATAGCGGCCCCAGTTCGCATAAGACTGGTTGATGGTTTCGTCGTACGCGGGATAGGCGCTCCATGTTGCGTTCCGGCTTCCACTGGCAACGCCGAGCACCCGGGCCTTCCAGCTTGAGGAGAGCTCGACTTCAAGCGTCGCCGACGCGGAATAGCTGGGCGTGTAGATCCTCTGCAAAAGTTCCGGGGATGAGGCGAACTGCTGCAACACACCGCTCATTTCGCGATCGGACACCAGCAGGTCACCGGACAGCGAGACCCTATCGGTGAAATCATATCCGCCATTGACGAACAGGGACCGGCGCCGGATGGGCTGGATGAGGTCGCTGAGGGCCTGGGCCGACGAAGTGAAGGCCCGATCTGCAGTCGAGAGGCCATCGGTGTTCGCATATTCGAGGTCTGCGAGGATGTGGCCGTTTACACCGGACCTGCCGGCAAGGACGCTGTAGGTCTGCTCAGTCGCTCCGCCCTCGGTCGCGGTACCGAGATTGACGTCGGTTTCCAGGCCATTGAAGTCTTTGCGGAGGATGAAATTGACCACACCGGCGACAGCGTCAGCGCCATACAGGGCGGAGGCACCATCGGTCACCACTTCGATACGCTGGACGGCCCCGACGGGAATAGGCGAGATGTCGACGCCTTGGCTTGTGACATCGCCTGTCAGCCGATGACCATCGATAAGGACCAGCGTCGCATCGGTTCCCAGCCCACGCAGGTCCGCCGTCGACGCGCCGGAGTTGTTGGAGTTGCTGACATCGGCAAAGTCCGCGCCGATGACGCCCGGGTTCTGGCCTCCGCCAAATGACTCGGGAAGGCTTCGGATAACGTCACCAATCTGGGAATAGCCGGATTGCTCGATGTCCTTCTGGGTAATGGTGTGGACCGGAGAAGTGGGATTGCCGCCACGAATGTGCGAGCCGGTCACGACGACTTCGGTCGGCCCTTCGGCCGAGACTTGCCTGGGACTTTCCTTCACCCGAAGAGAGATGGCGGTGTCTGTCTGGCTCGCGACTTCGAGCCCCGTGTTCGCGAGCAATTGCCTGAGCGCGGCCTCGCGCGTGAGCGAGCCCTTGAGGGCCGGCGATGTGTATTTTGCTGCAACGTCAAACGGAAACAGTATCTGAATGCCGGCCTGCGCGGCAAAGTCGGAAAGAGCCTGAGCTGTATTTTCCGGCGGGATACTGAAGGTGTGCAGGCTTTCATCCGCCGACGCAACTGGCGCCATGAACACGGAGATGCCGAAGGCGATTGCGGCGAGTGCAGTGGTCGCCCGAAGGCGGCGAGCGTTCAACAGTCTCATTGAAATTTCCCTGGCCACGCGATTGTCGCGTGGAGGGGAAGACTGGCGGATCCAATGCATCCACCAGTCCGCCTCAAAAAAAAGTCAGAGTGCGGATAAAAGGACTAGAGCTAGATGCGTTTTGATAGAATCAAAACGCCGTTCTAAGCTCTTGTTTTGTCACGCAATTTAACCGAAAAGTGGTGTCCACTTTATCGGATCGCGCTCTAGCGGCTCAGTACGGTGGTGCCGTCGCTGTCCCGGCTGACCTGAATACCGAAACTGGATTGCAAAGCCGCCAGAAAGCCTTGCGGGTCATTGGTTTTGAAGCGTCCTCCCAGCCGGAGACCCGACAGGGCTGGGTCTCCGATTTCCAGCTTACTGGTCAGATACCGGTTGTATTCATCGACGGCTGCGCCAAGCGTCTCGCCGTTAAAAACGAGTTCGTCTTTCTGCCAGGCAGATATGACCTGGACGTCGTCATCAGTCAGCGTATGAACCTTGGTCACGCCGGCGCCCGCAACCACTGACTCGTGCGTCACAACGCGCGTTGCCTGGGTGTCGGCCTGCCCTTTTGCGCGGATCGCGCAATTGCCCGCCAGGACGGCAACGGCTACCGTGCGGGCTCGCAGACGGGCATTCAAACTGCCCGCGGCGAGGACGGTGATTGAATCACCGGCGTAGACGAGACACGGACGCCGGTCCCCAGGCACTGTGATATTGGCCTCTCCTCGTTCCAGCCAGATCCGACGACTGGCGTTGTCGAACTTCCAGCTCACTTTCGTATCAGTGTTGAGGTCGATTTTCCCACCGTCAGGCAAGGTCACCGTTTTGCGCCCACCGATTGGTGTAGCCGCGCTTGCCCGCGAGACCGAGCCGAGCCAGAATCCCCCCGCGACAAGCCCGACGACAATCGCCGCGGCGGCAGACAGAAGGGCACGGCGGCTGACGTGTGGTCTGGCGGCGAGGTCCGGATCGTCCTGCAAATCCAGTCCGTTGATGCGGTCCAGGGCTAGATCGGTCGCAGCAATGCGTGCAAAGGCCGCAACGTGACGAGGGTCCGCCTCGCGCCAAGCCTCGAACGCAGCCATGTCCGCGGTGCCGGCATCAAGTCGGGCGAACCAGAGCGCGGCCGCCTCTGCAATGGCATCCTGGGATGAAGGCTTTGTAATATTCACGGCAGGCTGATCCCGGTCGACCAGCGAATGCCGGCCCGACCTCGAAAATACGGAATTCGGGTGGAAAGGTCTATTGCCGGGATGCTCTGTCGCTGGCCGCCTCCGAAGCGTCCCCTGTCCTCACCTCACAGGACTGAAGGTATTCGGCGATCAAGTACATTCCTCTCGCCAGATGTTTTTCAACGGAGGACTCGGCGATTCCGAGGTGCCTTGCGATTTCCTTTTGCGGCATTTCGCGCAGGCGCCTCAGCTTCACGACCTGCCTGCACTTCGGCGGCAGAGCCTCGATAGCCTTCAGCAGCAGGTCCCGTTTCTCCTTGGCGGACAACAGATCATGGGCATCAGGCGCGTTGTCGACATGCGGCAGAGTTTCCATATTGGCGATGAGCTCGATGGACACGACGCGGGCGCGCTGGAGGAAGGTCAGGGCGTAGTTTCGCAGGGCACGCATGGCGTAGGCCTTGGGGTTCTGGACGGTGCGCCACTTCTCTCCGGCCAACATGTCGGCATAGGTTTCCTGCACCATATCGCGCGCCGTCTCGCGATTGCCGGTCATGCGGCGTGCGACGGTCAGCAGGGCGTTTTCATAGGGGAAGAGATGCTGACTGAACCACTGGTCAGCCTCGCGCAACCACGTCCTTCGACCTGAAGGCGGCGTCCGTGAGCCGTTGAACCCCATATAGAAGTAGCGCTCTGACACGCCCAGAAAATGCGCCGCCTCCATCATAACATCGAAATCAATGCGGGCCGCGCCCTCTTCAATCGCCTGCAGCTCCGCCACCGTCATCCGCAGCATACCGGACAACCATTCCTCCGACATCTGAAGGAGCAGCCGGCGCGCGCGCACCCGGGCACCGACATGGCGATCGATCGCGTTCAGAGGAACCTCGTCTGCGGCCACCCAATCATCTCTCAAAAAATGAAAAAACTTCGAGAAGTATGGCGCATGCGCCATGGGAAGCAAGAAAAATATGGCTCATGATCCATGTAAGTAGTTGACAGCCTCTTGGATCAATTTGGATGGACGTCGACCGTCTAATTGGATGGAATCTCGCCAGAATCAGAGCGGAGCGAGATTTATCCCAAGATGATGCTGCTGATCTTATAGAGAATATGGATCAACCATTGATAAGTAAGATTGAAAACGGCAGTAGAACGATAAATGTTATTACACTTTATAAGATCGGACTTGGCTTGAACATAAACCCAGGTGATCTTTACAGCACAATAGGCGCCCCCGACGATATCATCGGTGATTTGAATGCCGTTCACAGACCCAGTCGTCGCCGCCGTCGTCGCCAATAGACGGCGGACCGCAATTTGCATTAAGCGGCACATTCGTCTCATTCGAAAAATCCACTGAATACAACGATATATGGCTCATGCGCCATGGCGGCGCGATTGCAAATCGCAATGTTGGAGTGATGGATGTCGAGAGGCTAGTCGGGCTTAATTTTAAGCGGTTGCGCGAGAAGCAAGGCTTGTCGCAGGAAACCGCTGCCCACAATTTGGGCACCGACCAAGCGTACATCAGCCAATTTGAAAAAGGTAAGCGGAATCCAACTATTAGGACGCTATACCGGCTCGCCATCGCCATTAATGTAGATCCAGCTGAACTTTATTCCACCGAGGGAATTGACGCTGAAGTAATAGGCGACCCGAAGGTCGTAGTAATTTCGAAATCTAATCACGGCAAGCTGACAAAGTAGACATGGGGGCAAATTAGCGTCCCGTATGCATTTTAAGTAAATATCGAAACACTCTTGGGATCGATATCAAATATTCAACACTTATTGATTGTCGACTTTATTCGCATCCGATGTGGAGAATTTCCAATTCGACGTAATTGGCTTACCCCAAACCTCATAGATTGGAGCGAAGTTAAAATGCGTACCACCACGGTGCTCTCTCGTTTCCGCGAGACTAACCTTCCCTCCGTCACGGATGATCTTCGCAGCTAGCTGAATTGGCTCCCCGACCTTCGAGGCGAAAGTGCAGGCCAGCAATTCCTCTCGCGACGGCGAATCCGCCGCTAGCATAGTCGGCTTTTGGGGGTCCGCCGGCGCGCTCCACATCTCGCCCAAAAGAAAGACGCTATCCGCGCCGAGCTTCACTACATCGTGCGCGACATCTCTCATCATTAGATATTTATGCCCATGCTCAGCGGGCCGAAGTTCTTTGAATGAAACCGGTTTATTGTCCCTGAGGAGGAAAATGATTGTGCAGTGGTAGCCGTCCCTTTCAAAAACTATACGTGCATGCTCGAAAGTCCGGCGGAAGAAGTCTTCCGCTGTGGCTACGCCTGAATATATTTTTGAAACATCGACATCATACCGAGCTTCGACCTTCGCGCGATCACTGGGCTCAATCTTTTGTGCAGCCTTCTCAAACTCTACTGGTTGTCCATTCGCCAGCCAAATATTGAGCGTGCGCCGGTCCGAGTGCCCAATCATACACGGCATGCGGCCCGATCGATCGCGGGAAAGATATGCTGTTCCGTCATTTTGATCGGTTGTCTCTGGCGGTAACAAACCGACTTGACGGTGTGCGTCATTAACAAGCTCCGACATCCGGCCATAGCCAGTGGCGACCGCGTCCAAGAGTTCATAGTCCGGCAGCGTATTTTCCACCCATCGCCGCTGGATTCTAAGAAAGCCTTGGGAAAATATATGCTCGCCGACAATATCCTTCGGAATACTGGAGAGCAATTGTGACGGACCCTCAAAAAGTTTCGCCGGGACGTCGATGCTTAGGCCGTTGTCTAAGTACGAGGCGACGACCTCGGCGCGAATAAAACTGTGCGCTTCGAGGTCTCCTTCTTTCTCAATGGCATTTCGCGCCTCCTTCATCCAAACCATAAGAGGGTCTTCGGCAAGTTTCTTCTGCCACGGCGCATACCATTTTTCAAAATCGGGGATGATAGACTTATGCTTTTGAAGAATAAAGCTTACCGTACGCATGGTCTGGATTGCATTCTGGATGGCTAAACGAAATCCGCCTGGATCAAAATACGCCTCCTCAGCTTGGTGCCAAAGCCGATGCAGGTCCTCAAGCCGCTGATCGACTGCCGCCAAGGGACATTTATAGTCGTGTTGTTCTTCGCCCACTGCCAATCCCCATTCGCAATTTATCAGCACGATTAAGACGCCTCACGGAACCACAATCGCCTCACCCGGCTTCGCGGCCCTCCAAACGAACACTACAAGATCATTGGGCGCGCCGCGGGTGTCATCCTTAATCGCCAGAATCCGCCCAGCCATTACCTCACCGAGTGCATTCCGCGCGAGGAATACCTCGCCCAGGCCGATGCGATACGTTGAGGACGTACAGTCGAAATCCTCAAGAGACACTTGGTCCCCTTCTTGGGCGCCTTTGGCCCGGGCAATCGCGACGGTGTCGGGCACGCGTATCAGATAAATCGTGACGTCGCTGGCTTTGCTAAACTTCAGCCGAAAGTTCAGGTTACCGTCCCCGACGGTGACAAAGCCGTCGTAAGTTGAGTAGTCAAACTCTACGGTTAGGCTGTTGACGCGAAAATCCCTGCCGCCGTCGGCGGACTTGGCGGAACGTTGAGCGCGCACCCTGCTTTCATTCCGCGCCAATACCGCGCTGTTGGCCTGGGCCTCCACTTCGCGTACTTCTTTCACCAAGTCCGCGGGAACGTCCATGTCGCTAAGCAGATCGGCCAGTTTCGACAATCGCAGCGACTTGCCGCCCGACACCCGCCTGTACTCATTCATCAGTTCCGGGCGCGGATATACCCCTTCGTTGTCGGCACGGATGAACCAGTCGCTCTTTTCTTCACCGGTCACGAATATCAGGTTCTTTTTCTGGTCAGCGGCCAGCCTAAGTATGGCCAGCCAAACCAGGAAATCGCCAATCCCTGTATCTGGTTTCGCTCCGTCCTTATACCCAGGCGGAATGCGGCGGCGAAGGCGTTCAGCCCAATCTTTCTCGATTGTGGCCCGGGCCTGCTCCAGCTCGACAACAACGGCGCCTTTGAACAGCTCATGATAAATAGTCGTGACCGGGTCGTTTCCCCGCCAGGACTTTATCTGTGCGACCAGACCCTCGACCGCCGCCAGATACTGCTTTTTGGCCGTCGAGATTTCCTGTGAGATAGCCTTTACGTCGGCTATTTCGGCAATCTCGTGCACCAGAGGCAGAGACTCTACATTGTCGATATACATCTTACTGGACTTATTGCGGACATTCGTAACAAGCTCGGCCAGTTTCAGGTCTCTATTCTTGATGTACTCCCGGACAACGCGCCCTGGAACGAAGAGACGCCCTTCGTCCAGCAGCTTCTTGTAAGCCTCGCGAATCTTGGACAGGTCGCTCTTGCCGATCTGCAGGGGCAGAAGAAGCGCGTTGGTATCGAGGACGACAAGCACGTCCTTGTTGGCTGCCGTCACGATTTCGGCCGGCGCGAGTACGCCCTCAATGTCGGGATATATATCTTCCAGCAGCCAGATATCTGGCGCGCCGGCCGCGGGAGATTTGCCGGACTTAACCTCGGCCGCGTCAGCCGGCTTTCCCTTCCCATCCTTCGCGGACTCAACCTTTTCGGCTTGCGGCGGCGCCTGCTCGTCCGATGAGTCGTTTTTCATTTGCCGCCCCCTGCCTGCTGTTCGCCTCGACTAACACCTCCCGCAATGCTTGCATAGCGCCTCGCACAATCTGCCGCCATCTGATTAAATTCGCCACCCGGGCCCCGGCGGAGCCTGCTTTCATTGGAGGTGGCGTAAGGCTCTGTTGTGAAAAGATTTATGCCATCACGTCAACTCACCACTTACCGCAGAAGTCGACCACACTCAGCGACATTCCGAAATATCCGCGTCTACTGCACACATCCATAGCGACAGCATCTCGCCAATTCTGCTGGGGCCTGTTATTCATCATAATTGGGCCTGGGGAGGCATGATTCTTGTCAATAAATTCCACCGCTAAGCGAGAGGCCGCCGGACGGACCGGCCCGGTATTGTCGCTAAACGACAATCCGTGATGGCCGCTGAATGTCGGGCCCCTCGCTCCAAGGCAATCTTCCCGACACCACACCGCACCTCCTCAATCCGCGGGAGTTGCGCATGATCGCCGATTCCCCTTTGGAAGCGCTTGAGGAATTCGTTACCGGCGGGCGTCTGCAGGCGGTCGACGTGAAAGGCGATACCCCACTGCATATTGCGGCCCGGTCAGGAAGCCTGCTCGCCTGTGATCTCTTTATAAGAGCCGGCGCTGATCAATACGCCCGCAATCAACAACTTCAGACGCCGGCAGAGGTAGCGCGCGCCGAAGGGCACGACTTCACTGCCGACCTGCTGTTTTCATTGCTAGGCCCAGGTTCAATTGAGCCTTCGGCGCCGGCCTTCGCGCCTCAACCCTTCGATGAACCTGGCACTGCCGACGAAGTGGAAAATGCTGCGCAACATAAGCCTGCTGTCGTTCCAATGCTGGTTGAAACCTGGGATGACGCCATCGCGGAACTGGCCTTTGAGGCCGAAGTAAGCGCACTGGATTTTTTCAGCAAGACAGCGTGTGCTGGCGTCTCGGCCGACCAGCAAGCCGTTGGTGTCAGTCGCTCCGTTCCGGTCGTAATGCCAGAGGTTCCTGAGTGGGACATCGACGACAGTTCAGGCGAGATCTCAGGCGATGGGATTGGCTTTTTCGGAGGGGACGAGCCATCCGAAGCAAGAGATGACGAGTTCTTAAAGGTCCGCCGCGCAGGGCGTCAATCCGTCAGAACCGGCGTCGTCCCGTCGGGGACGCGGATCTCGATCGACTCAAAGATATGCAGGCGCTGGGTGTCACGGCTCTTAGCTCAACGTTATGGAGACGACACCGACATAGACGAACTTGTCCGCAGTTGCGGTGGAAACGGCGTTCGCGATGATCTGCAGGTCAATCTGCGACAGGTCCTTACGAGCGCTGGATTTCCGTCTGACGATGATGAGCTGATAGCAGGCCTGTGGGAGCTGGGAGCTGAAGTCTCAGCTAAGGAGCTGTCTACCGGCGTAGAGGCATCGCTTACACGTGCAACGAAGCTGCCCGGCCTGGCCCGCTTTGAGATGAGTAAGTCGAATGAAGCACGCTGGATCGACCCGTTGCTTTCGGCCAAACGGGAGCTGCAGCTGGGGATTCTGAGCTCCGGTCTGGCATTGGACCAGATACTCGCCGATCTGGATTTGGTCCTGCACGACAATCTGGACCCAGCGTCCGTTTCAATGAAGACGGTCTCAATTGCCAACCCCGACGAAAGTGAGACGTTGATCTTTCTTCAGGGAGCGGAAGGCTTAGCGAATTGGGTCGTCCAGGGAAAGATCATGGACGGCCGGCCGCGGCGCCAGGCCCTAAAGGCACTGAACGATCTTGATCTGACGCTGGAATATTACAGGGCCATCGTCAAACCCCTGCTGAATTCAGAAGACGCCACTGCGGACGATGCGGATCTGACTGACCTGCTCGACAATTATGAGCAGATACTTGAGCAGCTGATGGTCCGCCATCTTCCTTTCGTTCGCAGATTTGCTGCGCGAAACGTCGAAGACGGCGATGATCCGGAAGACGTCTTCCAGGTCGCGTTTATGGGCCTGCAGCGCTCCACACGCCGCTTCAATCCCAACCGCGGCCACGGCTTTGCCGTCTATGCCCAGTACTGGATGCGTCAAAGTCTGGCGAGATGGAGGGCTGACGAAGGGGCCATCATCCGTATTCCGGTGCATCTACAAAGCCGACTGAGCAAATTCGACCAGGCTGTAGAGCGGCTTGATGCAGAGATGAATGGGCAGTTCCACGACGAGGACATTGTCGCGGCGACAGGGATCGATATGGACGACATTCGGAGCTTCCGGGAGATTCCCCGCACCCCATGCGATCTGGAAGAGTATGAATCCTCTGATCTTGCCAAGGAAGAGCCCCCGCAGATCAATACCGTCAGCTATCTTAAGGCCCGGCAGGTCGTTGCGGCAATGCTTGAAGAGCTGCCTGAACGTGAAGCGGATATAGTCAGAAAGCGTTTTGGCATCGGCTACGAGGACGAAATGACGCTCGAAGAGGTCGGGCAGCTTTACGGCGTCACGCGGGAACGGATACGCCAGCTTGAATCAAAGGCTCTCGGTGCCCTGGGAACGCCACAGCGCAGGCGGGTCCTGCGCTGGTTGCTGGAGCGCTGATCAAAATGAAAACCCGTAACGCTCCCCCACACGCCGGCGCGATGCTCGAGTCCCTGAGAGGACTGGGCTATTCGACCGCGACTGCGCTGGCCGACCTGGTTGACAACTCGATCGCTGCAAAAGCTCAGAATGTACACATCCATTTTGAGTGGGCTGAAGCCAAAAGCTGGGTTCGGATCATGGACGACGGTGTCGGCATGGACGATCCAGCCCTTGAAGCCGGCATGCGCCTTGGCAACCGGGACCCACGGTCCACCCGGGACGCAGGTGATTTTGGCCGGTTTGGCCTTGGCCTGAAAACAGCTAGTTTTTCTCAGGCGCGGCGCCTGACCGTGGCCAGTCGTCGGCAGAACGGGCCGATCGCGTGTCTGAGGTGGGATCTGGATCTGATCGGAACCACCGACAGGCCACATGACTGGTCGTTGTTCGAGGGGCCCACTGAGGGTTCTGAAAGCCTGCTGCAGCCCCTGGAGGATATGGACCATGGAACTATCGTTCTCTGGGAGACGCTCGACCGGATCGTGACGGAAGGCTTCACAGCGAACGATATGATTGAGCTGACCGATCGCGTCGAGGCGCATCTGGCCATGACGTTTCACCGTCTGCTCGAAGGTCCCCTGCCCGCCTTTTCGCTGTTTCTGAACGGCCGCGCTGTGAAGCCGTGGGACCCATTCCTGACGGGCCATCCGAGCAAGGCACTCGAAAGCCCGGAATACAGGATTTTCCATACTGACCATGTGACAGCTCAGGCACACGTCCTGCCGCATCGCGACCTCCTGAAACCTGCCGAGCAGGAATATGCTGCAGGCGCCGGCGGCTGGACACAACAGCAAGGGTTTTACGTCTACCGCAACAAACGGCTTTTACTGGCGGGAGGATGGCTCGGCCTCGGCGATGGAGGTAAAGCGTGGCCCAGGGACGAGGCCCACCGACTTGCCAGAATTCGGCTGGACATCCCCAACACCGCGGACACTGACTGGAAGATCAACGTCCTGAAATCGACAGCCAGCCCACCGGTCCGCCTGCGCAAACAGCTTCATCGGCTCGCGACTGACACGCGAACTCAAGCCCGAAAAGTGTTCGCGCACAGAGGCCACATCATGCCGGCCAGTACCGGCCGCCCCAATGCGCTCGTGGATGCCTGGGAGGTGAAGCGGTCCACCAAAGGGACGTTCTATCGCATTGCCCGCGACAATGACCTTGTCGCGTCAGTGCTTGATCGCGCCGGCAGTCTTAAGCCTGACATTCTCGCCATGCTGAGGCTGATTGAGGAAACCGTCCCGGTTCAGCGGATATGGCTCGACACGGCTGAGGACAAGGAAACTCCACGCACTGGGTTCGCCGCCGCACCGGTCGCCGAAATTCGGGAAACACTGGAATCGATGTTTGAAGCTCTCGTCAGGTTTCGGGGCCTGACGCCCGAGGAAGCCCGTGAGCGGCTGAGCCGCACGTCACCATTTGATCGTCACCCCAACCTTATCGCAGCCCTCGAAATGAAAGACCCGAAATGACGCCAGCGGACCAGAAGGCATTCGATTCCATACTGTCGATGGCGCAGAATATGGTGCGCCTCGCCGCCGAGCGTGCGCAGACTTCCATTACCCCCGAGCTTATCGACAAAGAGCTGAACAAGCTTGCGATCATGATGGAAGACGACTTCGCCGCGGTCGATCGGGACGCACTCGTCGACGAACTGATCCGTCGTTCAAGTCGTACCGTCGGGAAAAACGCGACGCTGTCTAGCGGCGACGACCACTTAATCTGGCTGGACGCCGAGCGTAAGAAAGGCTGGACCTATTGGCGCCGGTACGCGGAATACATGGAAAGCCGGATTCCCTGGGCGGCCCTGGATGCACTGGACACTGCCACCGATGAAGTCCTGTCGCAGCTTGAGGATCCAAACCGCGAAGGCGCATGGGATCGCCGCGGCCTGGTTGTCGGACACGTACAATCGGGTAAGACCGGGAATTATACGGGCCTCATCTGCAAAGCAGCCGACGCCGGCTACAAGATCATCATCGTTCTGGCAGGGCTTCACAATAATCTCAGGGCCCAGACCCAGATCCGCCTGGATGAAGGCTTTCTCGGCTTTGCAACGATTTCTGACGCGGACGAGTTGCCGGCCGTCGGCGTCGGCCTGATTGATCACGATCATTCGATCAGGCCAAACGCAGCTACTAACCGGTCCGATAAGGGCGATTTCAATACGTCAATGGCCAGCCGGATGAACGTGTCACCGGAGCAGCGTCCGTGGCTGTTTGTGGTCAAAAAGAACAAGACAGTTCTGGAACGCCTGCTGCACTGGATTCGAAATCGCGTTGCCAATCATACCGATCCGATTACCGGGCGGAAACTCGTCACTAATCTTCCATTGCTGGTCATCGATGACGAGTCGGACCACGGATCGGTCGATACCGGCGAAGACGTCGTGGACGAACTCGGCAAGCCCGATCTTGAACACCAGCCGAAAACTATCAACGGCCTCATCCGGTCGATCCTCCACCACTTTTCGCGGAAGGCCTATGTCGGATACACGGCCACGCCCTTCGCAAACATTTTCATCCATGATCGGGGCGAAACGGAGGATCACGGTCCCGACCTCTTCCCCTCGGCCTTTATTACCAATCTAGCCGCTCCGTCGAACTATGTCGGCCCCGGCCGGGTCTTTGGTTCAGCATCGAGCACGCCCGAAAATCTCCCGCTTGTTAAGACGCTGGCTGAAAAAGACTTCGCGTCCTGGATGCCGCAAAAGCACAAGAACGGCTACCATCCGAAATGGCGCGGCGAAGACACGATCCCGGATACGCTGGCAGAAGCGGTTCGATCGTTCGTTTTTGCCTGCGCAATTCGCAAGCTCAGAGGACAGGGGAGCAAGCACTCGTCGATGCTGATCCACGTGACCCGCTTCACTTCGGTTCAGAACGTGGTGGTAAATCAGGTTTCAGAATACCTGAGAGATTTGAAAGGCAGATATACACGTGGAATCGACCTGCAGGACCTGGACCGGGCCATGCAGGAAGAATACGTCGCCACATTCCTGCCGGCCATGGCCCGCATTCGCGATGCATTAGTTCCGGAAGAGGACCTTCAGGATTTTGACTGGTCCGACGTCCGGGCGGTCCTTCCTGACATTCTCTCCGATATCCGTGTGCGCGAAATAAATGGCTCGGCAAAGGACGCGTTGGACTACGCCGAAAACGACGGGACCGGCCTGAAGGTCATCGCGATTGGCGGCGACAAGCTGGCGCGAGGCCTGACTCTCGAAGGCCTGTGCACCAGCTACTTTCTGCGCACGGCCAAGATGTACGATACCCTCATGCAGATGGGGCGCTGGTTCGGCTACCGGGACGGATATCTGGATGTATGTCGTCTGTATACGTCGGCCGAGATGGTCGAGTGGTTCGGGCATATTGCCGATGCGGCCGAGGAGTTACGCCAGGAATTCGACAACATGGTAGCGGTCGGCGCCACGCCAAAACAGTTCGGACTGCGCGTCAAATCCCATTCCATTCTGACCGTGACTTCGCCGGCAAAGATGCGGAACGCGAAGGAAATGCAGTTGACCTATTCAGGTGACCTGCTGCAGACAATTGTTTTCCCGAACAAGCCCGATGTGATCAACGCGAATTATGCGGCAGCGGACCGACTGGTATCCGCGCTAGGCGCTCCCCTTGATCTGAATGACCAGCAGTTCAATCCGGCGGGGACGAAATGGAATGGCCATCTGTGGCGGAAAGTCCCATCTCTCAATATCATCTCTTTCCTTCGCGAATACAGAACACACGCGGCAAGTTTCCGTATCGTCAGCCCCCTGATCGCTGATTTCATCGAGGAGATGAACAAGGACAAGGAGTTGACCAGCTGGACCGTTGCACTGATCGGCAAGGAACGTGGTGCCGACGACAGGACCGGCGTAGTCGGAGGCCGCGAGGTCACCATGCTTGTGAGAAATCGCACAACGGAACACGAAGACCGATATTCCATCAAGACACTTATTACGCCGCGGGATCAGGCGATTGATCTGTCCGAGATCGAATGGAAGGCCGCGCTTGAACGGAGTCGGGAGAACTGGCGGGGCGGCGACGTTGACAGAAATGAAAGCAAGCAGCCCCCCACCGAGCCGAGGGGACCCGAAATCCGACGGATACTTGGCGACGGCGCCCCTGAACAAGGTATTCCCGGCCGGCGCGAACGGGGTCTTCTCATGCTGTACCTTCTCGATCCTGCCAAGGCCGGTGATGATCTCGCGGCGGGGAATCCGATCGTGGCCTGGGCGATCAGCTTCCCTTCCAGTCACTCCGAACGGCGTGTCTCCAACTCGCGATACATGGCCAACAGCGTCCTTTGGGGGGAACTGAATGCCTGGGTGGACTGAAGACGGCCTGATGCAGGCCTGGCGTGCTCTGGCGCATCAAGAAGGCGACGAAGATTGGCGCGTCGTCCATCTCACGAATATCGGGGAAGTGGCCTTTGAAGCAGGGTGCCATTTCCCCCATGCCTATGAAGCGCTGGTCGTATCGTTCCCGGGTACTGTGTCGGTCGATGCACCGAAGCTCCCCCAGGGCAAGGGCTTTGACGTCGTCGAGATGAATGACGCGACTGACCTCTCCGAGCGAACGACAATTGCTCTCGTCAGGAGGCCCGAAGGATCGCTGGATATCTTCGCGACGATAGTTGTCGATGTGCTGCGTACGCTATCGACAATTCCCACCGCCAGCATAGCGCTTTTGGATGCGCTGCTGGAACGCGTGCGGGAATGGCAAAATTTTATGAGCAAGAGCCACCGCCCCCTCTCCCTGGAGAGTCAGACCGGGCTCTTCGGCGAATTGCGTATGCTGCAGACCCTTTTGCTGTCCCGGCTTGGAACGGCTTCACTGGACACCTGGCAGGGGCCCGTACGCGCGGCGCAGGACTTTCACATCGGGGCCGGCGCCATTGAAGTTAAAAGCACCACGCAGGTCGCCAAGTTCCTGGCCCGCATCAATAGTATCGAGCAACTCGACAGCGACCGGTTTCCGTCGTTTCTTGCCGCATTCCGTTTCGAGGAAGATCCGGCTGGTACCTCGTTGACAGAGCTGGTGGCCGAGCTTCGTGCCGCTTTTGCGGAGGCCGGTCTGCACAGGGGTTTCGACGCCCTCCTCATGGTAATGGGGTATCTCGACGAGCACGCCCCGGTCTATAGTCGGCTGCTGGTGACGAAGCAGGTGCGGGTCTTTCCCGTGAACGGAGAAATGCCCCGGCTTGAGCGCGGAAAGTTGCCCGCGGCAATTCGCACGGCCGTGTACGTACTGGATCTGGACGGCATGGAGATCGAGCCGTTGGAATTGCCACAATTATTGAACGCATTCGGATTGAACTAAATGAGTCTGGAAGATTTTCACCGCTACATTCGTTCGCTTCTGCAGACCATGATAGCTGAGCGGCTGGATGACAAAGACAGCTCGTTCCCTTCTGAAGAACTATTGTTCGCCGGATGGGTCATGGAGCACGTAGCCGAGGCGAACATTTCGGAGACGCCGACAGAGTGCTACTGGAACGGCAGTATTCAGAATGCCAAACTACGGATAACCGGCTACGCGCTTTCATCGGATCAGACCGCGCTCGATCTCTTCGTCACCCATTATTTTGGTACCGACGAAATGAAAGATCTACGGGACTCGGAGGCCATTGCCACGGCCACCGAAGGCGTCAGATTTCTCCTTCGTGCAGCAAGCGGCGGCTTGGAGGCCCGCATCGACCCAAGCCATCCGGTTCGAAATCTTGTGGCCACCATTCACGAAAAATGGCCAGAGCTCGACCGCGTCCGTGTCTTCGTGGTCACCGACGGTAAGACAAAAAGCAAACTCCTGGGCACCAAAGAAGTAAAAGGCAAGATGGTGTCCATCGAGGCGATGGACGTTGAACGCCTCTACCGTCATATCGAAGGTAAGCCTCGGGATGAGCTGGCTTTGAGCCTTGAGCAGTCCATCGGCCGCTCCCTTCCATGCGTCTACGTGCCTGATCCGGACGCCGACTATGAATATGCGCTGACGGCGATCCCGGGGCTCGTTATCAGAGACCTGTATCTAAGATTTGGCTCCCGCCTCCTGGAAGCCAATGTCCGAACATTTCTCGGCAACAAGAAACCAGTCAACAATGGTATCAAGGAGACGTTGAAGAACGAGCCTGAACATTTCCTGGCCTTCAACAATGGTCTCGTTCTGGTATGTGACAAGGCCGAATTCGAAAATGGCGACGACGGCTCATATCGTCTCTCATTCCTGAAGGGCCTTCAGATAGTTAACGGTGGCCAGACGACTTCCACCATCTATTTCTCTTCCCGCGATGACAAAACCATAGACCTGAGCCACGTCATGGTACCAGCGAAGATTATTATCCTGAAGGGTTCGGACGACGATGCGCGCGAAAGGCTGATCAATAACGTATCCCGATTTGCCAACAGCCAGAACGCAGTCAAACTGTCAGATCTGTCAGCAAATCGCCCCTTTCACGTGCAGCTGGAAAAACTGGCGAACGATACGTGGTGTCCCGACGGCGCGACCCGCTGGTTCTATGAACGCGCTGCCGGTGCATACAATGTTATGCTGCTTCGTGACGGCACCACCGCGGCAAAGCGGAATAAGCTCAAGGAGCAGGTACCGCCCAAGCGCAAGCTCAGCAAGAACGACATTGCCAAATACCATGAGGCGTGGCGTGGAAGGCCCAACCAAGTGGCACTAGCCGGTGAAAAGAATTTCGCGGCCTTTATGAATGCCCTTGATGACGATCCAACAATCGCTCCCAATCCGCTTGATGCAAAATGGTACCGGGGCATGATCGCCAAAGTCATCCTGTTCAAAGCGACCGAGACGATGATCAAAACAAAAGAGGCGAAAGACATCTTCCGGCAGGGATGGGTCAACATCGCGACTTATGTGGTTTCAGCGGTCTCCGATCGGCTCGGAGCACGGCTCGACCTTGAACAGATATGGCAGAAGCAGGGGATTTCACCCGGACTCCAAAAGCTTCTTTGGGAGTGGGCGGTCACGGTGAATACGGAATTCAATAGCATTGCCTCGGGCCAGCAGTATTCCGAAGTCGCCAAGCGTAACGAGACCTGGAATCACGTAAAGAACGCCAAATTCTCGGAGCCGCCCGCCTCCATACCGGAGCTGAAGACGAAATAAGTCGGGCGGGAAAGCCCCGCCATGCGTGCCGGCACCTAGGGGCTATTCGCCACTTCCAGACCAAAGAGCGGCATACGCCCCGGAGTCCAGTTGCAGTTCCGCGTGCGTACCCTTCCGCAGGATACGCCCGGCCCGCATGAAAAGTACCTGATCCCCCCGCTCGGCAACGCTTTGCCGGTGAGAAATCATGATCAGCGTCGTTTTGCCAGCGAACCGCTCCCGGAGCGACGAAATGACCTGTAACTCCGTCGCCGGGTCCATCGCCGATGTGCTTTCATCGAGAATTATCGCTGGAGCCTCTATGCCGGCGACACGGGCCAGCTCAAGCTTCTGAATCTGCCCGCCTGAAAGGCGCTCGCCCTGCTCACCAACGAGGCTCGCTAACTCCATGGGGCTTCCCGGCTCATGAAATTGCCAAATATGCAGCAATTGCAGCAACTCGGCTTCGGTGTGGCGTGTTGGTGGATACAGGGCGTTGGCGGCAATGGACCTATTGAACAGCCCGATGAATTGGGGGACATAAAGCGCAACCTTGTGCCTCTCCGTCAGCGGCATGGAGGACAACTCAATACCGCCAACACGTACGGTTCCGGCCGCAGGTGCAAGCAATCCCGATATCACTTGCGCGAGGGTCGATTTCCCTGACCCATTCGCCCCGACGATCACAGTGAACGACCCCGCAGGGATTTCCGCTGTAATCCCCGTCAGACCAGGGAGGCCCGGCCCGTAGCTGAAGTCGACATCCTGCAGGGAAATCTCGGCCGCGCCGCTCGGCACCGTAAACGACACCGAAGTCGCTCCTGGTTTGCCTGTCGTGGCCACCACTTCCCTGATGTTGGCCAACGCCGTCGCCGACTGGCTGAGAATGTACCCCAGGCCACTGACGGGCACGATCAATCTGAACGAATAGGTCTGAAGGAGCACAAAAGCCCCGACGGTCATTGTGTGATTAAGCGCAGCCAATCCGCTCAAAAGGAAGAGTACCGACAGACCCAGCGCCATTATGCAGTACTGCCCCAGCGAAGATTTCACGACGGTCCACATCATCCGACGATTGGCTGCAGCCTTATCACGGTAGGCAGCGCCGATAAGGGCAAGCTCTGTATCCAGCGCACCATTGAGCACGACACGACGGGCGTTGCGGAAAACGTCGCCGGTAAGCTGGGAGACCTCTGCTGAGGCGGCATTCAGGTCCGAAGCGCGCCTTTGAAACCATGAAGCGGAAATCCACGTCGCTGTGGCGTACCCAAGCATAGTCAAGCCGAGGACAGCAGCATAGTGAAGCGGAATCGTGCCGGCCACGATCAGGAGGGTGACCAGAAGCTGGAGAGCGAGCGGCACGGCGCGCCAGATCAAGCCGTCAACGACGATGACCATGCTGTAGGGCAAACGCTCGATGAGGCCGAGCGACGCCGCACTGTCTCCGCTCCTGTCGGTTGCGGCTGATGGCAAGCGATCGCGGGCCATCGCCTCGACAAGGTCTGAGGTGATCTTGTCGATGATACGTGTCGAATACACCATTCGCCAGTTCGCCGCGACCGCCCCGCCGCCCCATGATCCGACGAACGCCAGGGCGCACAGTATGATCGCGGCTGGCGCTGCCCCGGCCGCCAGATCATCGATCAGCGTCTTGAGGGCTACAGGCCCTGCAATGCTGAGGGCGACGCTGACAAGCTCAAGGCTGGCACCCGCTATGAGGTTCCCGATCACACCACCCGTCCGGGCTGCCATTCGGTGTAAGAGTTTGAGGACGACGTTGAGGGAGGATGATTCAGGTAAGGAGCTTGCGGTAGCCGCCATCGACCATTTCCTTTCCGTACTTGATCAGTCGCTGCGTACGGGATTTGAGGAATTCCGACCTTCCGCCCCACTCATTCCGCACAGCCTGTTCGCCAAAAATGACGCACGCGATTTCACGCTGGCTGGCTCCGGCTGCGGCGCCATCCCAAGCCTGAAGGGCTTTCGCCCATTTCGGAGCATTGGGCTCCGTTGGAAAAAGAGATCGAGAAAAGCATCCACGCCGCTGCAGCGAGTCGAGCCGCGCCAAAGTGCGCAGTTTTGCCTCAAGATGGGAAAACCCAGCAGTGTGGTAGTGAAGGCGAACCGGGCCTTCGCTGAGAGTTCCCTTGATCAGATTGAATTGGATCTGGTGGGCGCCGTCGTTCAGCAGCAAAAGCTCGCCCCCTTTCGTATCCATGATCAGGTCGGCCATGGTTCCAAACCGGGCGATATCGAATGCGTCGGGGTGCTTTGGGGATACTGGTTCGGCTTCAATACTGACAACGGACGGATCGAGATCCGCTTCCCAGAAAAGCCGGACATTCCGATCGCCATCACCCACGCGATCCGAATGAACAAATACCCCGCCCGAAAAAGGCTCGAAATATCCGCATTGGCGAGGTGATGCACAGAACTACCCGTACTCAGCCACCTGGCCCCCTTCACCTTGCGCTCAACCATCTGCTGGTAGGAGATATCACGCTTAAGCCAGAACCATGCCCAATGGCGGCGATCAGCCTGCCAGCAAGATCGGTAGCGACTGGCGTCCTGCCACTCTGAAAACTCGAACGCTTCCAACAAACGCAACTGACCCATCTACCTCGCTCCTGCGGACATTCTGCCCGCGCTATGGCCCCGCCCGCCCCGCTCTGAGGGGGGCAAGGGTTGATTGGCGCTGTCACACTCTGGACGCAGCCGGTTGCGCCTGCCGGTTCAACTCAAATCCGGGTGGGGTTGGTTATTGCCGTGCCCGGCCGCATCCCTGCGGTCCATGTAGCCCTTGAGGCATCGAACGAAGACATCGTCGAGGGCGTCTGCGCAATCCGTCATGCCAGCCCGGCGCATCGTCACGCGGAGGACATCGATAGCGTCGATTCCCTTTTCGATTTCCTTGTCATCACCATTATCCAGTTCACTCGACATGGAGGCCGGGTTCGAACCAAGACGCAAAGCTGACAAACTTGCGCCGAACAGTCCGAAACCGACTGCTTGCGCAACCACGATGTGCCTTCGTTTGTTCTTGAGGGATGACTACGGGCATGCTGAAACCTCTTTACACCGGAGATTGTACTTGAGCTTATTTGCAAGCCTGCCGCTATCACGCTAAAGCGTATATTACAGCTCAATCAGCCCCAAAATCAGAGCCTGGGCCACAGCCGCCGCGCGTGTCGGTGCGTTTAGCTTCTGGAAAATCCGCCTGAGATTAGAGTCAACCGTTTCGACGCTGATCGACAGGGCCTCTGCGATCTGCCGGTCTGTCCGCCCATGCCCGATCCGAACCAAGATTTCGCTTTCACGAAGCGACAGAACCGCCATGCTGCCGGCTACCATTGTGTCATGGCTCACCAGGCGCTTGTAGTTGTGATAAAGCTGCCAGCAATAAGCGGCGATCAGATCTAAATTTTTGTCAGGTTTTGCATCCTTGCGAGAGGTCGCCATTGCAACTCCGGCAATCCGCATACGGGGACCTCGAAAGGGAACGCCTATTCCATAGTGCAGACCAGCTTCCTGGGCGAGGCGCATAACTCTGGCCTGATCCCTTGACAGGACAAACCTTCGCCCCAGATCATCCCATTGATACGGTCGGAGCAGACTACCAGCTGCCCGCAAAACGGGGTCGATCCGCGCCAGGTTCTGGGATCGATAATATGCCTGCCACGCGTCGGGGTAGGTGTTGATCAGCCCAAGTCCAAGGTACCCGGGTTCCACGTCCTCATCGCGAATGATGGAGAAGTTGATCCTGTCATAACCGAAGGCGGCCATCTCCGTAACAAACAGGCTGAACAGTCTGTCGACGGACGTCGCGCCCCGCGCTGCATCCAGGTATGTTTCAAACGAGGTCCGCCGTGCCGGTTGAAGCACTGTAATCTCCACCACGGAGCCGGTTACCGACCGGCCTCATCCTCACGATTGGGGCCTGAAAATTTGCATTCCTGCAGTATCCAGGTCCGGGCTTCCAGATATTCGTACCCCCATGCTGCAAGTCCAAGACAGAGTCGGCTGGGCAGAGACGTCGCAGGAGATGTACTTGGGAAATGGCGCCGGCCCGGCTGTGACTAAGCCAAACGCTTATTGGAGATCTTGTTTCTACGAAGGAACTCGCATTCCCAAACCGCAAAACCTAAGCATACAACGACGAACAGGCCGCCCAAGAAATCGGCCGAAATGACGAACGACCAGGCCATCTTATGTTCTGGCGGCGCCAGCACGTCGGCTAGGTCGGAAACCAGGCCACCCGTCGCGCACGCCGTGATCATCAAGGACCAGATCCGCCGCGAGAAGGTCGATATCGTGAATAGCGCCAGCACCTCGACCATATCGACGGCGATCAGGGGCATTCCGGGCGTGTAGGATTTCTGGACGAGCGGGCTCACGAACCACGCCGTGAGGACAACTGCGACCGCTGATTTTTCAGTCCAACGGCCGCGCCACGCGGCGGCTATGCCCAGCACGACTGCGAGCGCGGTCGTGCCGTAGCGCAGCAGGAAGTTGCCCAGGTCCAATTAACCCTCCGCAAATGATCGCCGCGCGTCCGTATCGTTGACACCGGCATCATCCGAGCCGGCGGGCGGCTTCGGAATTAATGTGCCAGCTGCGACGGTCTTGCAGCCGAGTTGGGTTTTGACTTCATCGAGATGGCTGTGCGCCTCGATCACGTGACCCCGCGCGACGCGGAGGGCCGACGCGGCCTCAACAATTGAGTTGACGGCCTTTTGGCCGTAGACCCCAGACATTTGCCCGCCGACGCGCAGCCGGGCCAGGGTGGCGATGAGCTCGCCCGTCTCGCCCAGCGCTTTGTCGACTGCATCTTCGGTCGCGAAGAGTTGGTCAGCTCCGGCCATAACGATCTCGGCTCTTTTCATCTAAGTGTCCTTTCACATGCCGGGGGGCTTCCGGCTGGGTCTGGGCGTCCAGCTGATCGGGGATTACCCGTGCCGTCCGCCGATCTGTTGAAGGACTTCAAAAACTCCCAATAGGCTGACCGCCGCGAGGCCAAACCCGAAGATGACGAGAAGAGTCATCACGATGGTAAGGCCAAGCCACCGGGCAAAACCAAGCCGGGAGAGCCAAAGTTCGAGGCCCAGGATTCGGCTCATGGTCAGAACGGGTTGGTTTGAATCGAGGGGTCTTCCTCCAATAGCAACCATTGGCGGACCCATCGGCTCAACCAAATCGTCTGGCGGTTGGACAGCCGACGATGGAGCTTCGCGGGTTGACCGCTTTTCCACCTCGGCCGCTTCGATAACCAGCGGTTCGGCGTTGGGAAGTATTGAAAATCCACCCCCCGATGTTGCCTCGTCCCCGGGGGTGTCCGAAACCCCGACAGATTGCCACCCCTGACTTTGCGGGGGGCCTTCCTGGGCTTCGAATTCGGCAAAAACGATGACGGCCCGGCGCAGCGAGGCTACGCCAAGCTTCTTCCTGGCCTCGTCCGCGTAACCGCGTACGGTGCGAAAGCTAAGGTTGAATTGCAGCGCAATTTCTTTCGGGCGCAAGTGCCTGCCCATGGCGGACAGAACTCGTTTTTCACGCGGCGATAATGCCCTGCACCGAGCGATCAGGTCGTCTCTGTCCGGTTCGGAAACCAACGCTTACTCCTCTATCAGAACACGCAGCCTCGTCGCCGCGGCTTTCGCTCGCGCGCAACTCTTCAACCACCGGACGTATTCAGTAAATCTACGTCGTGTGGTCTGGCAATCAGAAACGTGGAGTTGCGACAAGGAATGCGCGGCTTCTCTGTATTTTGGTCCCTACGCCGACATTTAATCCGCCAACGGATGGTCTGCCCGATATGGAAGTGGGCCGACGTGGTCCGTCTCTTCCCAGAAACGGACATTCAAGTCCAAGCTGGAGACTAGCCGTCAAACACCTGCGTCTGGCGTATAGCGCCATCCTGCCTTTGTTGGCGGCGATGGCGCGTGTCCTTGCGCAACCCGCCAAGGTACGACCACCGGGATCGGGGCCGTAGCCAAAGAAGACCGTAACTCGGGTGACAGCCGAGCCGCCGTTGGTTTTCCCCCTCCCTTAAACCTGGTCTGAAGGCGGATTCCGGCGCCACAAGGGATAGCAGATTTTCATTTACAGTGCTGCTGGACCAGCGTTGAAGGTCAGCGTCCTGACCAAAAGGACACTCGCGAAAAACACTTGCGAAGCTCAGCGGGGTAACCGATAGGTTGCCAGGTTACCTCACGTGCGCGCGCCCCGGGAAACTGGCGATGAAAATCAGAATACTGGATATTTTTAAGGAGAACGAGGCGACCTGCATTCTGTGCAGGACGACTCTCAGAGACTACCTTGAAAATCTGCCAGACGACTTCCGCGAATTTTTCATCCAGAGAGGGATCGTCACCAACCGCTTTCTCGACAATATAGCTGACACCCTCATCAACCGGCTCCATATACCCACTATGGTTCTGATCGACGGATCAGACGTGCCCGCGGTGAAGGTTGGCGACGACTTCGACCTAAAATCGCCCTTCCGGGTCCTTGACGGCCTTCAACGCACCCACCGTCTGAGAGAACTTCGGGAAGCAGCGCAGTTTATCGATAAGCATCTTGAGGATGATATCTCGATCACGCCGGCCCGGATTGCCCGGAAGGTATCCGCTGAACTGAAAGCGCGCGAGATCAGCTCCGCGGCTTTCCAGAAAATGCTGTCATATTACCGGGATGGCAACAGGCTGGACAGCTTGTTCGAAGACAATAACGTCTGGCTTGAAATCTGGTTGTCGTTAAATGAGGCACAGCAGATCCAGAAAATGCTGATCCTAAACGCTGGCCACAAATCGGTGAATATCAAGCACCAGATCGAATTACTGTTCTGGAGCGATTTTGCGGACTTTCAGAACGCGCTCGCTCCGGCGAGGATTGTGAGAGAGAAGCAAAAAAGCTCGACGGTATACAGCAAGAGCCGCGAACAGGGAGAATTTCATTTTTCGCATATCATCGGGGCTTTCGTCTCTCTGACGGAAGGTGCGACGGTTTCCACGAACGCCGACTATTCTGCGGCCATGTCGTTCGAGGAATCGAACTCTGCCGAGGATGATCTGGTCAGGGTCAACGAGAAAGTACTGAAGGAATTTGCAAACACGCTGAAGTCGCTGGATGCGCAATTTACATCCAGAGAGGCTGTCAGGTGGCTGGGGCGCGAAGTCGTCTTGGTCGGAATGTTCGGCGCCATCGGAAGCCACGCAAATCGGAACGATATCTCGTGCGAGAATGCTCTTGCCAGTTTCACCTCAGATGTCGAGGACTACCTCTCATTTATCAACCTCACGGACTTTGAAGTCGCCAGAGACAATGTCGAACTTTCAAAAGTAAATATCGGCAAAATCAACCGCGACGCAGTGTTCAAAGCAACGACTGCTTTTCTGAACGGTGCCCGCGACAGCTTCTCTGACTGGCCTCTCCTCTTCAGGGTGCGGGAATGACATTCAGGGAGAAGATCGCCGAGCTCCTGAGGGCAACACTGCATCTGGACGATGATTACATTTTGAACCAGAGCGACGAAGCGCTCACACTCGCCGACGCGATCAAGGATCTAAGCGAGGATGCCGACCGGTTGCTGTCCGAAGAAGGCCCAGACTATATCGTTGAATTCGAAGGTCGGGTTTCGTCTCTGGAGGCGGCGAGCGCTGAGTTTCTTCTTGCTTTCCCCGGAGCTGAAAATGTCCGGCTATTTCTCGCTCTGGCCAACCGCTTGACATCGGACAGACTTGATCTGGACGTTCCTCCGGATCTTGACGGTGTACGCCTGGATCCGCACCTGAACTTCGACGTCCCGTTCACTGCAGATGGAACACCTCTTCGCGCCTTTGCATATGAAGATACGGTCAATCCGCAGAACTCGGTTTCATTTCTGGATCTGACGACAGACCTGCCAGCCAGCGATTTTGACCAGGCACGTTTTTCGTGGCATCTGACCTCAATCATCTGCCTGCTGGTCGGTCAGGCCGACGGCAAGCTAGCCGCCGGGCCTTATATTATTTCAACCAGCGGCGACGAGGAAAAGCGGCAGGTTTATCTCAAATACCAGCTTCTGCTTCACGGAGCGGTACTCACGCGTCCGTTTGCATCGCCTCAGTACAATTCTGTTGCTGGCATCCCTGCCAGCCTCGCAATTATAACCGATTTTCGTCAGTTCAAAGAGCCGTTCGATATCCTCAGTGAAGTCAACAGCCGCAGTACGGTTCTTGACACATATCTGAGTTCCTACCATGTCCTTGAAAACTATATGATAAGAACACAGATCGTCGCTGTCGAACGCAGAACTGCGGGCACTCTCTTCGGCGTCAGACAGTTCAAGAGTCTGGGTAATGCTGTGTCGAGCGCGGAGATCAAGCATCTCACCCACCTTTTCACCTGCTCCTGGAATAAAACCATCGGTGGCCAGCGCCTGGACCATTTTACCGATGCCTGCACGACCGCCCTTTGGGCGAAGGCAGCTTTTGACGCGGCCGAGTTCGACAGCCTACTTGACCGTCTCGAAGTAAAAGCTGCGGGCGCCCCGCTGGGATCGCCGGCAACCTTCCGCCAGCATGTTCCGAAACTTCTGTATGCGGCACGGAGTGCGATCGTGCACAACAAAGAAACTGAATATCATATTTCGAACCGGGAACTGCGTACGCCCACGATACTCATTACCCTGACCGATCTCTGCATACCGGTTATGCAGCGGCTGGGCTTCGGCCTTCCATCCATCGTTGCCGACAACCCGATCAGCTATTCGCAACAACACCTCAGTCTTTATTAAGGCAATCAACGCGTCAGCGGGCCCAAAAAACGGGCAAACCCGGCGTTACGTCAGGCAACTGGGACAGCAGGATAAGCGCTTGGTACCTAAAGGTTCACTCAAACGCGTTGGGCACTTGATTTTATCGCTGTAGTTTGAAGAAATTATGCGCTCAGATTTCGTTGCTGGGACCGCCGTTATGCCGGATAACAATAGCCGCTACGACCTATCGGATAGGCTGATCCACTTTTTTCGTAATATCGACCTCAGTGTTGCCGATGCTCCGGCCTGGCCCGAAGACCTCAGCCACGCATCGATCGCAGAAGACGAGCACTTGAAACCGCAATTCCTTTTGCGGCACGCCATCAGGCTCGGGCGTCTTTACGCAACATGGTCAGTTAGAAAAGGGCGGCGAACCATTCACGGGTTGAGGCCGGCGGTGTGCTTTACGGAAATGCCAATTTCCGCTTTCATCGAGGCGGCCCGCATCCGCGAGGCCGCCGGGCAAGCGATGAGCCCCTATGCTCTGGTGTTTCCGAAAGCAGCGGCCTTTTCCGTGGGCGCCAGACCGGTGATTTACGCTCTGAGCGGCAATGCTTATGCGGACGGCGGAACGGGGGACACACCCAGACTGCTATCGGCGGACGTGCTTCCGCTCGACGAACAATATCGTTACGTGGCTTTCAATCCGACCAAGGGCAGTCTGGACTGGTCCCATGAGCGCGAATGGCGTTGGAAATTGCCAACTGAACCTTGGCAAAGCGAAGACGGGGGGCCACCAATTTATTCAGATGATCTTCCTGGGCTAAATTTAGATGAGCCATCCTTGAAAGGCCTTGGAATAATAGTCAAAACAGCCGCCGAGGCCGAGCAGGTCGTCTATGATGTCCTCACTAAGGCGGACAGGGGCGACATTGCACCGGATCATTATACCTTCGTGCTCGCTCATGAAACGATTCAGGACTGGGACACTTTGCGTGACAGCGGCGCCCTTGAAGTCGCCATCCAGAACAATCTGATTGATCTTTCCCATTACTTTGAAATTACCGAAGAGCGCACCGATTATTTGGTCGATCAGTTATCAGCTGAGGTTGAAAGCGTTATTCAGGATTCCGATCCGCCTGCCACAGGCGAGCCGGGCGGCTGTTGGCTCTGGCTTTTGGAAAACGGCCATGAATTTACCCGTGCAATGTTGCGGGCCGGCCTCGCCAGGGTGAGTGAGACGGGTAAATACCTGGTGCCAATGCGGACCTTTGGATACAGGGGATATAATCTCCGCCAGCGCGAAACAATGACAACTGACTTGGCCGATCGCCTGCGTCAGACGTTCGGCATTCGAACAGGGTATTTTTCGGTTTTAGGAAGCGAAGATCCGAACGGATTGCCGTCCTACAACACGGATCATTTGGATGATTCACTATTCTATAACTGGAACATCTAAGAAGCTGGCCGCGGTGTGTTCGGGATCGTCGGGGCACCGTCTGTCCGGCACACCGTCTGACTCCATCCGACCGCATTCAAACGAGCGTCGAATACCCCAGTGTTTGTGCTCCGTATCGATGGGATACTCGATGGCTGTCACAAGCGGCGCTTGACAAGCCGGACATAGGAACTCGCTCAGTTGTTCTTTGGTCACTTCCAGCTCGTCACGAAGCGCGGCGAACGCTTCACCATGTGATATTTGCACGAGCTCATCATACGTATGCTCGGCGAATGCTGCCGGCTTCACCACACTCAGGATTTGTAAGGCGATCTGGGTAGCTGACAGGTCAGCGGTCCTGACCGCTAGGACGTCGGCGAGCGGCGGGCTGAAGTCCGCAACCGCGCCAACGTCGATATTGTGCCAAACGGGCAAAATTGTACTTCGGCCTGCGACTTCACGGGCCACTAGCCCCCTTAGCTCCCTTTGTGGCCACGGCTTGGCGACGAAGGACGGACTAATAACGACGATACCGTAGCGCGAGTTCGCCAGGCCAAAGTCAATCTTTGACGAGAGGGAGTCCCCTAGCCTTAGCGAGAATTCGTCATACCAGACCGATACGCCCAAAGCAGTCAGAGCCTGCGCGAGCGGGCGAACGAACGCGTCTTTGTCCTCTGAGGCGTGAGAGATGAATACATCCCACTCATAATTGTGAGCTGTCACATTGATCTCCAAGCTTTCTGCGAGTTTGGCTTGTTTGCCGGCGCTGGCTTAAATATAATACCGAAAAGGCAAAGGTGGCGACCGAACTGTCTGTGGCGAGGCCATTAGGATATCGCCAACTTTATCAGCAAAATTTAACGTCACGGGAACGCCGCTGGAGAAGTCGCAGGAATTATAGTTGATCTTCGTCAATCCCAGAATGTCGACCAGAACCTGTCTAAGATCTCCCTGCCCCTGGCAGATTTCAATTGTGAGCGGCTTCGGAGTTTCAAATCCTTGATAGGCTGATAGCCTTGGTACATAGCCCCGTGTCCACAAGAAGGCTGTGTGGGCACTGACGATTACTGCTGTACCGCGCAAAACCGGGGTCGATGCCTTCGGGCGGAAAAGTCGCATGTCATCTTTGCGCTGAATCCTGACGCCGACCAGATTCGTCGCGTCAGGAACTGCACTCTGGAAGCCGGCCCATTCCGAGTCGTTGAACTTGTGCCGGCCGTGGATGAAGAGCTCAGTCGGAGGCTGATCGTCGTGGGTCTTTTTGTACCCTTCAATAACGGAAGCCATCAGGGCCTTCGCGGCCTTCTCAGACAAATGGTATTCTTTGGATTTATCTGAATACCAAGGACCGAGCGCTCCGCGGAAGACAAGTCCATCACCGGAATTCAGGAACATCTGGGCTGCACAGCAAGCCTCGCCATTCGCGGCGGGGCTCTCGTCGTTCTTAAAAACCAATCCTACATAACAGACGCCTGGCCTGACATTCGCCAACGCCCAGGGCTTCGCGTCCGCCTTAAAGTACAAGGTAGTTGCAAAATTCCATGCCACGGTCGCTTCATCTTGGAGACCCCGCCGACGCGTGTTGGTCGGCACATTTCGGTCATGGAGTGTGCTCTCCAACACCAGCTGGAGCGCGACCTTGTCAATAAGCAGTTCAGCCTTCAACTGGTTATGGAAGTTATTGGAAAAAAGATAAATATCGGCGTCTGCCATTGTCTCAGGGAACAGGTCGCCGTCATTAAAGAAACGTTTTGCGTCCTTAAGCTTCACGACGGTTGAAGGCGTCTGCTCGGCCTTGGGCGGAGGCGAAACGTTCGGCCGGCCGTACCGATAAACTACGTCCGGAACCACCACCAGCCAGACGTCGGGCTGGCGCTCCTCGACTTGCCTATGGGCTCGAATCGCGTCTGCGAAGAGTGACACAGTCGCACGTACCGCATCCGCCTTGACCGACCGCTTGATCGAGGTCTCGATCTGAGCGGCGTCGATTTCCAGCTCGACTAGGGCCTGGTCCGGCAATCCGACTCCGAAACAGGTCTCGAAGCCCGGCCACGCCGGCGCCCAATAGACTGGGTTTCCGTCGTCGTCTCGTTTGCCGTCTATGGGCAGCCTCAAACGGTTCAGCCAGGCACGGGCCAAGCCGATGCCAGCTTTCGACCCTATAAGACCTATTCTGATCTGGCTTTTGCCGCCGGTATCCTCAAGAGGTCCAAAAAGGAAGAGGCCATCCTTTGGCGCCTCCAAAGTCTGACCGTGTGCAAATTCAAGAAGTGGCTCCGGAATGTAGATGGCCTCCATGATCTCAAGCCTCCTCGTCCAGTCCCGTGTCATCAAGACCGTCAAGGGGTCCGTCAATTTCGTCAGAAAGCTCGATCTCACCTGTCGCGGTTTCCTCGACCGGCCGCGCTTCCTCGGCCTGGTATGATCTCGGGAAATCGAAGGTTGTCGGGAACGCTCTCACGCTGAGGGTTTCGTCACCGGCGGCCAAGGAGATGCGCCCCTCGCCATTGGCAAGCCACCCCATCCCGGCCATCAGCAGATCACGCCAACGATCGTTCCACCAGCTTCGTGTCAATCGAACCCGGATCTTCTGCGTCTGCTCGCCGGGTAACGGATCTTGGCCGTTCTCAGACAAAGCAACATTGGCATGAATCCTAAGCATCGGCCGTGGCCATAGGCGGGGCAGGGCTATCAAACACAGGTGCCAACGCCGCTCCTTGAATTTACCAGAAACGAGCCGATTGACTTTTTGGCCATTGGGCAAGGTCAGTTTCACCGCACCATCGACCAATCCGTCCGGAAAGAACCATCCGACTTGGCCTGACGCGTATTCGAAGGACTTCAGCCCCTTCCGACTCATCGCCTGGTTCCAGTGCTGGCGAAGCAGGTTGACCGTCGCCTTCCTCCCCTCCTCCCGATTTGGAAATGGATCGACATCCTTCCCGGTCGTCAGGTTTCGGAACGGTATCCAGAACCGTGGCGTAAGTGTTGGTGGGTTGTGCCCCGCTGCGGCAAATGTGACTGGATCGCAAAATGTGGCTGCCAAGCCGCTATGGCCGATGAGAGGTATTCCGGCCGACTGTTGCCAAACCTCAAACTGAGTTGCGGTACCTGCTGCGGCGAACATCCGTAACGTAGGCAGGTCGTCATTCAGCTCAAACCAGTTAGAGAGAAGCACTTCCCCTTCGTCTCGCAGGGTAACGCGCCCCTCCTCCTGCGTCTTAATCAGTTCAGCCAATATCCCGTCTGCCGGCTGGGCGGCCTTGGGCACGCCAGCATCTTGGAGCGTTTCAAGCAGGGGCGGTAAGATCTTAGCCCAATTGCCGACACCCTCATGGGTATTCCTGCGGATCAATTCCGGAGGGAATTCGCCATAAGGCAAATCCCCAATGCGGATCGGGATCATGAACTCTGGATCACCAAGGGCTTTGCCCCGTGCATCCCCCATCGCCAACTCTTTGAGCACACCGGACTTATTTATATGTCCAGATACCAGCACGATTTGCTTTATGGCGTGATGTTTGAGCTGAGTGTCGATGATCTGCCAAAAATCCTGACCGCCGCGAAGCGACCGCACATCGAGCCAAACTTTATAGCCCGCCATTGTCAGCCGGCTGCCCAACCAGATCGCTACAGCGTTATCTTCCGGATTCGCGTGCGTAATCAGGATCGTGTCCCGACTAATGTTGGCGCCAGACTGAGCCTTATCTTGTGCGGTTCCCCTTGCACTCATCGCCGACGGTCAATCCAAACTGTTTGAAATCCCCATGGCCTCCTTCAACAAGCGTGCATCACCCCCTGCACGTTGTCGGCCATCTCTAAAGCATCGCGAGGTCTGCCCAGCGCTCATTCGCGGATTTTTAGGGCGATTCGATTTCCGAGTCGAATTCAGTCCCTTCGGCGCCACTAGCGCTCAAACAGTCGAATTGCGGTATTATAGGGCCGAATATTTCCGAGCCGAGTACACGCAAAATGCGATGAAATTCGCTGACGTACGATTTCTCATTGCCCCAAATTTGTGCCAAAAACAAAATATCTATTTGATTATATTTACCTTTATATCCAGTCCATCACCCTGGAACGAGGGGTTACCAAACAAAATCAACATGTTAGAACGCTGGCCATTTTCGCACCAAGAGGGGATTGGACCGATCAAGGCGCTCGTTCGGCGACGCGGCGAGCGAAATCAATGGCCTCCCGCTCCCGGGTGGTCGTTCCAATCTCGAATTGGATCGCGCCATTCGTGAAAATTTCAGTGCGATTCCGTCCGAAGACGGACGGTCGGTCCGATATGGAATTGGGCCGACGGGCCCGGCAGCGTTGAGACGCCAACGGCCGCTTTTGCTTCATGAACTAACGTTGCCGCTCGACCGCTTCACGATTCAAAACGGACATTAATTGCCTTTGCACCCAGCTCGAAAATGGAAATAGCCACCGAGATTGCCTGGGCGGCACTGACACCAAATTGCACGTGCGGATAGTTTTTACTCACGGCCCGCCGACAACTCCCGTGCGGTTCACGGCGCTTTACGTTGGTGGTCACGCAGAGGAATTGACCGAGCGTTATATCTGGAGCACAGATGACGCAGTCACTGTTTACGCGGATAAGAAGCGTAATGAAATCCTAATCGCCAGAATGGTGCCCATGAAACCCGCGAAACCATTTAACGACAGTGAAGTCCGGAAGGCTGCGCACAAAAAGTTATTACAGCATGCCAAAGAGCGCGACGACACAGTCGTTATTGATGAGTTGGGACTTCATAACGGCGCTTGCCGCGTAGACATCGCAGTCGTAAACGGGCACATCCGCGGCATCGAAATCAAGGCTGAGGCGGACAACCTTAACCGTCTGGCGTCGCAGGTGTCCGCCTACGGAACCGTGGTCGATACGGCGACATTGATCGTCGCAAAACGCCACCTGGAAGAAGCCTTGAAGGCGTTGCCGGAGTGGTGGGGGGTAATCGTGGCTGCCCGCTGTGCCAATCAATCCATCCGATTCAACCGGGTACGCCCAGACCGTGTCAATCGGCATGTCGAGCCATTAAAACTTTTGCGCTTGATTTGGCGGGCGGAAGCGGTCGAGCTATTGACCACTTTGCGGCCCGAGTTGAATGCCTCCAATTGGAACCGCGACACGCTATACGTTGAGATCGCGCGCATCCTACCGAAAACGCATTTGCGTGCTGAGGTTCGCCGCATCCTTAAGGCACGTGGAAATTGGCGAGATCGTCGACAATCTTTGTTATATGATGGTTCGTCCCCACCCAGCGCCATGTAGTCAGGTTTCCGGTACTTACGGTGCCAACGGAACAGTCTGCGATATATTGGCTGCCAGGTGAGTACGATGGACCGAGGTAGGCGGCATCTTTACGAATCGCAGCGCAGCAGTTTTGGAATTGGCCGAACCCATTGTCCCTGACGTTTGTCCCTTTAGCGATTATCCAGGCACCGTTAGTGGCGTACCGGACCGTTGCCGACGGCTTTAACAGCCGCATGTCGCCGCTGACTAATTCAGGAACGGCGATGGCGTAGTCTCCAAATACAGGGATACGCGCTGGGGCCAATCCGATGATCTCTTTGTAGAGGTCCCATTCGCGACGTGGAAACGTCACCAGAAGGGTTGGAACAGCTTTGAATTGTTCCGGGAACGCCGTCGCCACGACCACTAGGTTGCGAACCGCAGATAGTGCCGGCGTGTAATTGATCACTGCAGATATCATGTGGGCAAAGCCGGACTGGAATGCCGGAGCGCCCAGATCGAGAATGACGTCAACGTTCGACAGTGAGGTGCCGAGAATTGCGCACAATGTCGCTAAATTATTGCTGAAGTCTGGGTCTGTGAGTTCTTCGAGGCCGCACCGGAGAGCGAATCCTCTTCCATCAACTGCGATAGCGTTCTTTACCGCATTCTGGAAGGTTGCCGGTCGGGTTAAGGTGGTGACGGGTATCAACCTCCCACCTTCGGCCCGAGCGGAGTCTAGCAGATAAGTGACGGGGTGAGACCCGTCGGCCATTGTCTGCCCATCGGGAATGTGCCCGGCATAAAGATACGCAAGGCGCTCACCCCACTTTTGCTTAAGACGGGGAGCGAATTTTACCAGATGCTCGTCGATAGACTTTGCTTGTTTCGCCAGTTCGAAATCCCATTCGGGCGGCGTTACTTCGATAAGCGGAACAATGCGGTCTTTGACAGCTGCGTCCAGCCGGAAAAGGGCTTGGTATTCTCCCTGCCGCCATTTCAATACCGGCACGTACTGCGTCGTCTTCAGCATTCACGCCCCCTGGTTACGAAATAGCTCCCGTACCTTGCCGCTGCCAACTAGGTCCTTGAACATTATGTAATTGTCCGACTCCTTACGAATTCGACCAGCGATAATCGCAGGATGAATTTGAAGACGCTTGGCGTCTGTCAGAACCGACGCCTCTGATCGCAGATACCGGGAAGCACTCATTGCCCATGCCTGGTCCGAAATAAGCGCCGAACCGGCGAAAGCATCCGCTTCCTTTTCGACATCGGTTGTTGCTTCGCTATCATTGTCGTCAAAAATGGCCGACGCCTCTCCCGCTTTAAAATGCAGTGCGAGGTGAGCGATTTCGTGCATCAGCGTGAACCAGAAATTGTCGATGCGATCATGACGAAGAGTGAGAGCAACTACAGCCAGATCGCCGCCCCTCATAATTGCGGCGCCATCCAAGTGCGTATGTTCGAGGTGGGGCTCAAAAACGAGGGCGATACCGATTTCACGCAAAATGCCAATAGCACGACGCGGGCCATCGTCGAGCACGCTTGCCGAAACCAAGCTCTTCAACCACGCGGTCGAAATATTCTCACGTTGAAAGCGGGCGGAAGGGGGATCTCTTTCCGCTAGGAAAGAAACACGCGCTTCCCAAGCAAGTAGAGACTGTTCAGGGATTGCCGCAGTTGCTCGCGTAGACTTACGATGCATGGCGGCCATTGCATAATTCGTGCCTGTCATCCTAAAAAAATTCGGCACAAGATCAGCGGCAGCCTTCTTTGCCTCGGCTAACGAACCGCCGAAATCCTCAAACCAACCACGCTTGTACATCTCTTTGATCGGAAATTCGTTCCAGACCGGCGTCGGGACGGACTTGGCGACCGCCAACTCTTGTATATGGCTGACATCCACATCTAAATGCGCTGCAGCATTCCGAAGAAGATCAAAAGACGCCGTGCGATAGTGGCTGTCTTCCAGTTCCAACAAGGTACGCCCGGTAATACCAAGCACCCCCGCAAAAGCTGCAACGGAAAGCTGCCGCGCGATCCTTGCTCTAACCAAGATTTTCGGAAGGTCGGACAGGGTGTAGGCGAGAAAATCTTTGATTTTGCCTGTTGTCAATGACAGGTACTCATCGATATCTCGCTCAAGTTCCTCAAGCATGCTTTGCTGGGAGTCGATCCGTGCCTTCCTCAATAACGGGTGCATATCTGCACCAGCGCCGTCGACGAACGCCGACAGCCCTGTCCGGATCGCCTGGACAGTTTCTTGTGCTTTTTGCAGTTCGTTATTCGTCGTTATCAACAGGCTCTCAATACTAAAGCTTCACTCGCAGAATTCCCTTAGGAACACGGCCACGAGTCGATTGAAAAAAGTCTAAATATTTCAGGCCGGGAGCGGCATTATCGTCGGCGAGAAACATTTCTCCGAAATACTTTGCCTTTTGCTCAGCACGTCCGGAAGAAAAGTCAAAGAGAACGGGGTGGTTGAGCATCACCAGGGTTACGTCGACGTTATCTGCATTCCAGCAGCCGTCGAAATCTTCAGGGTGAGGTTTGCTCGTCGTAAAACTCCCATCGACGTACAACTCTGCAACGCCACATCCTTTCAGATCTTCTGCTACCCGTTTCAATCCGGAAAACAGCATCTGCCGGTGTGGCGTCGTCGCAAAGCGCGATTCAATTTCTACCAAAGTCGTATCGTGAATTCCGACAGGGAGAGTCTGCCAAGGGTAATTCGGATCGACATCTTCAAGCGCGGGAATCATCAGGAGCGAAGCTATCGCTCCCTCAACTTAAGGTCAAATTGATTGCTCTTTTACACGTAGGCCTAAAGTGTGGTTCGCTGCGCAACATATCATGCGGCTGCGAAATGTCAATCAGTGTTCCGATTTTGTTCCACCCCTCTCGACACGCCAGCTTTACGGAGCCTCGGCGAATTTGAAGTGGCGGGTGGTTACTAGGCGACTTCCCCGTTGCGCGCTTTTCGGCGCGCCGCAGAGGTCCGCCTTGGGCGCTTAGCGGAGCCCCTCGTCCTATGGGCGGCAGGATGAATCCCCTAAAAACGGTATTATAAAACCTCACGCCTCTTGGCCGTGTGCAGACGAAATACGAGCAAATACTACCACTTACGATTTCTCAGTGCACAGAATTTGCACACGAAATTGAATAACCAATTGATTATATTGAACTTGCTGTCCAGTCCATCATAGGGGCGACGGAAAAGCGGAATGGCTTGTCGTGCGCGGCGGTTGCAGGGGTATTGCTCATCCGCGCCTTATGCCGCAAGGTCTCTGATGAGGCAAGGTTTGGACATACAAGGAACGTGGCCCGGACGTCTCACAGGAATTAATGCAATTCTTAACCTCTCACCGTTAATTCCACAAAAAGGTCCCCCATCATGCGCAGGACCTCCATTTGGGCTATGTTCCGGGCGAACCCATGGGCGACATTGCGATAAAAAATGCAGAGCGCGCGCTGACGTGACGCCGATTGCCGCCTGCCGCGCCGGATGGGGTGGCAAGCGGCCGGATTGCAGTCGGGGTATTGCCCACTTGATTCTGGAAGTCACCGACAATGGCACCCCCGCCTTGACGTCCTACCGACGTGTGATCATCAATATTCATCAATCTCCCGGAACAGGCGGGCCGACCTTGGGACGACCCGGGCAGCCACTCTCAGCCATAGCTGATTGTTTGCTGCCCACTTTCCAGTTGAACGAACCACAGGCCATCGGCGGTTTTTTGCCGAGCGGGTTTGCCGTTGACGGAGAGTCGGGAAGCCTTCTTTGTGCCTAAGCGCAAAATAGCCCTGCACGGCTCCGGTACGTTTACTTCAACGCGCATGCCGTCTGCACCGTTTTGCCACTTGACTGGCACGGGTCCAAACTCGGTTACGACAATGCCCTGAGCGTGGCTGAGATCACCAGGGCGAGGTTCAACACACAATGTACGATCGGCCTTCGGTCCCTCCAGTCGCACACCCAGAACGTAGGTCGACAGAAACCAGGCGGGCACGATGCCGTACACATGGACCTTCGACCCGGCTCCTCGGAGGTCCTCCCACGTCGTCCCCCAATTTGAAGTGATCATTTCGCGCCACCCGTTGCGCATCGTCTCGAGCACCCGGACGTCGCAAGCCGGCTTTTGAAAAGTGTACAACGCCTTAAACAGAAAATGATGTGTCATTACGGCTGATGCCTCGCCTTGGTGCTCCAACACGAATGCCTCAACCTGGTCGCGCCTGGCCGGCGGTACTAGTCCGGCGTCAAGCGCGAACAGATTGGCCTGCAGCGTCGGCCGATAGGCACCGCCCGCCAGGAACGGTCCGGCAAACATCGTCTGATTCAATTGTGTCGAGAGTTTAGAACCGACGCCGAATAAACCGCCGAGATAAGCGCCTTCACTCTCGTCCCAAAGAAGGTCATTGACGGTCGCTGCCAAGTCTCGAGCAGCCAGGGCGAAAGATCGGGCCTCCGTCGCCGCTCCGAGACGGGCGCCTAGATAAGCGGCGTCTACCAAAGCATGGTAGGCAAACGCGTTAAGCCCTGTCCCCTCGCACACCTGATACCGCAACGGGTTGTCCCAAACTTCCCATTCCCGTGCGAGAATTAAGCCGCGGGGGGTCCGCTGGTCTAGAAACCAATCCATCAGGCGGACCAAGCGAGGCCATACGGAACGGACAAATGCCAGGTCGTCAGTGGCGTCCAAATATTGTCGGAGCGCGATCACCCAGTCGCAGGAGCGATCCTCCATAATGCCATGAATGTCCCATCGCTCAGAACAACTATGCGCCTTGAATTGGCCGTCGTCGCGTTGAGTTAGAGAGATGCGGCGCAGCAAGGCCTTGAGCAGTCGCGGATCGCTCCACACCTTGGCACCGCCTGCCGCCGGACCGGCCATCATTACCCGGGTGCACTCAAATGCCGGCGGGGTTTCATCGGTCCATTCGACGCGTTCGCGGTCGGCACAATCGATATAGGCGTCCTCGCTGAGTAGGGCGAGGGATCGCGCACATATGGCCCAGAGCCGGTTAAGGCCAGGATCACTGGATTCGAACTTGCCGACGCGTTCAAAGGGATAGAGGACTTCGATTGCACGCGCGCGGCGCAAGGTCAGCTTCCCTGATTTGACTGCGATCGCGAGCGTCTGGAAGGCAAACGTATCGCCACCGTCATAGGTTTGATAACCTGCGCGGGCCGCGTAGCGGTTGCTTCCGCTCGACTGGCCGTCGGGCAGTAGGTAGCGAACCTCAAACTCGGTCTCGGCTTCGGCTTCGAAATCAAGACTGTGATAACTTAGGGAAATCCCGCCGAGCGTCAGACTAAGAGTCTGGCCCGCACTGAGTTCGTGCGGGAAGTCCGGCGGCGATACCCAAGGCTGGATGGTTTCACTTAGCAACGGTATCGTACGTGGCGACGGCAGCTTGAAACTGTCGTCGCGGACGCCCACCGCTGCCGGCCAGCCAACCGCGTCGAAACTCGCTGCTGTCCAATCGGGCATCATGGTCGCGTCAATAGTCTCTTCGATCGACGCCCAGGCCACCTGGCGCACGCCGAAACTGCGCTCCGGCACAGACTTCCAGCTTTCATCGGTGGCGATGACTTGCCTGGCGCCGGCCGCATCTTCCCAAACGAGCGCTGCCGTCATCCCTGGGGCATGGCTCATGATGCGCCCAGTCGGCGCGTCCCGGTGCGCGAGAATGGCGATGACATTGCGACCAGGGATTAAGTAGGCCCCCACGTCGCGGGTATCATATTCCGGCATCGCATTCTCATAGCGGGCCGGGCCGCGGCCTACATAGTGTCCGTTCACATAGAGCCTGTAGCGCGTATAGGCAAAGATATGGATTTGCGCGGCTCCGGGCTTGTCTTCAAGTTCGAACGTCTTGACGAACGCGGCGTGACAGTCGGTGAAATCAATTCCCTTCTGGCTCGCAACATTGGCGATCGTCAGGTCACCATTGGCCATCGGAATAGCCAGATGTTCACGGCTCCAGATGAACCCTGAAAGCAGACGCGCAGGAATGTCGCCCGCAGCCTCCAGCGACGATGTGGCTTCCGGAGCATGGCGTCCGCGCCGCGCCGGCCCACCAACCCTATCGCCCGCCTCTTCAGATGGCCCCTGGCCGGCATATGCCTCCGGGGTTAGGCTAACAGCGGCGCCTATCGTCGCCGCTCCTTTGAGCATTGTCCGTCTCGACCACATGTGCGCCTCATCTGGATGCAGATTCGTAAGAAGCGTAACCGGTGCCCCCTCCCAAAGGCAATAGCGAATTTCCATATGCGAAAGTCACAACCTTATATAAAAAATAAAGCGCAACGCTTTAGGTCCACTCGGGGACCATTTCCGTTGTGGAGGTCGAATCCGCGGCTACCCTTGACCGAATAGCTCGGGCTAACGCTCCGTCTCCCCTCGCGCTGGTTGATCTGGCGCTCCATCCCCTGGGACATCGTTCGGCCCTTGAGGTCCATGCCGAACTCGCGAGCGCGCTCGGTCAGTATCCGCTCCACTTCCGGATCATCCCTGACGGTATGAGCAACTTGGCGCATATCCCGATCAAGACGCGCGCGGTCGCCGTGCTGCATTCGACCGCCGGCTTCCTGCTCTTTCGCCTTCAGATCACGCCAGGACTTTAGCGGACGGTTTGCCCGAGCTTCTGGCCCGTCCTGGGCCAGTTCCGGGCCCTTCTGGCGGTCCCCCTCCTCGACCATGCCGTAGATCAGCCATTGCGCTCGGTCGCTACCGCGCAGGCCCGACAAGCCTCGGCCGTCCCGCGATCGTTTTTGAGGGCGCTGAGCAACAGCGCCTCCGAGCCAGGTCTGATCCGATCCGTTGTTGCGCTGGCTTCGCGCATCATCCGCAGCCGCTCGCTACCGCTCCAACGGATAGGCGATCTTGCTCTCGACGCCGCGCCGCCGGGCAAAGGCCTCGACACTACCGCCCAGAGCGGCCTATAGGCATTATGTTACCGAAAAAATCCGCACGTGTGCACATCAAAATACGAGGAATTACGACCTCTTACGATTTCCCAGTACACAAAATTTGCGCACAAAATTCAATAACTATTTGATTATATTGAATTTTCTATCCAGCCCATCATCGGCGCGACGGAAAAGCGGAATGCCTTGCCGTGCGTGGCGGTTGCAGGGCGATTGCTCATCCGCGCCTTATGCCGCAAGGTCTCTTATGAGGCAAGGTTTGGGCAAGCTGACAGCCTTACCCAACCTGCGAAGCTTTTATGCAATTGATGAGGTGTCACCGGACCTCCTCTCGCAAGATTGGCGCAGGCACACACAAAAGCGGTCAAACCTTTCGGCTTTCTTGACGTGGCTCGGACTGTTTAACCCAAGGTCAAGGGCGCGGCTGCGTCAGCTTCAGCACGCGGCTTCCGTGCGGCGGCAAGGTGATGTCGATGCCCGTTATCTGGCCGAGCCCCTCGCCTTCCACCACGGTTTTCGCGTCGTAGCTCGACCGCGGGAGGTTGTAGAAGGCCAGGCTGTGTTGAACATGGGCCGGCTGATCACCCAAATTGAAGAACGCCAAATACCTTGCCCCGTCGGGGCCCTGGCTCGACCATACGACCGTAAAGCCTTCACGCGCCTCCTGATGCTGGCCGAAGCTGGATTGGTCGAGTGCGATCAGGTCCTTGTTGGTCAGGAGTTTTATCGTGTCCGCGTCCAGCCTGGTCAGGTTGGCGCCCAGGATCAGCGGCGAACGGACCATGGCCCAGAGGCTGAGCATGGTTTGCGTCTCCACCGGCGTCAGCCGGCTTTGGCGTGCCTCGCCGAACCCGGGGTTGGGGCCGAGATAGCCGATCGGCAACATGTCCGCGTCGGGCCAGCTTCCGGCGGTCGCCACCGGCCCCCAACCGGACAACAGGTCGAAATGCTCCTTCAGGGCGCGCGGCCAGGCTTGCGGGTTGCTCCAGTAATCCCAGACGTCATCCGAAATGCGCCACAACTGCGCATAGGGTTTGATGGCCTGCAAGACGCCCGGCGAGGTCGGCCCGGGCGATAGACTGAGAACGATGCGCCGCCCGGATTTGACGATGGCCTTGTGGATCATCCGGATTTCAGCCAGCTTGAAGGGGTGGTCGGAGATACAGTCAACCTTCAGGTAGTCGACGCCCCACGCCGCGTATTGCGCGATTAGAGAATTATACCAGGCCTGACCGGCGGGCGTGTCCTTGACGCCCCAGTTGGTCGGGTCCCAAGGGCAGGCGTCTGTCTGGTCGGCGACATCTTGCGCCCGAAAACGGCTATTGGCGACGGGGAGATTCCGCGCCACGGATTCGCGCGGTATGCCTCGAACAATATGGATGCCGAACTTGAGACCCCGGGCGTGGACATCCTTGGCCAGGGCGGCAAAACCGGTATTCTGCGTGCCGGTCAGCGCCGACGGGAAGCGGACGGGATCCGGAATGTACCGTCCGTTGTCGTCGAGCACATAGACCAGCTTTTCGGGCGTCGGACGGTCTTCGGGATTTTTGAGAAACCAGCCTTCGTCTATGACCGCATAGGTCCAGCCAAAGGATTTCAGCTTATCATCCAGCACGCCGACATTTTCGCGAAACTGGGCTTCGGTGATCGTCAGCCCGTAGGCGTCCCAACTGTTCCATCCCATCGGCGGCGTCGCGGCGAGGACCGCCCCACCGGCGTGGCCAGGCTCAGCAGCGGCGGCCGAGACCGTTACGATCTGCCCGGCGAGAAAAATGCCGGCTAGAACCGACTTTACTAATAACGTGACAGGCATGGACTGACCTCCGGATTTCAGGGCCGCGGATATCGCGAACGGCGACGCGGGGCAATGCCCGTTCACCGGTGTAAGGATCCGCTCGATGGCGTGCCCTGGTCAAATGACAGTGCCTTTGCGAAAAAAGGCAGGACGTGGTTCTGGAAACGATCGGCAACCGCACTGGTGTGCGTTCCGCCATAGACCTCGAACCTATTCGCAATTCCGTAACTGTCCAGAACATCGTGCAATTTACGCGCATCGACGTTCAAACCATCCTGGTCACCGACGTCCATGGCGATGGCATGGTATTGGCGCAGATTGGAAATATACTGGTCGACCATGGCCAATGGCGCATTCGCGGCCCACTTCGCCAACACGTCGGGCTGCGCGACGCCGTCCCTGGTCGGCAGGTCGAGGAACAGCGGTGGCTTCTTCGGATCCGGCGACCACGCGGCCGCGGTTGCCAGTGTCGCGCGAGACATCCAATCCTGCGCGGTCGCGGCCTCCCTGGTCGTAACGGACTCAAGCTTTTTGGCGACATCGGCGGGCGGGGCGTCACGGGCCGACAGGCAACAGGGGCTCATGATATAGAGCGCGCCGAAAACCTCAGGATATTTCATGCCGATCCGGGTCGTCCCATAGCCGCCCATGGAGTGACCGGCCAGCCCGCGGCTGTCGCGGCTGGCGATCGTGCGGTAGTGGCTGTCGATGTATGCGACCAGGTCATGCGCGATGAAGCCTTCCCAGTTGCCGACGGTTTGGGAATTGGAATACATCGAACCGTTATGCAAGGTCTTGGCGTTCGGCAGAACAATGATCATGCCGGGGGTGCCCGTCGCGAACGCCCCTTCAACGGTCTGCGGCGTATGGATTTCCTGCGTCCATTGCTCATTGCTGATGGAGTAACCGTGAAGCGCGTAGATCACCGGATAACGCTTTGCCGGATCCTTGTTGTAGTCCGGCGGCAGGTAAACAATGACATCGCGGTCGGGCGACTCGCCTTCAAGATTGCCTTCCAGAGCCTGGCTGTGGACCTTGATTTTTTCAACGATGACCGGCGCCGCGCCCTGCACGACGGCCGGGACGTTCGTCGCCACCTGAGCTTGCGAAGAGATCGCCGGGACACCCGCGGTCATGGCGGTGAACAAGGCTGCAACCCAAAAACGCGTTTTCATGAATGTCTCCGAAGCAGGGCGTCTATAGACCGCCGGTGATATCGAACTCGTAGATCACAGTCGCCATGGCCGGCACGGTGAGGGCCCCGTCGTTCAACTTGACGCCCGTGGTCTCGATGTCGACACCGGGCGCCTGGCCGACCTTGTTCGCCGCCTCCAGCCTGTCGCCTTTCAAGGCATAGGCTTGGCCGTCGGCGGAGACCTTCAGCTTGCCGAAATTGAGTTGCAGAGTGCGGGCGTCGAACGTGGCATTGACAGCGCCCAGTACGAGGCGCTTGCCGTCGGCGCTGATCGCGGCGACAAGGTCAACGGGCCAGGTCGGACTGCCGGCCACGACTTGCGGGTGATCGAATCCTACCGGAAACTTCGGCGCGGGCCACGGCGTGTCGCCGGTCACGGCGATCGGCGTGACGCCCTCGCCGAAATGCGCGCCATAAAGCTTGAAGACCGTCCCGGTCGAATTCAGTGTCGCCGCGGTAGGCGTTTCGTCCAGGGTCGAACTGCCCATCGTGAAGGCGGACATGCGGATCGCGTCGGTATGGCGAAGCATTTCCTGCAAGACCATCGCATAGGCGAGCGCCGATTTCAGATTCGGCGGGGACGGAAAATACGCGTACTCGTCAATCGAAAGGAACATGCCTTTCTTGTCGATGACCGGATACTTGGCGCGATAGATGTCCCATTCCTTTGCCTTCATCAGAACGTTGTTTGACGGCTGGCGGGCGAACTCGATCAGTTCCTCATCGCGTGGCGCGTCGGGTCGTTTCTCGGCCGTGTCGTACCAATGCTCGGTGACGCCGTCGAACCAGTCGGCGTCTTTTGCCAGCATGCCCCCCGTCCAATCGAGTTCGGTGCCGAACTTGGGCTGGATGCTGTCGAGATTGGCATTCTCCTTGTCGACGCCGGGCCATTTGCGCTGGTCGGGCATGGCGCCGGACGCCAAAAGGGTGATCGACGGGTCGGCGCGCTTCATCCGCCGGGCGAAATCCTCGTGCTTGATCGCATAATAATCGAGCGTCGTTTTTCCGATCTGCCAATCACCGTACGGTTCGTTGCCGATATCCCAATATTTAATCCCATAAGGCAACGGATGGCCGTTCTTCGCACGCTGCGCCCCCCAATAGGTGCTCGCGGCGCCGTTCAGGTACTGAACTTCCTCGGCGGCGGAATTGGCATCGCCCAGGCCGGCGTTCACCGTAACGTAAGGCTCGGTGCCGATCAGGCGGCACAAGGTCATGAATTCATCCATGCCGATGTCGTCGGACTGAACGGCGCCCCACGCGTGATCGAACATCGGCCGGCGCTGATCGATGGGACCGATCGCGTCATGCCAGTCCCAGTTCGACAGGAAATTGCCGCCGGGCAGCCGCCACATGCCGGAATGCAGTGTCTTGAGCTGCGCCACGGCGTCGGCCCGCCAGCCGTCGAGATTGTCGGATGGCATAAGCGACACGGCGCCGACACGGAGACTCCCGTTACCGATGCCGACAATTTCCAGACGCGCCGTATCGCTGCTGGTCTTCGGCGCAAAGCTCAGCGGCACCGTCGTCCAGCCATTACTCTTCACTGGAATGCGAATAGTCTCGCGTTGGTCCGGTCCCTCGCCCCAGATGAGTGTCGCGGTCACCCTTATTGTGGAGGGCGCGTCAATAACGACGCGACCCACATAGGTCTTGCCGCCAACGACGCTGAGACCCGATTGCGATAGCCCCCGCGGCTCGCTCGTGACGAGCGCGATGCGCGGGCTGTGATCGCCGGTGTAGGGCGCGACCGTATCCATCGTCACGGCATCGGCCGGACCCACGGGTCTCCAGCGACGGTCAGGTCCGGTAAAGGGGCTTGCCCTCAGGGGCGCGTCCTTGCCTTCGGGTAGAACCGGGAAGTAGAATTTGCGGTCGTCGAGCATTTCCGCCCAAAGGCTGCGATCGATGGCGCGCCCGATCGGTTCGATGAACATCCCATATTCGTAGCGGCTGACGGGACGGGCACGGACAGAGGCGTCGATCACCGCGTGAATGGGGAAATTGGCTATGGTCGCCGGGCTTGCTGTGTCGGCGGCCTCACCGGACGCCGCCGTTGCGGCCAGGGCCAGGGCCAGGCCTATTCCGCTCCAAACGATTGTTTGCTTTCCCCTGCGACGGCGCATAGCGAACTCCCTGTTTCCGTTGATTATCCCGACAGACCGATCAAGCCTGTGATCGCTGCCCGGACCTTTTTATTTTCAACCCACCGTGCACGTCTTGTCGGGCCTCGATTGAGACCCACGCGCAATTTCTCGCGCCTGGAGCACAATCCGATAGAGTGGCTACCCCTTTTGGCTTCGCCGAACTGCGTTTCGGATAGGTTGCGCGACCAGGCAAAGTCTTGGAGAGGGCTGGCGTTTCCTTCAAAACGCAGCCCGCTCTAGGGTTCCAACGACACCACGGTCACCGAAGCCGGCGCCACGGTCATCTTGAACTTGCCGTCCCGTCCCTTGATCGTGATCGGACGTGGGACCACCGTATTTGGCGCTTCGAAGGTGTTCACGCTGTCGATCCTGGGTGCGCTCAGTGTCTGGCCGACGGCATTCGATGCCGTCACGCCGGGCACCGCCAGGTCGAATTCCAAGGGTGTCTTCGGGTCGATATTGGTGATGGCGACCCAAACCTTGCCCGCCTTGTCCCGCGCCGCAATCGCATCGACCCGAGGCAGGCTTATGTCCCCGAAGCTATAACGGCCCGCATCGAAGCGCACCGGGATGAAGGTGGCATCCTGGAAGGGCACATACATATGGAAGACGTGGTAGGTCGGAGTCAGCAGCATCTTGTCCTTGTC